>Ga0210383_10000375_pt1 | contig 42579 bp, 39 predicted proteins | sample IncBWC14OmetaG_FD_160072 | JGI IMG/M metagenome (GOLD analysis project Ga0210383, IMG submission 160072) | Forest soil microbial communities from Barre Woods Harvard Forest LTER site, Petersham, Massachusetts, United States - Inc-BW-C-14-O ...
ATTCATGGTGATCGTAAAGGCTAACAAGGATTCGGAGGCAGGTATTCTTCCCTGCCAGGAACTCCTTGCCGAGATGGCAAAGTTCAACGAAGAACTGGTAAAGGCTGGTGTGATGCTCGCAGCCGAGGGGCTGCACGCGAGCTCCAAGGGTGCTCGCGTCAGGTTTTCAGGGCAAAAGCGCACGGTGATTGACGGACCTTTTGTCGAAACCAAAGAACTGGTCGGCGGCTTCTGGCTCTGGCAAGTGAAGTCAAAGGAAGAGGCGATCGAATGGCTTAAGCGTGCGCCGTTCGACGGGGGAACCGAGGTCGAGATTCGCCAGGTGTTCGAAACCGACGAATTTACTCCCGTACTGACGCCGGAGATCAAAGAGCGAGGAGAACGTTTGCGCTCCGAGCTGGCAGGGAAGAGATAAAAACATTTCGATCTATGATCGATGGCGTAGAAGGGTGTCGATTTCGACGTTTGCCGTTCGACTTACTCATGGAGACACAAGAAATGAAATACATGTTGCTGATTTACGCCGACGAGAACGCCTGGACCGAGCCTGAGCGGGAACACTGTTACGACGAATCGACCCAGCTTGCCCATGCGCTTAAGTCCAATGGTCAGTATCTGGCCGCGTCCCCGCTGCAACCGGTGTCGACGGCGACCAGCGTCAAGGTACGCGCGGGAAAACGTCTCGTGACCGACGGTCCGTTCGCGGAAACGCGCGAGCAACTCGGCGGCTACTTCCTGGTCGAAGCCAAGAACCTCGACGAAGCCATCGGTATTGCAGGACGGATTCCGGGGGCGCGCAAGGGCACGGTCGAAATCCGGCCGGTGGTGGAGATCGAGAACCTGCCCGAGCAATAGGCCTCAAACGCAACGGGGAAGCACCCTGCGATACATTGCGATCGTGATTGCGACCAAGAGTTTCAGTAATGACATCGGAGAAAAACGCTTCATGCAATCCGCCACTCAAGTCGCTCCAACCTCGAAGCAAATGCTCTGGACCGGCCGTGTTCTCAGCGCTCTACCAGTGCTGTTGTTCATATTGACCGGAATGTTTGGCTTGCTGAATCCCGCCGCCGCTTTGCAAGGATTTGCTCATTATGGCTACCCCAATAGCGCCATGCTGCCCATCACTGTAGCGGAGATCGTATGTGTAATTGTGTATGTTATCCCGCGCACTTCCGTTCTCGGGGCCATCCTGTTGACAGGCTATCTGGGCGGCGCAACCGCTACGCACGTGAGGGTGGGCGAGCCGTTCTTCCTGCCGATCGTTGTCGGCGTCGTGGTCTGGGCAGGGCTGTTCCTCCGCGATGAGCGGCTGCGCGCGTTGATCCCGCTACGAAGTGCGAATACAACTCCGGAGCCTGAGCGGCGCAACGCAGTCTAGAAAAACGAGGGAGGAGACCAATATGCAGAAGATCACCCCGTTCTTGTGGTTCGACGGCAAGGCCGAAGAGGCCATGAACTTTTATGTTTCCGTCTTCAAGAACTCAACGGTGGGCCGGGTTACGCGCTGCGGAGAAGGAGGGCCCGGACCGAAAGGCAGTGTGATGTCCGCGACCTTCCAGCTCGACGGACAAGACTTCTTCGCTCTAAACGGCGGTCCGGGGTTCACTTTCACGGCCGCGATTTCATTCTTCGTGAATTGCGAGACGCAGCAAGAAGTCGACGAGTTCTGGGAGAAGCTTTCCGCAGGCGGAGAAAAATCACGATGTGGATGGCTCAAAGACAAATACGGTCTGTCGTGGCAAATCATTCCCTCGATCTTAGGCAAACTGTTGCACGATAAAGATGCCGGGAAAGCAAGCCGTGTCATGCAAGCAATGCTGCGAATGGATAAAATTGACATAAGCCGCCTGCAGCAGGCATACGATCAGGGATAACCCGGTACAAACAAGTTAGATCCCAAATTTAGGCAATCAAAAAAAAAGGAGAAAAAACATGGAAACAAAACCCACGCACGAACAAGCGCAACTCCAGCTTCAGGTTTTTGAGCAGCGGCGCGAAGCCCGGCTTCGGCAGGCCCGCGACTGGTTCTTCAAGAACTACTTCGCGGACACCTGGGCCGACGCCATGCGAGTCGCCGCGCCCGGCACGGAAGGCGGCACCAATTTCATGATGGTCGCCAGCTATTGGGAGCAGACCTGCGCTTTGCTGAACTACGGTCTGCTTCACGAGGACCTGTTCTTCGAAACCACCGGTGAATTCTTCGGCGTCTGGGAGCGCATCAAGCCCACCATCGCCGAAGGACGGAACCAATGGGCCAATCAGCAATTCCTCTCGCATATGGAAAAGGCCGCACAACGCTTTGAGGCCTGGATGGACAAGCGCTCACCCAGTCACATCGCGAAAATGCGCGAGTTCATGAAGCAAATGCGTCCTCAGCAAAAAGCCGCGTAAAGCTGATGAAGCAGCGGGACTGATAGCGATCGAGCCGGCGCCATATGAATGCTTTTGATGGCGCAGGCTCGATTTTGAATCCCATACGCAGGAGCGATCAATGAACAGGGAAATGGCAAAGACAATGGTACTGGCAGCCTTCGCTTTGGCTGTCGTGCCAGGCACATGGCAGGCCCGAGCGCTGGATGCCAAAAATCGTACAAAGGCAATCCGGAACCGATCGATATGTTCCTGATGCCCACCGGCATGTGGTCCGATGGAACGCCTGCACCGGCAATGTGAACAACGCCAGAGTGAAGTGAAACGGGACGCGATCGTGCGACAAATGCCACCTCCAAGGAGAAAAGGGATGAACCTAGTGAGACTCGCCGCGATTGTTCTGACCCTCGCCCAGATTTTTATTCTCGGGGTGGCCCCGCAGGCGCGGGCGCTGGATAACAAAGCTCCGTATACCAGCATGGCGCCGCTCGATCAGTACCTCATGGATCGCAACGCTGAGATTGTTCTGGCGCGGACTGCGGCTCCGGAGTCCATCTCACGCGATGCCGAGGTCTTGGTCCTCGGGCGCCACGGCTACGAAACTGCGGTCAAAGGCAAGAACGGCTGGGTGTGCATTGTGGAGCGATCGTGGATGGCTCCGTTCGACGACCCGGAGTTCTTGAACCCGGATCAGCGGCTTCCGCTTTGCCTCAATCCGCCGGCGGTACGAACCCATCTGCCACTGACCCTCAAAACGACCGAGTTGGCAATGGCTGGACTGTCCAAAACTCAGATGTTCGACAGTATCAAGGCCGCATACGACAAGAAGGAACTGCCGCTGCCGGAAGCGGGGGCGATGTGCTACATGACGTCGAAGCAACAATATTTTAGCCGCAAGGTTGGGAATGCGGATCCCCACCTGATGTTCTGGTTCCCCAGGACAGACGATATGTTTTGGGGCGCAGGTCTCCCTGGCTCCCCGGTGTATGTGCATCAATATTCTCCGGAGCCGATCACCGAATTCGTCATTTCGGTATCCAAGTGGTCGGACGGGACGCCTGCACCCTTGGATGCACAGTAAACATCCTCCGCTCATGTTTCAGAAAGGCTTGTTTCCAGTTGTCGGAGCCCCTATAGAATGTTCGAGCAGAGAAAGCGCTAAATTAGAAATCACATAGGAGAGCGTAACGATGAGCCAGGTACGGGTTCTGGTAGGCACACGGAAGGGAGCATTCGTTCTCACGTCAGACGGCAAGCGCGAAAAGTGGGATGTCAGCGGTCCCCACTTTGCGGGCTGGGAGATTTACCATCTCAAGGGATCGCCTGCTGATCCGAATCGGCTGTATGCATCGCAATCGAGCGGCTGGTTCGGTCAAATCATTCAGCGCTCCGACGACGGAGGAAAAACCTGGCATCAGCCGGGAACTCCTCCGGGAGAACCGCTCCCACAGTGGCCTGCTAAGGCGAGCAACAAGTTCGTGTACGACACATCGGACGAAACCGGCAAACCGCTTACCACGCATCAGTTTTACGACGGGACACAGCATCCGTGGGAGTTCAAGCGCGTTTGGCATCTGGAGCCGTCGCTCGACGACCCCGGCTCGGTTTACGCGGGTGTGGAGGATGCCGCTATCTTCCGCTCGACCGACGGCGGCGAGAGTTGGAAAGAACTCTCCGGACTGCGCGGCCACGGCACCGGCCCGAAGTGGCAACCCGGCGCCGGTGGAATGTGCTTGCACACTATCATTCTCGATCCCACCAATCCCCAGCGGATCTACATTGCTATCTCAGCCGCGGGCGCGTTTCGTACCGATGACGGCGGCAAGACCTGGAAGCCGATCAACCGCGGATTGCGTTCCCCATACATCCCTGACCAGGATGCCGAAATCGGCCACTGCGTTCACCACATCGCGATGAACCCGTCGCGTCCGGGTGTGCTATTCATGCAAAAGCATTGGGACGTCATGCGCAGCGACAACGCCGGCGACCAGTGGGTAGAGATCAGCGGAAACCTGCCGACCGACTTCGGTTTCGCCATTGACGTGCACGCCCACGAGCCGGAAACGATCTACGTCGTCCCCATCAAGAGCGACTCCGAGCACTACGTCCACGAAGGCAAGCTGCGCGTCTTTCGCAGCCGCACCGGAGGAAACGAGTGGGAGCCGCTCACCAAAGGCCTGCCGCAAAAAGACTGTTACGTGAACGTGCTGCGCGACGCCATGGCCGTCGACTCGCTCGACAAGTGTGGCATCTATTTTGGCACCAGCGGCGGCCAGGTCTACGCGTCAGCCGACGCCGGAGACAGCTGGAATCCGATTGTGCGCGATCTGCCGGCGGTGCTTTCGGTCGAAGTGCAGACGCTAAGCTGAGGTCGCTCCCAAACTAAAGTTATTATTCTTTGAAACACGCAGACGGCGATGGTCGAGTAGCCGCCGCCATTTTGGTCGCCCTCAGCGACGTGGAAGCATCGACGTATCTTCCGGGATCAACCGGGTTCGACCCCATACCGTTGCAGAAGTTGCCATTCCGTTCTGTCGTGGTGGCCAGCACCGACGATCCCTTTGTCGCTCTGGAGCGGGCCGAGTTCTTCGCCGATCCTGGGGAAGCCGCCTCATCACAATTGCCAACGCCGGACACATCAATACCGCCTCCGGCCACGGACCTTGGCGGGAGGGTGAGAGATGGCTCGAGGAACTTCGTGATATTCGCGATTAATTGAAGGCCGCCCGCAATCTGGCACCCGACCAGCGTGAACTGGTAACATCGGGCCAGTGGCGACTCTTAAGAACATCCCCAAGATTCCGCAGGACCGCGAGCGCATTGTCTCGGCCGCGCCGGTCGAAGATGACTCTTCGTTTGAGCTGAAGTTGCGTCCGCAGCGGCTGGCGGAATTCATTGGGCAAGCGAAAGTCAAAGAGAATCTGGCAGTTGCCATTGAGGCCACGCGATCGCGCGGCGAAGCTCTGGATCACGTTTTGCTTTATGGCCCTCCGGGACTGGGCAAAACCACTTTGGCTACGATCATTGCCAATGAGCTGGGTGTGCCTTTTCAGCAGACTTCGGGGCCGACGCTGCAGATCAAAGGTGATCTAACTGCGATTCTGACCAACGTCCGCGAGAAGCAGGTTTTGTTCATTGACGAAGTTCACCGGTTGCAGCCGACGCTTGAGGAACTTCTTTACTCCGCGCTCGAAGACTACAAGCTCGACATCATCATCGGGCAAGGTCCGGCGGCGCGCACCCACACCATGGATGTGCAGCCGTTTACTTTTATTGGAGCGACTACGCGGGCGGGACTGCTATCTTCGCCTTTGCGATCGCGATTCGGCATCGTGCTTCGATTGGAGTTTTACAGTCACGAAGATCTGCGGATCATCGTGGAAAGGTCAGCGGAAATTCTGGGGGTAGAAGTTGATAAGCCCGGAGCGCTGGAGATCGCCAGCCGTTCGCGCGGGACGCCAAGAATTGCCAATCGGTTGCTGCGGCGCGTGCGGGATTATGCGCAAGTGCGGGGCGCCGGGAAGATCGATTTGCCAACGGCTCAAGCTGCCCTGCAGATGCTGGAAGTGGATCGTTATGGCTTCGATGAAGTGGATCGCAAGCTGCTCTTGATCATTATCGAGAAATATCAAGGCGGCCCAGTCGGGCTGAACACGCTGGCAGCGGCGCTGGCGGAAGAACCCGATGCGATCGAAGAGATCTACGAGCCGTTCCTGATCCAGATCGGTTTTCTCAACCGAACTCCGCGAGGGCGCGTTGCCACTCAACTAGCTTACGAGCATTTTGGCATCACCCCGAACCGAAAGCAGAGTTCTCTGTTCTAGCCACCTGCAGATACAATGTCCGCAGCATGATTGCTCATCTGCGCGGAAGATTGTTGGCGAAGCATCCCAACCAGGCGATCGTTGAGACTGGCGGCGTGGGATACGACGTCACCATCAGTGTACCGACTTTTTCTGACTTGCCCGGCCTTGGCAGCGAGGTTGCGCTGCACATCCACACTCATGTTCGCGAAGATCTGATCGCGCTCTATGGATTTCTGAGACCGGCGGAGAAACAACTCTTCGAAAAACTGATCACGGTGAGCGGCATTGGCCCGAAGCTCGCCATTACAATCCTAAGCGGCATGGCGGCGGATGAGATGGTTGGAGCCATCCGCGGCAACGACATCGTCCGCCTCACTCGCATCCCCGGCATCGGAAAGAAAACCGCCGAGCGCATGGTGCTGGAACTCCGCGACAAGCTCCCACCTCCAGGCACTGGCGAAGTTCCCGCGACGCCAGTGATGAGCGCCATGGAGGAAGATGTGCTCTCGGCGCTGGTGAATCTGGGATATCAGCGCGCGGCATCGGAGCGGGCGCTGGCCTCGGTTCCAAAGAATGGAAAGGACAGGTCTTTCGAGGCGATGTTTCGGGAGGCTTTGGCGGCACTGTCAAAGTGATGCCTGGCGCAGAAAATCGAACCCTCATCGGTCAGGTTGATGCGGCCCCTCCCGCTGGATCAGAATCGAAGAATCTGGAGCTTGGAACGGATACTCGCGGGCTGACCGTTGACCGGTCGTGTTCAGAGTGATGTCTACGCGACGATTGCTCGCCAGCAGGATCGTCTTCATATGGTCAAGCACCTTCTGGCGTTGCTCCGGAGTCAACCCAGGGTTCTGGGCAACCGTGTCTCGCACTTGCGCTTCGTCCATGTTCTTTTGATCGCCAAATGCCTTGGTTTCGAGATCTGCGGCGGGAACTCCGTGTTCGATCAAGAAGTGTTTGGTTCGCTCGACGCGGCGTTCAGAGAGCGCCTGATTGTATTGCACGGATCCTCGCCGGTCGGCATGGCCCTCTAGAGTCAAGTGGGCGTCCGGCTTAGCCTGAAGGTACTTGTTGAAATCCTCCGCAAGAGAAATGAGAGTGTGCTGTTGGCTGGCTACCAGGCCGCCATCGGGTTTTGCGATTGTAGGCTGGTCGGTCGGAAAGTAAATGCTGTACAAGGCGAGTCTGGCTTCCAGTCGAACAAACTCTGACGGAGGTGGCGGCGGGTTCTCCACAGCGACCAGCGCCGTGGCCCGAGTGTTCAGGCCACGTGTATCGCTGCACGTAGCTGTTACTGTGATCTGACCAGCGGAAACACCGGACGTGTCCAGAGTTGCGGTGCCGCCTCCACCGGAAATGCTGCCACCGCTCGCGGTCCAGCCGTCCACCGTCACCGGAGCGCTGTCCGGACTTGTGCAGGTGCAACTGATTGTGGAGGGCGCGCCGGTTTGAACCGTCGACGGATTCGCCGAACACGCAACGGCTGGCGGATTTTTCGGTCGTTCCTTCACGACGAAGGCCGCCATACATCTGGCCTCGCCGCCCTGCTTCATCTGCGGATCAGAGATGCGAGCGGTAGCTGTGTAATTGCCGCCCGCCAAGCCGTTCGTGTCAATACTCGCGGTATTGTCCTTGCCAGCGATTTTGCCGCCTGTGCTGCTCCAGTCGTATCTCAACGCATGCTTCGGATTGAAGTTGCTGCCACTAGCACTCGCATTTACCGGTTCACCCGCAATGACTTCACTGGGATTGATGGTGCAATCTGCGGAGGTCGGTGGACCGGCCGGCCCGTGGCCAAACACGTAGAGAACTCCGAAGTCCGCCACTGCACTCACATGATGAGCAGGGCTCGCTTCGTTAGGATTGCGATAACTGTAGATGCCAACGCGCTCGCGGAAGTAGAGCCTTTTTATCATGTGCATCCGCATGTCGAATAGAGGCCCGTTCAGGGTGTAGTCCGTCCCTGTCGGGATCAGATACTGCGCATTGAGACGAAACCAGTCCTTCTCGAACATGGCTCCCAGCGTGGGCCAGGTGGAATGGTTGTCGTACTTGGAGGTGAACAGCTCGCTGAAATGAAACCCACCTCCGAGACGCCAGTGTGGCGACACCCTCACCATCGCGATTCCTTCGGCCCGCATGGTGACGCCATTGTCGAGGCCCTTCGGATTCGCAGTGTCCGCTCCAGCCTCGGCTTCGAAGAAAATCGGACGAAGACTTCCCCAATCGACGCCAACGTCGGCGTTATAGTACGGCGACTGAAAGCTCAGCCCATTTGCGCCGATTCCAGCGCCCGCGTAAGGCGCTACCTGAGCGCTGACAACAGCACCCGAAAAGAGGACGGTTGCAAGAAGCTTTGGCAGGGCTCTCATCGTTTAATTCTTGCAATCTTGCGCCCCCGGGGTCGGGACGCCCCAATCGCCTTCTGTGATTGAGCGGTTATGATCTTTGGCAAGTGTACCTATTGGAAGGGCTTTCGCTATTTACCATTGCAGAACGTGCTGAACTCCCTGAGGTGGCCGCTGATGCGGCAGTTCGGCAAGTGAAGGCCGATTTCGGTCTGCGGCGGCCCTAACTCGAACTTTCCGCCAATGGGAGGAATACCTGAAAACGTGTGTCACCCGGTTTCGAATTGACCTGAATGTTGCCTCTGTGCTTTTTCACAATTCGCTGAACTGTGTCGAGGCCGAGTCCGGTTCCCTCCCCGACTCCTTTGGTGGTGAAGAAAGGCTCAAAGATGTGCGGCCTAACCTCATCAGAGATTCCCGGGCCGTTGTCGCCGATCTCCACTACAACGCAACTGTCCTCGCGATAAGTTCGAACCCGGAGTTCGCCCTTTCCTCCCATCGCGTCGATCGCGTTGTCAATGATGTTGGTCCAAACTTGATTGAGTTCGCTGCCAAACGAATTTACGAGAAGAGGGATTTTCTGGTATTCGCGCTCAACTACAACTCCGCGCTTGAGCTTGTGGTTCAGGATGGTGAGCGTGGTTTCCAGGCTCCTTACAATATCCACGTTTTGCACCGGCGCCTGATCCATGTATGTGTATTCCTTGATCGCACAGACCAGGTCAGAGATCCTCGATGTGCTGCTCTCGATTTCGTCCAGCAGGGTAGCGACTTCTACTGAAGCCGCGATCCTCACTAGAGCGGCTCGGGCCGTGTCAGCGCCAAGGGATTCGAACAGCGATTCCAGAACCTCTGGCCGGACGCTCTTGCGTGCCAGATCGGCCGCCAGTTGCCACAGATCATTCTGCCCGTGACTGCGCAACAAAGAATCAATGCGCTCTTCCAGGTCGCTGATGGTCAGGGTATCGGGCGGCGGAGAGTCCTGCTGGACGAAGGAATCCTCGACCGCCAGGATTTCAGATTTCTGGGCAGCAGTGAGATTACGCCTTCCTAGTTCGTGACTCGCCTCCCGAATTCGTTTCAGGAGCTCGCGAAGCTGGCTTGTAGCCCGTTTTGCGGCAGAGGCAGGATTGTTGAGCTCGTGTGCCAGACCCGCAGACAGCTTTCCCAAAGAAGCCAGGCGGTCGCGTTGTTGTTCCAGGCGAGTGGTTTCGCGAATCCGGTCGGACATCAGGCCGACGAGACGCTTGGTCAGCTCCGGCATTTTCTGTACCAGGTCTTGAAAACGCGACGCGGGGAATCGCAAAGCGCGGCTGTCAGTTTCTGCTCGTATGCTCACCGTAAACTGCTTCATCCTCGAAAACGGCAGCAGTCCGGTGACACTGCCCTGGTTGATGGTGAAGGTGACGGTTTCGCCGCCAATTTCACCCCGGCCCTGAAGTTGTCCTTCAAGAATCACAAACATCGCATCCGCCGGGTCGCCCTGGCGTGAGTAGCCATCACCCGCCTTGACGTGCAACTCTTGCGACTGGCTGATGAACCATTCGAGTTGATCGTCCGGTAAATCCGCGAATACGGGGACGCGAAGCAGTTCCGATTTTTCGACCATTTAGACCTTGCTCAAGTACTGATGGATGAATTGCACCGCAACCGATCCCTCGCCAACTCCGGACGCTACCCTCTTTACGGAACCGTGACGAACATCGCCCACGGCAAAAAGGCCGGGAACATTTGTCTCAAGCAGAAAGGGATCGCGATCGAGCGCCCACCCTTTGGGGCGCTGCCCGTCGCGGATGAGATCGGGGCCAGTCAGCAAGAAACCGCGCTCGTCTCGCTCCACCAGATCTCCCAGCCAATCGGTTCGTGGCAGCGCACCGATGAAGATGAACATGGCGCTCGCTGGCACCCGCTCCGTTGTGTTTGTATCCGAACAAAGCACCGAAATTTCCTCCAGATGCGAATCGCCGTGGGCCTCGGATACGCTGGCGTGAGCCCACACCTGAATGTTGGGCGTCTCTTTAATCTGGTCAATCAGATACTGCGACATCGTACTGGAGAGAGAGTTGCCTCGCACCAGAATGATGACGCGGTCGGCGTATCGAGCGAAGTTCATGGCCGCCTGACCTGCGGAATTTGCGCCGCCTATGACGTAGACATTTTCGCCCTTGCAAGAAAGCGCCTCGGTAGAGCCGCCGCCATAGTAGACTCCGGCCCCCTGCAGCCGATCGATTCCAGGAGCATCGAGGCGCCGCCACTGCACTCCACTTGCGATCATCAAGGCGTGGCAGGAAAGCTCGCTTCCATCCGCCAATTTAAGAAACCGATAAGACCCTTCCGTGCGGACGCCGACAGCTTCCTGCGGCGACAGAATCTCCACGCCAAACCGTTGTGCCTGCACGACCGCGCGCCGGGCCAGATCGTTGCCACTGAGTCCGGCGGGAAATCCCAAATAGTTCTCAATGCGCGAACTCATTCCTGCCTGGCCGCCCGGAGCCTCCCGCTCAACAATCACGGTGTGCAGCCCTTCCGAGGCACCGTATACAGCAGCCGCCAAGCCGGCCGGCCCACCGCCGACAATTGCGAGGTCATAAAAATTGGTTTGCGCACGCGTCCGCAAGCCAACCTTTTGCGCGACGTCCGCCGGAACGCTCTCCAGAAGTTTTGTCCCGTCGGGGAAGAGCACGACTGGAAGGTTGGCTGCTTCCGGGCCGAGGGCGTCCACCAGGCGCTTGGTTTCAGGATCGTTGGCGGAAGCTTCAACGTCGATCCATTGATAAGGAACGCGATTGCGTGCCAGAAAATCTCTTAGCTCGTATGACCGCGGCGACCAGCGAGTTCCCAACACTCGGATTCCCTGGAACGTCGGATGGTAGGAAGCCTGCCAATCCCCGAGCAAGTCATCCAACGGCGGATAGAGGTGCTCGGAGGGAGGATCCCAGGGCTTCAAGAAAAAATAATCGAGACTGGCTTGATTGATTGCGCCGATAGCCGCGTTGGTGTCGGCGTAGGCGGTGAGCAACGCCCGCTTGGCATCGGGAAAAATACGCATTCCTTCCTGCAGAAATCCGATCCCGTCCATGCGCGGCATGCGCTGGTCGGCGAGCAGCAAGGCCACACTGTCGTTCCGCACCTTCAGCTGCTTCAAGATGTCGAGCGCTGCCTCGGGGGAATCGCTCCCGATCACCCGGTAGTCAGCGCCATACTGCGATCGCAAGTCGCGCTCGATCGCCCGCAAAACATCGGAGTCGTCATCCACACTCAGCAGAATTGGCTTCGCCATGATCGATCTCAGTATTCGTTAAAGAATGGGACTTTCAGACTTCGGCGCTCACTGAATACCCTGATTAGATACCAAAACTCGGTTTTGGTCGCGGAATTGGATCAAAGATTATCGCGGACAAGGATATACTCTGAGTTCTTTGTCAGGAAGCTGGAGCCGGATCGTGACCGGCTATCGGACTCAGAAACTTGGACTAACGGCTAAGATCGAATCAGGGAGCGCATTATGCAAACACGCATCACCGGTACAACCATGCCGGTTCTTGAAGTGGCACTCGACCCGAATGAGTCCATCATTTCGGAAGCGGGAGAACTCTCGTGGATGACGAGTTCTATCCAGATGACAACGCACACCCAGCTTGGCGGTGGCGGCGGAATTTTTGGAGTGCTGCGCCGGGTGGCAGGCGGGGGAACGCTGTTCATGACGGAATACCGGGCCTTGGGTGCAGTGGGTGAAGTCTCGTTCGCGACCAAGGTTCCGGGGCACATCCTGCCGGTCGAAGTCGCCGCCGGGCACGACTACATGGTCCATCGGCATGGCTTTCTTTGTGCCACTCCACAGGTTCAGATTGGCGTTGGATTCCAGCAATCGCTTGGCGCCGGAATTTTTGGCGGAGACGGGTTCCTGCTGCAGAAGGTGAGTGGTCAGGGAACCGCCTGGTTGGAGTTGTCAGGTGAGGTGATCGTGAAGGACCTTCAACCCGGAGAAACCATGCGCGTGCACCCAGGCCATGTCGGCGCATTTCAATCCAGCGTTTCGTTTCAGATCAATTGCGTGCCCGGCATCAAGAACATGATCTTTGGCGGAGACGGAATATTCCTCGCCGCGCTGACCGGCCCGGGTAGGATTTGGCTGCAGACCCTACCCATCTCCAGGCTCGCTCATCAACTTATGGAGTACATGCCCCAGCCGACAAAACAGGCAACGCAGGCCGGAGTCGTCGGCGGAATCGTGGGCTCCATTCTGGAGGGAATGAAGTAGCGAGTCACTTGCCAATGCAGAACGTGCTGAAGATCAGGTTGAGGATGTCGTCCGTAGTTGTGGCTCCTGTAATCTCATCGAGCGGCCGCAGGGCGTTGTAGAGATCGAGCAAAAGCATTTCGTGCGGGACTTTGTTTCCGGTCGCAGCAGTTGCCGCCGCAAGCGCAGTGAGCGATTCTCGAACCCGTTCCTGATGGCGCAGGTTGGTAAGAAATCCTGTTTCCGCCTGGACACCGGCTTCCCCAGCGACGTGACGCAGAATCTCTTTTCGCAGCTCGGGGATTCCTTCCCCGGTCGTCGCGGAAGTACGCACCCGCGGCAACTGAGAACTGAGAACCGAAAATTGACAACCGCGCATATCTGACTTGTTTTCGACCGCGATCGCAGGCCGGCCTGCAACCTGGCTCAACAGTTCATTGTCTTCATCCGCGAGCTGCTGCGAAGAATCAAGCACAACCAGGACGAGATCGGCGTCCGCCAATGCCTCCATGGATTTACGAATACCGATGCTTTCCGCCTCGTCGAGGGCGCGACGAATACCGGCGGTGTCGACGAGCTTGACTGGAATCCCGCCGATGGCCACCGTTTCGCTGACCAGATCACGTGTGGTGCCGGGCGTGGCGGTTACGATGGCGCGCTCGCGCTCCACCAGACAGTTAAACAAACTTGATTTGCCGACATTTGGCCGGCCAACGATCGCAAGCGTCAGACCTTCATGAACGATCTTTCCGTAGGCGAACGATGCGGCAAGATCTTCAAGCGGCGCGCGGACCGTAGCCAGACGCTTAAGAATCTGGTCGGCCGGGAGGACGGAGATGTCATCTTCGGCGAAGTCGATGCCGGCTTCGAGAGTCGCGATCAGCTCAACCAGTTTTTGTTTGATCGGCTGCAGGCGGCGTGACAGCGCGCCTTCGAGCTGCTGAGCTGCAACCTTGGCCTGGTACAAAGTTTGCGAATCGATCAGATCGCGCACAGCTTCAGCCTGGGTTAGATCGATCCGTCCATTGAGGAACGCGCGCATGGTGAACTCGCCTGGCTCGGCGAGGCGTGCGCCGCGAGCCATGGCGAGTTCGACGACGTGTCGCAGGATCACAGGCGATCCGTGGGCGGAAATTTCGACGATGTCGTCGGTGGTGTACGAATGCGGCTTGGCGAAATAAGTGACGACAACTTCGTCGATGCGGTCTGAAGTTGCCGAGCTTCGTCCGGCAGTCCCCACGTGTTCATCGGCCGGTTCGACCAGTTCCCCAAAAACGGCGCGGCCGGGATCCAGGTCGTGTTTGAGCCGCAGCATTGGCAGGGCTATTTTTCGGGCTTCGGGACCAGCGAGACGGACGACGCCGATACCGCCGCGTCCGGGCGGAGTGGCGATGGCGACGATCGTGTCGTCGAGATTCACGGGAAGATTGTAGCGGTTCTATCCTCGAAAACTGCTACTCGACAAAGCCGCCGCCTACGGGAGACTCCGCGGCGCAGGCTTGCTTGCGGGCTTGTAGTTCTTCGGATAGACGACCAGACACCGACGACCGCCTTCACCCTGGCTCTCAGTGTGAAGGTCGGCGTGATCGCGCAGAGCCAGGTGCACGATGCGCCGCTCGCGCGAAGACATTGGCGCGAACTCGTAAGGCATATTCGTCTTGCGGACTCTTTCAGCGGCCACGCCCGCGGCGAGGCGAAGTTCTTCCAGCCGCATGGATCGCTGGTTCATGCAGTCGAAGGAAACCTTTTCGTGCTCGTTGCCCGGCAGCCGCAGCATCTCAATTGCCAGCGTTTCGATCGCACGCAGCAGTTCGCCGCCTCGTTCCAGAACCAAGGGAGAATCGGGTCCCGACAGTTCGACCAGAATCTCCGGGCGTTCCCAATCGCGTTCCTCGGGAAGCGGCGGATCCACAGTGATGCGGTACTTGAGGTGGAGACCCCCGTGGGTGACGACCCCACGCAGGAGTCCGTCGATTTTCTTCGCAGCTGCGATTTTGTCAGGAATGGGCATACTAGATGGCCTTTGGCTCTTGGCTCTTGGCTCTTGGCTCTTGGCTCTTAGCTCAAGCCCTACAGAATTCAGGTTCAAGCTAAGAGCCAAAGGCTAACAGCTAACCGCGCATTTTCATTTCTCTTTCTTCCTTGCTCTTTTCGCCGCCATCTCACGCATCTCGCGGCCCAGGCTGGTGCGGTTCATGACCGCTTGCTGTGCGATGGCGATCAAGTTACCTTCCGACCAGTACAGACACAAGCCGGAAGCAAAATTCCAACTGAGGAATCCCATCATCACCGGCATCATGACATTCATCATTTTCTGCTGCTGCGGATCCATCCCCGCTTGCGGCGTCATACGCTGCATCAGCAGCATGGTGAAGAAGATACCGATGGGCAGTATGTGCAACGGATCCGCGGACGACAGGTCGTGTATCCACAGCCAGGACGCGTGTCGGAGATCAAGAGCCGAGCCTAGCATACCGTAATATGCGAATAGAAACGGCATCTGGATGGCCAGTGGCAAACAGCCGCCAACCGGGCTGACGCCTTGCTGTTTCATCAGTTCGCCGATCTCCGTGTTCATCTCCTGACGCCGCGGATCGCGCATTCCGTATTTCTTATACTTCTCCTTGATCGAATTCATCTGCGGCTGAATTTTCTGCATCTTCAGCGCCGATTTCATGCTGGAGATGCGCAGCGGCATCAGCGCCAGATTGATGATCAAGGTCTGGATGCAAATCGCCCAGCCCCAGTTCCTTACAATGCCTTCGATCCAACGAAGCCAGATGAAGAGGGGACGTGCGATCACGCCCCAGAAACCAAAGTTGATGAGCCCACGCAAATCCGGGTCCGCGCCAATGATCGTGGGCACGGGCACGGATTCCAAAGTCGCCAGCGCTTTGGGCCCGACATACATCCGCGCAACCGTCGGGCCTGCAGGGTTGCCGACCGCTGCTCCTAGCACTTCCGCCGGAGCTGTATCCTGCAAGTTTGGATTTTTCGGATTCTTGGGAACGTTGAGCGAGTTACGCAGAGTGACGAACGCAGAATTCTGCGAGTCATCGGGAAGGAACACAGCGGCGAAATACTGATCGGTCACCCCCGCCCAGTTGAACGGCATACGGATGGTGTTGCCGCCGCTGATCTTCTTGATTGCGAGGCGTTCCGTTGTGTTGTTGTACTGATAGTTGATTTGACTGGCAGCGTAAGAAGACAGGGTAGATTCGTCTCCAAAACCCGCAGGCCACGCCGGGTAAGCTGCAACATGAGTTCCCTTGGAAACCACGGAAGTCTCGACGTGTACCACGTAGGTGTGATCAAAGCCGAAACTCTTGCGAACCGCCACATCGCCGTCGGCGTATTCAAAAATGATTTGGGTCGGGGCGCTTATTGTGCCCGAATTGGAGGCCAGGTAAAGCGCCGAATTCAGTTTGTTGCGTTGGCTTTCGTCGTACGTCCACAGCGAGAGCGGGTATCCGTACTTTTCCGCAGCGAGGTTGTTGACCAAGTCCAGTGGTCGTTCTTTGTCGTCGGTAAATTTCTTCAGAATCCAGGACTTGACCTGCGCCCCGCGATTCGTGAAGGTAATGCGGTACAGGTCGTTCTCGACTACAGTTTCAGACTCGGAAGCCGCCTGCTTGGTAGCGCCCGCATTCAGCACTGGAACCGCCGCTTGCAGCGCTGGGGCCTGGTTTGCGGCAACAGCTTCCGGAACCTTCTGCGCCGGAGCCTGAGTCTGCGCCGTCGGCACGGTCGCCTGCGGGAAATACTTCTTGAGTATAGGCTGGAACAACATGATGACCAGAAAGGTCAGAGCAAAGACGAGGAGCAGACGGCGCTCCATGCCTGGTTCTTGCTGAGGATTTTGGAATTCGGCCAAATTACTTTCTCAATGACTGCAAAGCCCGGTTTCGCTGTGAACGGGCGAGTTGGAATTTGTCGGCTTGACCACAGGATCGAGCCCACCCTTCGCCAACGGGTGACATCGCAGCACTCGCCAGATTGCTATCAAGCTACCCCGCACTGCTCCGTAACGGTCCACCGCCTCCATGGCGTACTCGGAGCATGTCGGTACATACCGGCACGCTGGTAGAAACATGGGAGACACCGCCCACTTGTATCCTCGGAGCAAAAGCAGCACGACGTTTTTGGGAATCTCATTCATGCGGCTTCCACTCAAGCCAAAGCGACCTTTTCTTGGCTTACGCGAACAAACTCACCCTTTCATTTCGGAGAACCAGATCCCTCGCCTTGCTCGCGATGACAACAACTGGTACTACGCGTTCCGTTTCTCGACCGACTTTAGAATTACTTCAAAAGCCCGGCCGATCTCGTTGCCCAACTCGGAAAACTCAACCTTAAGCAACGACTTCTTTGGATTGATGACGATGTCCGCCGGAATCAGAACTCCCGGCCAATGCAACCGGATCGCTTCCCGCAATCGTCGTTTCATGCGATTGCGCACGACCGCTCCGCCCAGCACCTTCCCTACAGTCAAGCCGATGCGTGGCCCTCCACCCTTTTCACGCGCCAGATAAAACACCGTCATGCAAGCGGCAAAGTGGCGGCGGCCCTTTTTGTATACACGCTCGAAATCAGCATGCCGGAGCAGACGCATGCCGCTCGTAAATCTGGCCCGCTTGCCAGGGCCGGACAGATTGCGACCGCCGTTCGGAGCGAGACCGCTCACCATTCACGATCCAGACTCAGGTTGCGGAATTGCCGTCAACTCCGGATAAGGAAATACGCTACTCACGGAAGCCGGGCTTTACCGACACCCGCTTGCGTCCCTTGGCGCGCCGCCGCGAGATCACCGCTTGGCCGCTCTTGGTTTTCATCCGGGTACGAAATCCGTGCGTCTTCGAGCGGTGACGTCGGTTAGGTTGGAAAGTGCGCTTGGGCATGAAACTTAGCTGCTCCTAATTCAGTAGTCGGTGCAATAATGGCTGTAGGACGAATGAGAAGTATAAATGACCCAGAGCGGACGGGCAAACCGGGGTCCGGGCGACAACTGTTCTGCGGTGCTGGTTCTGCGGCGCAAAGACGTTGCAAGCAACGTCTCTCCAGTTCTGCTCTATAGAAACCCAGCTTGCTACGTTCTGGGTTCGCGGACTGCGCCATTCTTGCTTGCACCATGCCCGCGGCAGTTACAAAGTCGCCACTTGACAGACTTTTTTTTTCGCGTTTTGAATTAATGACTCAGGAAAATTCTTTGTCGAAGTTTTCTACAAAGAGATTTTTTTTGTGCTAGTATGCGGACCGTTCCTGCTCATTGAAAATTTTCTCGCTCCAGCGAAACCGGCCCGCGGTGCGGAGCTTACTACGCTGGGGAAATAAGCGTTTTCTGACTGTAATCATTGGAATTTCAGGCCGCTGAGTCAAGGCGGCAGCGCCACGAAAAATTTCTTATGTCGGTTTCAAGTCCAACTCTTGCTAATCCGTGGTTGCGTATTCTCGACGCGCTCGAAAAAAAGATCAACCGGCATTCCTACGACACCTGGTTGAAGCCCACCAGTTACAGTCACTCGAACGGAAAAATTCTTTTCGTGAGAGTGCGTAACCTGGAAGCCCGTCGCGAGAACGACAAGTACCTCGATCTGATCCAGGAAGCGATTGATAATCTTGGACTGGAGTATCAGGAGGTGCAGTTCGTCACGCCCGAGGACGACCCCGCTTCCACACCCGTCAGGCACGACGGCGGCCTTTCCGCTCATGCTACTCCTGCGACTCATCCGTCGCAGTCGCGTTTCGATTGGGACGGCGCCGCCCAACTCAATCCGCGCTACACCTTCGACGCATTCGTCATCGGGAGCGGAAATCAGTTCGCCCATGCCGCCTGTCAAGCGGTCGCGGAACGTCCTTCGAAGGCCTACAACCCGCTCTTCCTCTACGGCGGCGTCGGCATGGGGAAGACGCACCTGATGCAGGCGATCGGCCACGAGGTCAGCAAGCGACAGCCGCAATCCGCCATCTGCTACGTCTCCAGCGACAAGTTCACCAACGAGATGATCAACTCCATCCGTTACGACAAGATGACCAGTTTCCGCGACAAGTACCGTAACGTGGACGTCCTGTTGATCGATGACATCCAGTTTCTGACTCAGAAGGAGCGCACCCAGGAAGAGTTTTTCCATACCTTCAACGCGCTGCACGACGCGATGAAGCAGATTGTGATTGCCAGCGACCGGCCGCCGAAAGAACTAGCCGAAATCGAGGACCGATTGCGTAGCCGCTTTGAGTGGGGTTTGATCGCCGACATTCAGCCACCCGATTTGGAAACGAAGGTTGCCATCCTACAAAAAAAGTCGGAGCAGGAAAAAGTCACTCTGCCCACGGAGGTGGCTCTCTATATCGCGTCCAACATTCGCTCGAACGTCCGCGAATTGGAGGGGGCGCTGATCCGCCTGGTGGCCCACTCTTCGCTCATTGGGGCCGAGATCACCCTCCCTTACACTCAGCAGGTGCTAAAGAATTTCATTGACTCTCAGGCGCGGAAGGTCACCATCGAGTCGATCCAGAAAGCCGTCGCCGAGCAGTTTGGATTGCGCTTGGTCGAGATCAAGGCAAAGAATAATTCGCGCGCCATCGTCTATCCCCGGCAGATCGCGATGTACCTGGCCAAGCATCTCACCGAAGCCTCCCTGCCCGAGATTGGACGCCAGTTTGGCGGCAAGCACCATACCACCGTGTTGCACTCGGTCGAAAAAATCGACGCCGTGCGCAAAACGGACAAGGATCTAAACCGGTTGCTGAATAAACTGACCGAGCAGTTGGGCGGATGAATCGCGGCTCTACCTGAATTCCCACTCATCCGATGAGACTTTTTCGGGCTAGATCCTGATGGGTAGGCAATTGGGCCGAATTTCACATTTTTCCCGTTTCCAGCTGTTCCTGCTGGTTTTATGGGTTTTTGTTTTGATATAAGGGAAGTGTCAAAGTAGCGCCACTTGGCGGGGGACTTGGGTTATGCCGGTAGAAGCCATAGCATCAGCGGCGGGAACCACCACCATGGAGATTACGGTCGGCAAGTTTGAGCTGTTGCGAGAGCTCACGGCGACTCAGGGTGTGGTGGAGCGCAAGACCACCATCCCGATCCTGTCGAATTATTTATTTGAAGCTGCCGGCGACAAGCTCTCGCTCACCGCCACCGACCTTGATCTCAGCCTGCGTACGTCGTGCGTTGCCAAGGTGAAGAAAGAGGGTGCCTGCACGATTCCCGCGCGCAAGCTGCACGACTATGTGAAGCTGCTGCCCGATGCGGATATCACGATCAAGCTCCTGGAAAATCACTGGGTGAGCATCCGCTGCGGCCGATCCAACACGAAAATGGTTGGCATGGCTCGCTCGAACTTTCCCAGCCTGCCGACGTTTCCGACCGCCGGAGTAGTGAAAATTCCGGCTCAGGTTCTGCGGTCCATGATTGCGAAGACCGGTTTCGCCATTGCCAGCGAGGAATCGCGCTACACGCTGAACGGCGCGTTGATGGTGCTGAAGCCGGAATCGATCACCATGGTCGCAACCGACGGACACCGCTTGTCGCACATCGAACGCAGCGGCGAAAAGTTCGAAGGCGTTTCCGGCGAGATGAAAACTCTCGTCCCCAAGAAAGCGATGGACGAGTTGAAGTCTTTGCTCGATTCAACCGATGCCGAGGCAATCGAGTTCGCCAAGGACGAGTCCACGCTATTTTTCCGGATTGGCCCGCGACTTCTTACCTCGCGCCAACTCACCGGCCAGTTCCCCAACTTCGAAGCCGTGCTGCCGAAGGACAATAACAAAAGCATCACCGTTCACGGGGAGGATCTCACGGCGGCGATTTCTCGCGTCGCCCAATTCGCCGACGAGCGTTCGCGAGCCGTAAAGATGCGTCTGGAAAAAGGCGAGCTGAAACTTTCGGCTTCGTCTACCGAGACAGGTGAATCGGAAGACTCGCTCGAAATCGACTACAACGGCGATATGATCCAGATCGGTTTCAACGCCCAATATCTTCTGGACTTCCTCAAGGCCACCGGCAGCGGGGACGTGAAACTGGAATTCAAAGATTCTCAGTCGGCCGGGCAGATGCGCCCCGCCGAAGGCGAGGATTACAAGTATCGCTACATCGTGATGCCGATGCGGATCTGAAGGTAGAGGAACGGCGTTCCTCGCCCGTTCCGCCTAAAAGTTCGTCGCCACCTAAAGGAGAATCATCATGCTGAGCGGATTCAAGCAGTTCATTCTTCGTGGCAACGTGATCGACATGGCCGTCGGCGTCGTGATCGGCGCCGCCTTTGCCTCCGTGGTATCCGCTTTTACGAAAGATCTGCTCACTCCGCTGATTGCGGCAATTGTCGGAAAGCCCGATTTTTCTGCCATCAAATTCACCGTCAACGGCAGCATGTTTGCCATCGGCGACTTCGTCAATGCTGGCATCTCCTTCCTGCTGGTAGCGGCGGCTGTGTACTTCTTCGTCGTAACCCCAGTAAATCTTCTGATAGCGCGCATGCGCAAAGCGCCCGCGCCCGCCGATCCGACCACCAAGAAATGTCCTGAGTGCCTGAGCGAAATCCCGATTGACGCTAAACGCTGTGCCCACTGCGCCCAACCCGTTCCGATGGGAAGGGCAGCCTAAGTCGCCGCTGAACGGGACCTTAGGATACGTCGCTTGCAACGTCTGCTTGGGACACCTCCTGTAACATAAGGCTAGATGAGCATCCGCGCACTCGCCGTTTTCTTTTTTTTCGCTGTCGTTCCGGCAGCCTGCGCCTTGCAGGCAGAGACACCGAAATCCGGGTCGACGCAGCCCGCTGCCCACGCGCCAGATTCCGGCGTCCTCACGAACAACGTCTACCGCAACACCGCCTTCGGATTCACTTACAAACTCCCCTTTGGATGGGTGGATCGCACCAGGGAGATGAGCGAAGATTCTAGCGATTCGAACGACCCGAAGAAATCAACTCTGCTCCTGGCCGCGTTCGAGCACCCTCCGGAGGCGACTGGCGAAACGGTGAATTCGGCCGTCGTGGTCGCAGCGGAAGCCGCATCTTCGTATCCCGGACTCCACGACGCCGAGCAATATTTTGGCCCGCTCACCGAGTTGGTGAAGTCCAAGGGCTTGAAGGTCGTGAACGAGCCTTACGATTACCGCGCAGGAGCGACGCAACTTGTTCGCGGCGATTTCAGCAAACCACTCGGCAATGTGACCATGCACCAGAGCACACTCGTCATGTTGGAAAAAGGTTACATCGTCTCGTTCACTTTCATTGGCGGAAGCGAGGACGAAGTCGACGGACTCGTCGAAAATTTGAGTTTTGCCAGAAAAGAACCGCCCGCGCCGCGTAAGTGAGTCACGAATCATTCCGAAGTTTGATGCTCGCAAAATAACGGAAAACAAGCCTAAATCGCGAGCCCTGTTCATCCTTTCCAAAGCCTTCCCTAAATGACACAAGAATCACGGTTTACCGGCTCGATTCCGGGCCGAAGACGGCTTTGAACTATGGTATAATTCTATATAAATCCTGGTGCCGTAAGTGTTAATAATTTCAGTGATTTGACCTCGTTTTAGAGGCACGGGAAAGCGCGCCGGCCTGAGCTCGATTCCGGCATTCTCCACGGAGCTGAATGGCAACGAAAGAAATCGATACCGCAGGCATCGTCGACACGAAAAATCGAGCCGGCGGCCCCAACCCCATCAACGGCAACGGCGATTACACCGCCGATTCCATCAAAGTGCTCGGCGGCATGGAAGCCGTCCGCAAACGTCCGGCAATGTATATCGGCTCGACCGGCGAGATTGGACTGCATCACCTCGTCTACGAAGTCGTAGACAATTCCGTCGACGAAGCGCTTGCCGGATACGCCGACAAAATCGAAGCCACGATTCACCTCGACAACTCCATCACGGTCGTGGATAACGGCCGCGGCATTCCTGTGGATTCGATGGACATCGATGGCGAGAAAGTTCCTGCCGCGCAAGTAGTCATGACCACGCTGCATGCTGGCGGAAAGTTTGATGCATCGTCCTACAAAGTTTCCGGCGGACTGCACGGCGTCGGCGTCTCTTGCGTGAACGCGCTCAGCGAAGAACTGGATCTTGAAATTTGGCGCGATGGCTTCACCTGGGAGCAGACGTATTCCAAGGGCGAGCCAACCAGCAAGCTGAAAAAAGCGGGCGCAACCAAGAAGCGCGGAACCAAAGTTCACTTCCTGCCCGACAAGACCATCCTCACCGTAACCGAATATAACTTCGATACGCTGGCGCAGCGCCTGCGTGAGCTTGCGTTCCTGAACAAGGGGCTGCTGATCACGCTTACCGACGAACGCACCACCGATCCAAAGACTGGCGAACCCAAGACCGCCGATTTCAAATATAACGGCGGCATCGCCGAGTTCATCAAGCACCTCAATCGCGGCAAACAGGTGCTGCACGACAAGCCGATCTACATGGAGGCCGAGCGCGATGGCGTTGAGATGGAGATTGGCCTGCAATACAACGACGCCTACTCCGAAACCGTTTTCAGTTTCGCCAACAACATCAACACGGTCGATGGCGGCACCCATCTCTCCGGCTTCCGCACCTCGCTGACCCGCACGATCAATTACGCCGGCCAGCAGATGGGCCTGTTCAAAGATGTAAAAGAAAATCTTACCGGGGATGACGTGCGTGAAGGTCTGGTTGCCGTGATCAGCGTCAAGCTGCCGCAACCCCAGTTTGAAGGCCAGACTAAGGGCAAGTTGAACTCCGATATTGCCGGCGTCGTGCAGGCCTTCGTCAACGAGCGTCTGGGCGCGTATCTGGAGCAGAATCCCACGGTCGCACGAAAGATCATCAACAAAGCCATTGACGCTGCCCGCGCGCGCGAAGCCGCACGCAAAGCTCGCGATCTGACCCGCCGCAAGGGCGCACTCGATGGCGGAGGCCTGCCCGGCAAGTTGGCGGATTGCTCAGAAAAACAACCTGAGCGTTGCGAGCTGTTCCTGGTCGAAGGAGAGTCCGCAGGCGGCACCGCGAAACAAGGCCGCGACCGGCGCTTCCAGGCCATTCTGCCGCTCAAGGGCAAAATCCTAAACGTCGAAAAAGCGCGCTACGACAAGATGCTCGCGCACGAAGAAATTCGTGCCATGATCACGGCACTGGGCACGGGCATCTCGAAGGAGGATTTCGACGCCAGCAAACTGCGCTACGGCAAAATCATCCTGATGACCGATGCCGACGTGGACGGAAGCCACATCCGCACCCTGCTGCTCACATTTTTCTTCCGCCACATGCAGGAGTTGATCAAACGCGGCAACGTGTTCATCGCGCAGCCGCCGCTGTACTCGATCAAGAAGGGCAAGTCGCAACAATACATCAAGGACGATCGCGAGTACGTGAAAGTCCTGGTCAAGCGTGCGTCGGAAGGCCTGGTGGTGCGTTACGGCGAGGGCGCTGCAAAGCTCGAAGGCACGAACCTGTCGCGCTTCATGAACGTCCTCGACGAGTATCTCAAGCTGTTCGACAAAGTCGACAAGCGTTTGCGCGACGAACACGTTACCGAAATCCTGCCCAAGCTCGATCTTTCCAAGCGAGCTGATTTCGAAGGCGACAAGAACAACGCGCCCAAGAAAATCGAGAAGCTGGAAAAAGAATTAAAGAAGCTGCAGAAAGAGCGCAACTTCAAGGAAGTGGAAAGCCGCTTCGACGAGGAACACAATCTGTGGGCAGTGCGCTATGTAAATTCGCAGGGCGCCGAACACCTGATCAACTGGGAACTGGCCTCTACCGCTGAGTATCGGCAGCTGCTCTCGAAGTTCAAACAGATCGAGCCGTACATGGAGCCGCCATTTGTGATCGAGACGGTCGCCAAAGGTGCCTCTGCAAGTAGCGCTGAGGAAGTGAACGAAACCGAGCCCGAGGACGGCGACAAGGGGCAGAAGAAAGCAGCCCAAGAAGTCCCCGCGAAAGCCGTACCGAAGAAGAGGTCCTCGGAACCTCAGCTTGTCGAAAAAGGTTCGGCGCGTGATCTCTTCGATTACGTTCTGGCGGAAGGCCGCAAGGATTACATCGTGCAGCGCTACAAAGGCCTGGGCGAAATGACCTCGCAACAACTCTGGGAAACCACCATGGACCCGGAGCGCCGCACCCTGTTGTCGGTAAAGCTCGAAGACATCGCCGAGTGCGAAACCATCTTCACGACGCTGATGGGCGAAGACGTAGAAGCCCGCCGCAAGTTCATCGAAGACAACGCCCTCGACGTAAAGAACCTGGATATCTAGTCGGCTTGTGAGGACGGGCGTCCTCGCCCGTCCAAGACAAGCGCAGTCCGCCAAATCTCCCACACAAGGCCGAATTTCCTCTGCGAACGGTTCGGACCATCACGACCTTCGTCAAATGGCGCTGCGGGAACAAAATCCCCCTTCGCCGGGTCTAACTTAAATGCTGGAGGAACTCACATGGCGATCGCTTGGCCTCCTCTTTGGTGGAAAGATCGAAATTGGCTCAAGAAGCTTTTGCTCATTGCCACAGGAATTGCCGCGATCTACTACGGCGCGATTCAGCCCAGACAGGCCTTTCGCGGGGTTGCGATGCAACGGTCATCAGCTCTCGCGGCCATCGAGGACACCCGTCACCAGCATTGGTTCCAGCCGAACTCCCTGACAGTTCGCGAAGAGCGCCCGGTCGAAGGAGTGGTCGGAGGTGTGCCCACAAGCGCCGCATACCAGAGAAGCGTTGCTCCCCGGCCGGCGGATGACAATGAGCGCAAGATTGTCCGCACCAGTTCGATCGCGCTGATCGTTGAAAAGCCCGCTGATGCCGCTGGAAAAATCCAGCAACTCACGGAGGGTGCCGGAGGATTCCTGGTGAATTGGCAAGCCGACGGCGATCAGGAGGCGACCCGCGCGTCTTTGCTGATCCGTGTGCCCGTCGCGAAATTCGAATCAACCCGATCCACAATTCGAAAGCTTGGGCAGCGGGTTGAGAACGAGACCGTGGAAGCGGCGGATGTATCCACACAATACGTGGATGACCAGGCGCGTCTGCGCAATCTGCGCGCGCAGGAAACCCAATACCTGGCAATTCTCAGGCAGGCGCGCTCGGTTAAAGATACGCTGGATGTCAGCGAGAAACTGAACCAGGTTCGCGGCGAGATTGAACAGCAGCAATCCGAATTCAATATTCTTTCAAAGCAAGTGGAACTGGTCGCCATCTCGGTTTCTCTGCGAAAGGAGACTGAAGCCCAAGTATTCGGGCTGCCGTGGCGTCCACTCTACGAGTTTAAGCTGGCAGCGCGACTGGGACTGGAAGGATTAATCGACTATTCCACCTCCGTCTTGTCTTTCCTTTTCTACCTGCCCGCAATTGTTTTGTGGATGGCAACAATTCTCGTCGGCGGCGCCATCGCCTGGCGCGTTCTGCGCTGGGCAGGCCTCCAGTTGTTCGTCACGAGAGCGTCCGCTGTAAACACCTGAGCCGCGAAGTCAACGTAGCATTCGCTCTGCCGCGCTGGCGCAGCGGACCCTAACCCTCCCTCCGCTGGGCCCCGTGCCAGATCGTGCTGATGGTGACGCGCCGGCCCTGCACGCGATACAGCACGATGTACGGCGTGCCTCCAATCACCATCTCCCGGATCTCAGGTTTTGCCCCGACGCGGCCGAGGTGGGGATGTCTTCTTAGAGCTTCGACCATGGCGACAATCCGAATTGCCAGCCGTTCCGCGGCGTCCGGTTTGTCCTGCGCCACGTAAGCGCGGATTTCGCGCAACCGGGTCCGCGCCAAAACCGACCAGACAATTTCTACTGGCACAGCGTCTCGTCATCGTGTTCTTTGCCGCAGACGCACTTCGGAACCGGCAGCTCGTGCTTAGTTCCCCACGACAGCAGCCAGGCCTTCATGTCCTCGTTCTTGACGTAGTGTCCCGACTTGACCTGGCGATCCGCCTGACGAACCTCGGCCAGCATTCTTTCCTGATCGGAGACGTAGGCCTCAACAGCATCCGCGATCAGAAAATTCGAACTACGGCCCGAGACCTTCGCCAGCTTTGCCAGCCGTTTCTTGGTTTCTGGCTTCAGCCGTATGCTAAGGGTTGCGCTGCGTGTGTTTGCCATGAACACATCCTAACAGAGCCCCGCACCCATCATCTTTTCAATCCCGATACTTCACTTCCGGATACATCCGATCAAACGCCAACCACGTCAGCGCGATAACTACAAACACCAACACACTCCCCTCCGGCCCGACCGAGCCGCCCGTGATCCACCGCGAACCGTGGAAAGACGAACGCATCAGGTGGCCGGTAACCATCCCGCCGCTGTCGGGTACCGAGTACAGATAGCTTTCGCCCCAGTCCCACGCTGCGTGAAAGCCGACGGCGAACCATAAATTTCCCGTCCGGCGAAGCGTCAGACACAAAAAGAGCCCGATCGCCGCGACCGCAAGCAAGCCGATCCAGGTTTCCCCCGGATTTCCAAGGTGCAAAGCTGCGAAAACGGTGGAGAGCACCAGCGCAGCGGGCCAGAAGCCGATACCCTGCGTCAAAGTGAACTGTGTATAGCCGCGCAGTAAGAACTCTTCGAAGAACCCGACAATAACAAAATACATGCCCCAGAAAGCTGCAAATTTCAAGACGCGCTGGCCGTGCAGCGCAACCCCTCCCAGGGAAAAATCTCCCACCCCGCCGATCGCAAGCATCAGAGCTGTGATCGCCACAATTCCCCAAACCATGCCCACCCAGAAAGACTTTCCAAAAGCGCCGCGCCGCGGAAGGCCATATTCACCGAAGGGACGGCGCTCGATCCATCCCATGACTACTGCAGGAATGGCAACCACAACGAACGACCCCAACTCCGTAATCAGATCAAGCCAGACTTTGATCGTTACATGCGGCTCGAGGTCGTCCAGCAGAACACCGAGAAACATGCGGAGCCCTCTCCACATGACCACGTAGAGTAGAAGACTCCATCCCGCCCGCAGCCCCCGTGGACCGGCAAACATCGTATGCATCGGCTCCAGAAATGGCTTCTGCAGCGGCACGACCAGCCCCGGCTCGGGTGGGACGACCGACGGTTCTGGCAAGCCGATACGCGTGGCCGCCGAACCTTCTTTCACTTCATCCATGACGGAAGTTTCCCCAATCGTCCCCGGACATGGTAAAACACTCGCCGTCCCCTCATGGCGAAATTTCTCACGCGCGAACGCTTTGGCCGGCCTCAAGTCCTCGCGGGATTTCTCCTCCTCGGCTTCCTCGCTCAATGTGGATGGCTGCTGGCCCGCGGTACGCAGCCTCTCGAAATGGAGTCTTCCCACCTCTTTCGCATTGTCGAAGGGCTGCAACAATGGAGTGGAGACTCGGTCGCAGGAACGCCTTCCGTGGAGCGGTTGGAGGCCGGAACCCCGACTCCGCCGGAAGTCGATCAAAATAACGGCTACGATCCCAACCACTCGCCGTTGTGGTATCTGATCGCTTCGGTACCAATGCTGGGCTGGACCGGGACTGCAGAGTCAGGATCTTTCCATTACTGGGGATGGCTCGCGCGAACCCCCTACTTGATCTTCGGCGTCCTTCTGGGGGCGTCGCTCTGGTACGTCTCCCGCAGGCTTTACGGAAATGCGGGCGGATACATCGCCTTGGCGCTCTACTGTTTCTCGCCCTCCATCCTCCGCAGCAGCACGCTTTATTCTGCGCAGCCGGAGATGGGTGCGGCCTGGGGCGCATTCGGCGCCATCTTCACGGCTATCGCGGTTGCCCACACTTTGTACGCTCCGCGCGAAGTTGTAGTGTGGAACTGGCGTCGCATTTTGTTGCTGGGACTCTCGCTGGCACTAGCCATTGGCTCTCAGTTTTCGCTGATCATCCTGCTTCCGATCGCGCTGGCGTTCATGCTATATCTCGCGCCGACCCGGCGGCGCGCAGCACTAGCGATTTGGCTGGCCTCGTGCGGCGTAGCCTTCGTGCTCCTGTTTGCTTCCTATCTTTTTCGTCCCAGCGTTTTTTGGGAAGGCATGCGCCACGCCAGTTTTTTCGGAATCACCTGGCAGGCGTTTATTACGCCCGGCGTGTACGCGCTGATCCTTAGGCAAATCGGGCGAAGCGGTCCGGTGCTTCTGCTAGCGGCCCTTCCTGGGGCTTTGATTACGTACTTCTCCTGGCGGCGGCCAAGGTATTTTGGCAATACGGCGCCCCTGATAGTTGCGGCATTCCTCCTCCTCTTAAGCCTGGGTACACCCCATTATCCGGGATTCGGATTTCAACTGATGGCAACGCCTTTCTTGTTTGTGTTTGTTGCGGGAATCGCCGCCGATTTGCTTGAGACCAGGCATCGCGATCTGGTCATGGCCTGCCTGTGGGGGCTGTTGCTGGCGAATGCACTCTGGAATCTGAGAGAGTTGGCGCGAGTAGGAAAGCCGTCATAGCGCTGTGACGTTACAGGGTAAATCGTTTCGATGTGATGTTGGCAATTCGGTACGCTGCTTTGAACCTAAACCGCGAAGCCAACCGGCACAAACGGAGTTCGCGGTGGTGAACGGTTTTGAGGCAAACGGCCGGAGGTGACAGCGTCGGCAGAGCGAGAGGTAGATCAATCAGAATCGTTACGCCGCGCAGTTTATGCGAACCTTGCGAAGAACCCGGCTTTTCAACCACTTAGCTCGACCGAATCGCTATCCGACTAGCACGAAAGTAATTCTCTTTAGGCACGCAACTTACTCCGCCCTCTCATGTTCTAATAATTACGGGGGGAGTGCTCCATGTCTCGAAAACTAGAGTATGATTTCCCGGTGCAAGGACTGAATCGAGCTACCGGAGCGGGTTTTGCCGTGGTATTGTTCGCCCTCAGCTTTTCTGGATTGATGCTGAGCACGACTGTAAGCGCCCAAGTTAACGGCATGCCTGCGTCCGTCACTTCGCCGGGATTTGGGGGCCGCCAAGTCAACGGAACCCCGCCGAGTGTCACCTCTCTCGGATCCCGAGGCTATACGCCGGGTTCTCCGACCTGCTGCTTCCGTGGCACAACTGTGGCCAATCCGAATACGACGCAGAACGTTCACCACCAGCATCGCGACCGCGACCGATCGCTCCCGTGGGGAGGCGCGTACGCTGTGCCATACTACGGCTATTACGATTCGGGAAATGACGACGCCAGTAACGTGCCTGACGACCAGTACAACGGCGGACCTACAATTTTTGACCGGCGCGGCCCAGGGACAGCTCCTCCGCCAGCCCCCGCCCAGAGCAGGGCACGCAGTTACAACCCGCAACCTGAAGCAACGCCTGATCCGGATGCACAGCCCGAAACCGCGTCAGCTTCGGATCAGCCCCAGACGATTCTCGTGTTCAAGGATGGTCATCAAGTCGAGGTTGCGAACTACGCAATCGTTGGCAGCACGCTTTTCGACTTGACGGCTGGACATCGCCAGAAAATTGCTCTAGCGGATTTGGACCTGACCGCTACCGCGAAGCAGAACGACGACCGCGGCATCGACTTTCAGCTTCCCGCTACCGCAACGAACTAGGGGCTGCTGATATGTTCGATTCGTATCTTTGATTCGTATCAGGGCATCGCTTCAGCGATGCCAATACCGCCGCGGAACCAGTCAGCGCCTTCAGGCGCGCGGCTCGCAATATCACTTTTTGAGCAGCCTGCTAGAAAATGTCCAAGCCGCTGATCATCGCCCTGCTGGGAGCTGCGGTTTCTATGCCGGTCTCAATGGCGCAGATGCATGCTCCCTCCGGCTCCGTGCGAACTATCGGCGTTTCGTTTAACGGGCCGCCACATTCTCGCTCCTTTGGCCGCGGCGCGATTTTCCTCGGTGATCCGTTCTACGCGGATTATCCCGTTGCTCCAGTGTCCATCCCACCCCAGTTTGTCATGGTGCAGCCGACTCCTACGGTCGACTCTCCGCCGGAAACAAAATCTGAACCGTTAATGATTGAGTTGCAGGGAAATCGGTATGTGCGCTTCGGGGGCAGACAGCAGTCCGCGGATCGCGGCACGAACGCAGCGCCCGACTATGCCGAAGCCAATGCCCAGGTCACTCAACCCCCAACTCACACTGAACTTGCACCGACAGTGCTGATCTTTCGCGACGGTCATCGCGAGCAGGTGCCAGAGTACGCGATCGTGGGTGGCACGATCTACGCCAGCGGAGATTACTGGCAGAGCGGCCATTGGACGAAAAGTATTCAACTGTCCGCCCTCAATATCGCAGCTACGATCCAAGCCAACCACGAAGCTGGCGTCAGGTTCACGCTGCCCTCTGCCCCAAACGAGGTCGTTACCCGGCCTTAAACTTGGTAGACCGATCTCTTAATGTCCGATGACCAAGTTGACGAAGATCTTACGCTTGGCCGTGGAAGTGCCGTGACAGGACTTTCCCAATTTGATCCAAGATTCGCACGTCTGGTACTTATTTGATAAGTACTGGAGGCACTCGTATTGACTCGCTAGCGGAAAGCGAATAAAGTGCGAATTAAAGAGTCTACTCATTTCTTACTTGTGTGGAGGAAGGATGAAAAAATTGCCAGAAACAGCGCTGGGGACGGAGGCGCTTTATGGCAGATCGTAAGCAGTTTCAGAACGTTAGTGATCCCGATCCTGAACTGATAAAGCTCCTCGAAACTGCTCGCCGCAGACCTGTGACTGAAGAGGAATTGCATGAGCAGAGGATTAGCTTTGCTTATGGAAATGCTCCTGCGTCCAGTCTGATCACCAAGGAAAGCGTCCGCCAAGCATCCGAACGTATCAAGCTTCGCGAATAAGTAATCTAAAAAGGGGCTCTCTTTATTCGGGTCCCTTTGAATGTGTCAGTAAGAGAAAAAGACAATCCGGCACTGTTCGCAAAGATCCAAGAACAGAACCTTCTACGTCAGTACGATCTGCTTTCCAACTGCATCGAAATCGGCCTAGAAAAAGGCATCGAGGCATTCGACAAATACACGCTTTGGTGCTTGAACTATGCGGCAGTATCAAACATCGCGCAGTTCGGCGGTCGGTATCGCAAGGAGCCAATTTACGTGGGAAATCACATACCGCCGCACTTCAAAGACGTCCCTGACGAAATGGACAGATTCTTCTCCGTCGTTCACGAGAACTGGACGATAATGACTCACCCTACAACGCTGGCCGCATATGCGCTTTGGAGATTAAATTGGATTCATCCATTCGTAGAAGGCAACGGTAGAACGGCGCGTGCCGCCTGCTATTACCTCATGTGCATGAGGCATGGGCTACTGCTTCCAGGGCAGAAAATTGTCCCCGAGCGCATTCGCGAGGACCGTGAACCTTATTACGCGGCACTTCGCTCAGCGGATCAAGCTTGGGCTGAGGGGCATTTCGACGTTTCCGAATTAGCTGACTACCTAAGCAATCTATTGAAAGCTCAACTAACGCAAGCAATCTCGGCCCCGCCCGAAAAAGCTAAGTAGGACACATCGTTTCGAATCATCGTTATCCTACTGTTTAGATTTCTTCCCCCGTGTTCCCCGCAATCTTGCGCACCCTCGGTGCCAGCCTGATCATCATAAGCGGTCATGAAACCGCCTTGCGATGAAGCCGCGATCCACTCCCTGCCCGCGACTGTTCCTTGCCAACCCGCGACCGGGGCCTGGATCCTTACCGCCGCAATTCTCGGGACCAGCATGGCGTTCATCGACAGCACGGTCGTGAATGTCGCTCTGCCCGCGCTTCAATCGAGCCTGAATGCGACCGTGATTGACGCGCAGTGGGTGGTTGAGTCCTATGCTCTGTTCCTCGGCGCGCTCATCCTGGTCGGTGGTTCCGTAGGCGATTTGTTGGGACGTCGTCGAACCTTTGTTGCGGGTGTAGCCGCTTTTGCGATTGCGTCCGCATGGTGCGGTTTGGCCCCAAACATCCATCAACTCGTGATCGCTCGTGCCGTCCAAGGAGTGGGAGCGGCGTTCCTGGTGCCAGGAAGCCTCGCAATCATCAGCGCGTCATTTGACGAGGCGGACCGCGGCCGAGCTATCGGCACCTGGTCCGGCTCTACCGCGATCACCACTGCCATTGGCCCAGTTCTCGGTGGTTGGCTCATCCAGCATGCGTCCTGGCGATGGGCATTTTTCATCAACCTTCCATTCGCTGTCGCCGCCATCGCGATTTCGCTAAAGCACGTTCCCGAAAGCAGAAGCACAGCCGCGAAGCGCGTGGACTGGCTAGGCGCCACCGTCGTGACCATCGGATTGGGAGGCTTGGTTTACGGTTTCATCGAATCTGCTCGCCTCGGTTGGAATCACCCAGCAGTCTTTGCACTTCTGATCGTCGGTGGATTTTGTTTGCTGCTTTTCCCTTTTGTCGAGTCTGGCGTCGCCGCACCCATGGTTCCACTGGGATTGTTCCGGTCGCGATCGTTCAGCGGCGCGAATCTCTTGACACTATTCCTTTATGCCGCAACCGGGATATTCTTCTTCCTCTTTCCCTTGGACCTCATTCAAGTACAGGGCTATTCCGCCACTGCCACAGGTGCTGCCGCTCTTCCAACCATCCTCCTGCTGTTTCTGTTGTCCCGCTGGTCCGGAGGTTTGGTGGCTCGTTATGGACCAAGGCTGCCACTGATCGTCGGTCCTCTCATCACCGCAATCGCCTTCGTCTTATTCGTCATCCCCGGCGTCGGCGGCAGCTACTGGAGTACCTTCTTCCCGGCATTTGTTGTGCTCGGTCTTGGCATGGCAATAAGTGTCGCTCCGCTCACTACCGTAGTCATGAACGCGGTGGATCAGGATCGCGCGGGCACAGCTTCAGGCATTAACAACGCGGTTGCCCGGGTCGCCAGTTTGCTTGCAGTGGCAGTTCTGGGCATCGTCATGGTTCGCTCCTTCAGCGCCCGCCTTGATCGCGACCTCGCACGGATCCCGTTATCGCCCGTTGTGATGAAGAATGTCCAATCGAATTACATCAAACTTGCCGCGCTTGAAATACCGGCCGACCTTGACTCGAGCACCTCCGCTGAAATCAAGGCTTCAGTCGACGACGCGTTCGTTTACGGCTTCCGCCTGGTGATGTTAATCTGCACCGCACTTTCCATCACCAGTGCAGTTAGTGCCTGGTTGCTGCTCGCCCCTTCAACTGCACGCAAACTCCCTTCGCCATGATATAATTTAACTTATCCGAACGACGATTAAGCTACTGTAATTGCAACAATTTACCCGTCTAAATGCGGGAACGCGGCGGAAGCCGACTGAGATCCGAGAACCGAGATCTGAGAACCGAAAGCCAAGACCCAACAGCTAGGAGCCAACAGCTTCGTTATGCCTGACGACGAGAATCCCGAACTACCGTTAACCCCTCCCCCTCCCGGTGAAGGCGGTAATCCCGGCGCGCTGAACATTCAACCGGTAAATATTGAAGAAGAAATGCGCCGGTCGTACCTCGACTATTCAATGAGCGTCATCATTGGGCGCGCTCTGCCCGACGTTCGCGACGGATTGAAGCCCGTGCATCGCCGCATTCTCTACACCATGCAGCAGATGGGCCTTGCCCCTAATCGCTCGACCCGCAAGTGCGCCAGAATCGTCGGCGAAGTGATGGGCAAATATCATCCCCACGGAAACCTCGCGGTTTACGACGCGTTGGTGCGCTTAGCCCAACCGTTCGCGATGCGCTACCCACTCGTGGATGGACAAGGCAACTTCGGCTCAGTCGACGGAGATCCGCCGGCAGCCGACCGGTACACCGAAGCGCGACTGACACGCGTGGCTTCAGCTCTGTTAGAAGATCTGGATAAAGAAACCGTCGACTTCCGCCCCAACTACGACGGCAATGAGATCGAGCCCGACGTTCTTCCAACGCGCATTCCCAACCTGCTCGTCAACGGCTCCGACGGAATCGCCGTAGGCATGGCAACAAAAATTCCGCCGCACAACCTGACCGAAATTGTCGATGCCACCATCACGCTCGTGAATAATCCCAACACGCAACTTGCTGAGATTCTGCAGATCGTAAAAGGTCCGGACTTCCCCACTGCCGGAATTATCCACGGGAGAAGCGGGATCCTCGACGCCTACAAACACGGCCGTGGCCGCTTCATGATGCGCGCCAAAGCCGCCATCGAAACCTTCAACAAAGATCGCCAGGCAATCATCATCACCGAGATTCCCTATCAGGTAAACAAGGCCCGGCTGATCGAAAGAATGGCCCAACTCGTTAATGACAAGATCATCGACGACATAAGCGATATCCGCGATGAAAGTGACCGGGACGGGATGCGCATTGTGGTCGAATTGAAGCGCGGCGGCGAGCCTCAAATCGTTTTGAACCAGCTGTTCAAGCACACCTCGATGCAGGAAGGTTTTTCCATGATCTTCCTGGCCGTCGTGAACGGCCAGCCGAAAGAGCTTGGGTTGATTCAGGCCATCCAGCTTTTTATCGATCACCGCGTGGACGTGGTTCGACGGCGCACAGCATATCTTTTACAGAAAGCCAAAGACCGCGAGCACATCCTCGAAGGTTACCTGACCGCACTCGATCACCTCGACAATGTGATCACGATCATTCGCGCCAGCGCTAACCGCGGAGACGCCCGCGAAAACTTGATCGCGTACTTCGGCGGCAAGAAGATCGACATCAACACCACCGGGCGCGCGCCCAAACTCGATCCCGAAAAGCCGTTCACCGGTATTCAAGCTGACGCCATCCTCGAATTGCAATTGCATCGCTTGACCCGGCTCTCGATCGACGAAATCAACAAAGAGTTGAACACAACGCGTGCGAACATCGCCGATTTCGAATCGATTCTGGGCTCCGAGAAAAAGCTCCGCACCGTAATCATCAAAGAGCTCGAAGAAGTCAAAAAGCTCTACGGCGACGAGCGCCGCACCGTCATCGAAGACGAAGCCGCCGAAATCCATCTCGAAGATCTGATCGCCGACGAGCAGATGGCGGTCACCGTAAGCCACTCCGGCTACATGAAGCGCACCGCGATCTCCACCTACCGCAATCAGCGCCGCGGAGGCCAGGGCCGCATGGGCATGAAGACGCGCGACGAAGATTTCGTCGAACATCTCTTCATCGCCTCCACCCACGCCTACATTCTCATCTTCACCAACACCGGACGCGTCTACTGGCTCAAGGTCTACGAAATCCCCGACGTGGGCGCAGCCGGCAAGGGCAAACACGTAGGCAGCCTGCTCGCGCTGCAACCAGGCGAAACGGTTCGCACCATTCTCGCTGTCCGCAATCTCGAGGAAGAAGGCAGGTACGTTTTCTTCGCCACTCGCAACGGCACGGTCAAGAAGACCGACCTGAAAGATTTCTGCCATGTCCGCGCGGGAGGCATTATCGCCATCAACATTGAGAAGGGCGACGAACTGGTAGCCGCCCGCCTCACCGACGGCGTGCAGATCATCTTCCTCGCCTCGCACGACGGCCAAGCCATCCGCTTCGAAGAGACCGACGTCCGCTCCATGGGCCGCAACGCTACCGGAGTCCGCGGCATGAACCTCGGAGAGAAAGATTACATAGTAGGCATGGCCACAACGGTCAAGCCGGATGCTGTTCTGCCGCCCGCTCCCGCGAAAGATCCCGCGGATGCGACGCTCGAAGTCGAAGACGTCGGCAAAAAAGGTTCGCTCATCCTCTCCGTCACCGAAAACGGATACGGCAAGCGCACCGCCGCCGACGAATACCGCCTGACCAACCGCGGCGGCAAAGGCGTAATCAACGTAAAAACCACGGAGCGCAACGGCAAAGTCGTAGGCATCGCCCAGGTCACCGAAGACGCCGAGGTCATGCTGATCAGCCAGTACGGCAAAATCATCCGCATAGAATCCAAATTCATCCGCGAGTCGGGAAGATCAGCCCAAGGCGTCCGCCTCCTGAACATCGAAGCCGGAGACCGAGTAGCCGCAGCGGTAGTGATCCCCCCAGAAGAAGAACCAACCAACGGAGGCACGCTGATTCAGTAGGGGCGGTCTCAGACGGGTTCCGGCCATGTCGGACGGAAAGTTACAAGGCAATCGATAGCACGAGCCAGACTCTCTGCTCGTTCTCTCGCAACGCTCGGATCCCATTGTTGAAGGACAAATGCAGCCCAGCGGGCGTTGTAATTCGGTCCTACTTTCCGAGTACTGTGAGCCGGTGGACAAATGTCCTCGCGCAGCTCTCGTCTCCTTGTCCTTCGCGCCAATTCGATTAACTCCCCCTTTGGGTCAGCTATTCGTTCCACGTCATCAGGCACTAGGGCGGGCCGAATTCCAAGAAATCTTGCAAGATTCTCCTTATCTGCAAGTATCCACGCCTCGGCCTCACGCACGGCAACTCGAATGAGCAGATTGTTGTGTTTGGGGTGTATCAGCCACTCCTGGATGAGCGCGGCAGGGCATTCATATCTGTCTAAGTCGGTACCGATCAGGAATGGAACTCCTTTGGCCGCATTGTTAAAGCCATTTATGTTCTGTCGTAGGTAGCCATATCCACCGCGGTTGTAGATTGTACGGGTTGCGTACGTGATTGGTATTGTACCCAGAATCTTCGCGAACAGTGACTCCGTGAGGGGATCTTCAACCGCCAAGTTCAAAGGGATCGGCGACGTCATTCAAAGAGATCCATTTGTGACAGGGACGTGGGGACCGTTTTCGGGAGAGCAGCATCCGCAACGGTGAGGCCACCCTCAAGAAGGTCTCTGACTTCTTGGATCGAAGATGCGAGCTCTGCCCGCGTGCCCTCGTCGCTTGGCGTCAGAAGCAGCACCTCCTCACCGCCAATACCTGGATCCGAGAGGAGATCGGGACTGTGGGTGCTGATTATGATTTGTCGCCTCTTCTGTCTCTGAATTCGGTACATCAGTCCTGGGAGCTTCCGTATAATTCCCGCGTTAAGGGATAGCTCAGGTTCTTCCAGAAGCAAAAGGGAGTCTCCCTCCAAAAGGGCCCACAACAAGCCAAGTAGACGAAGCGTTCCGTCAGAAAATTGATCCTCCCTTTGCTTTGCTCCGTGTGGCCGCCAGTGTTCATATACCGCTTCGAGGTGGGGAATGCCCGTCTCATCCTTCACGTCTTTCAGTTCCTTCAGCTGAGGTACGGCGATGCGAAGAGCTGCCTCGATTCGCTTTAGTCTAGCCTTTCTTGTACCTGCCGGTGTCCTCGCCACTTTCTCCAAAAAGCTCTTGCCAAACGGATCGCCCGGAATCCCAGGTCCGGAGAATGCCTCCGGATGACGAAGCAATTGCGGCACGAGGTGCAAGTAACTGGTCGATTCAAAGAATCGGACAAGATCCCTGAACTCCGCATTCGCATTTATTTGCTCGAGATGCGTTTGCGTTAGTCGAAGTGGGTCGCTATTGTCATCCTTGTCAGGACGTGTTAGGACTTGTCGATCCCCTTTCATCACTCTTTCGTAGGCAAGCAAGGGCAGGCGGTATCCTCGTGCTTCTTGCTTTATGCCAATTGCGTACGACCAAAGAATTCCGTTGTCGGCCACGCGGACCTCAACTTCAACATCTGGATATTTGCGGGCTGCCAGACAACGTAGCTTTGAGATTCCTCCTCGTTCATTGACCGCCTTTTGGAGGCCGCCACCCGCCTTGGCGATATCACGGAGAAAGGTAAATACATCGAGAAGGTTCGACTTACCCGAAGCGTTTGGTCCTGCAACGAAGACCCGCTGGCCCAACTCGATATTAACGGTGCGAAAGTTACGCCAGTTCTGAAGTATGAGTCTGTTGACGATCATCACGTTGGCCGGTCGGCACCAATCATACACGGGACGGGTGGCACCTTGCCTGTCGTCATCCCTCCAGGTTCAACGCCCGTGAATCGATAGACGATCTCGCTTCCGAATGTGGCCTCAAGCCGAGGCAGATCGAAGAAGCAATCCGCTGGGAGCAGAGGACGGCCGCTGTCGCTGCCTGAAGACTTCGTTTGTGACCTTAGCGCTGCGAACCGAGTGCAGAGATCCTTCGTCGGCAGGTCCTTCGCTTTGCGAAGGACCTGCGCTTCCTCAGGATGACAGCGTGAAATTTATAGCATGGCCTTCCCGAAATCCGCGGGCGAGGGCGCCCGCGCCACACTGGCGTGTTGGCGGACAAGAGAGTCCGCCCTGCCCGCTTAGCTGCCGGTTATTCCTAAATCGGGAAAAGACTTGTCAATAGGGCAAAATTACACGATCGAGCTTAACTCAATGACAACAAGCCGAATATAAAGTTGGGAACCATGTCCTATTTACCCCTCTGAAAATGCTAGCATTGAACTAGAGATCAATTCTCAGACGCGGCCCTTCTGGCCGCGTTTTCTATTTCCCGGACAATTCAATGTTCAAAGAAGGTGGGACCGCCCGCGGCGGCTTCAAACTGCGCGGAGAATGGGTAGAACTGCTTTTCATGACCCGCGCCGCCGAGCACGGGCTGCGCGTGATTAAGCCTTGGGGCGACAGCAGCCGCTACGACTTCGTCGTCGAAACCGGAGGCCGCTTTCTCCGCGTGCAAGTAAAATCCACCAGTAACCGCCGACGCAAGCTGTACGCCTGCACAATTCAGGGCACCGCCCGAAGGCCCTACACGGCCGCCGAGATAGATTTTTTCGCCATCTATGTAATCCCTACCGATACCTGGTACATCATCCCGATCGAAGTCGCCAGCCGGGTAAAGTATGTGATTGGTTTGTCGCCTCACAACCCGCGCTCCCCGAACGCGCGCTACAAAGAGGCATGGCACTTGCTTCAGGCGGAATGAGTGGGCTGCGTGGCTGGGCAGCCATCAGGCCTTGCGTTTGTAATGGATCGGCCACTGAACCGTCCAGGTCTCGCCGCCGTCTTTGGATGCTTCCCAGCTCCAGTCGAATTCGCTGGCGCCGATGTTCTTAAAGACCATTCTTTGAAGAAATCTGGTGCCGTCGGCACGGGTGGCTTCGCGGGCCAGAATCATCTGGCCATTTTTGAATTCGCCGATGAAATCCAGATATGCGCCTTGATTGTCGACCCAGGTTTGTTTCCATTTGCCGGCGGTTGGGTCGAACAGGGAGACGCTCATCCCGCGCAACGGCATCGAGTCCCCGCCGGAGAAATTTTCCTGGACTACGCAACCATCCATAATGCGCTTGATGCTATTGCTCCCGCGGGCGACTTCGCCCGGATTTCCTCCCGGCCACGTGAGATCCCAATCTCCAACCCAGAAGTCGAGTTGCTTCTGCTTGGCGTCGGCACAGGGTTGTGGCTGAACTGCTGGCACGGTTGTTTGGGAATAAGCAACGGGAACGGACGCCGCGAAGATCAATATCACTATGGCAAGATCGACGGAACGCGAAAGGCGCATGACTCCTCCTGCGAGAGTCAGACGTGCCCAAACACAAAAGGTCTACAGTCCTAGCGGCTGATCCGCTCAATCTCCGCCAGGGCTTTGGTCTGGCGGTAGTGGCGGATTTCGATCACGCTGGCGGAGATCAGGACGATCGCCGCCACCAAACCCGCCGCCGGTAACGCGACATAGCGATACGCTGTCGTCATGTTGGGATGGAAACCGCGTACGCGCGCTCCGATGACGAGTCCAAGAATGCCGAGCAGCAGGCTGACCGCGAACGCGAGCAGCGTCAGCAGGAACGTCACCAGCAAAACCCGCACAGGGATCAGATAGCAATTTGGTTTGCCAGCGGGCTTTGTGGTGCGGGACATCGCTCTCGATTGTAACGCCCTGGTCTTGGTCGGGCTTGATCACGGGTGTAGCCCGCAAGCCAGATGCCACGAGGTTCGCCTGCTGAGTGCGCTAGAATACTGGGTATGTCGCAAGCTGCACCTGCAATCACGCGTTCTCCAGACGAGGTCGTCCGCCAAAGCCCAGTTTCGCAAGCGCCCAATGGAATCTGCTATGCCATCGTCGGCGAAGTCACAGTCGCCGCCTCGGATCTGGAGCGAATGGTCGCAGCAGTCCCTGACTCCGCAGCCGCCGCTTTGCAGCGCAAGGCCTATTACTTTGTGCCGCTCACGGTGAATCAGGGCGAGGACACCGTCATCGCCGATCGCTACGACGTTGCACTCAGCGACAACGCGGTCTGCCATCGCAACATCGACCTTGGCGATTCCTCCTGCGTGTTCATTTCGACCCGGCTGATGGACGACAAATTCTCGGTCGCCTTCGAGTTCTACATCAACGTCGGACACGCCGTGGTTGAGAAGGCCGGAGTTTCGCAGGATTTTGCTGATCTGGTGTGGAAACAGGTCGAAGCCGGGGCTCGTGGCGAGACTTCGCTGGACGCGTGGGAGTCGCGCAAAGCCGCGACGTCGCATGCGCCGGATGCGGAAAAGCATAAGAACGAATATCTGATGGCAACGTTCGCCGATGCGATTTCCATCTACCTGCTGTCGCTGTTTATTGACGTCGATTATTACGACTTGCGCGAGCGCGACTATCCGCTGCTTGCCCCAGCACAGATGGCCGAGCGCCTGAGAAAAGTGGCGGAGCTATTCCCGCCGAATCCAGGATTCGAGTTCGCAATTTTCTACAAGCGGAGAACGTGACCACTCCTTTCGGAGGGCAAGCTTTGTCGTGGGCGCGCCTAGAACGGCGAGGAGCGAATTCGCCGTTAAAAACGGGATAATCATGCGAATGGAATGCCGAGTTTCAGTTTCGAGAATCGCAGGTGCGGCGTTGGCTCGGACGTTTGTATTTGCGTGGACAGTCTTTGCAGCTCAATCTGCGAAGGCTCAAACCTTCAAGACACTTTACGCCTTCAAAGGAAGCCCGGATGGGGCCTCTCCCTACGCTGGAAGCCTGACCCTTGATGCCGCAGGGAACCTGTACGGCACGACGATAAATGGCGGCGGCAGCGGCGATGGAAAATGCAACGCTGGCTGCGGAACCGTATTCAGGCTCGACAAGACCGGTAAGGAGACCGTTCTGCACAGTTTCGGCCCAGCCCCCGACGGGGAGCTTCCAATCTCAGGCGTAATCAGAGGCGTCGACGGGAACCTATATGGGACCGCATACTGGGCCGGAGCCTACAACTGCGGGGCAGTATTCAAGATCACCAAGGATGGCCAAGAGACCGTGATGTACAGTTTTTTGGGCGGAGCCGGGAACGGATGCGCTCCTCAATCGAGCTTGTTCCGAGATGCAGCGGGCAACCTTTACGGCACGACGATCGGGAACACTGTCTTCAAGGTAACTTCAAGCGGTCAGGAGACGACGATTTACAACTTCACTGGCTCACCCGACGGAAGCTTTCCCCTTGGAGGCTTGATTCGCGACGCTCTCGGCAACTTCTACGGGGCAACCGAAATAGGCGGGACGACGGGATGCGGCGGCAGCCAAGGTTGTGGAACAATTTTCAAACTCGATTCTTCTGGCAAGGAGACTGTGCTGTATAGATTCACCGGGGGCAAGGACGGAGCGTACCCACAGTTTGGAGAACTGGCCCGCGACCCTGCTGGCAACCTCTACGGTATGACTTTCTCAGGCGGCCTAACCGAAAAAAACAACTGCATAGCGTTGGGCTGCGGCGTTGTGTTCAAAGTTGCCCCGACAGGCAAAGAGACCGTGCTCTACAGATTCACCGGGGGAAAGGACGGCGCAGAGCCACAGGCAAGCGTGATCCGGGACTCGGCAGGCAATCTCTACGGTATGACGCAAGACGGCGGTGACCTCAACTGTGAGCCCCCCTTTGGTTGTGGGGTCGCGTTCAAGTTGGCTCCGTCGGGCAAGTTGACTATACTGCACCGCTTTACAGGAGGAAATGACGGCGCGGGTCCATTGGGGGGCTTAATTCTGGACAAGTCGGGCAACATATACGGCGCCACACTGGGTGGTGGCGTTTTCGGGAACGGAGTTGTGTTTAAGATAACTCCTTAATGCATGGCCCGAACAGAAGCACAGTCGTCGACGAGGTTGGCGATACTTCCTGCCTTCCTCCTTACTTACTTCTTG
>Ga0210383_10000379_pt1 | contig 42365 bp, 36 predicted proteins | sample IncBWC14OmetaG_FD_160072 | JGI IMG/M metagenome (GOLD analysis project Ga0210383, IMG submission 160072) | Forest soil microbial communities from Barre Woods Harvard Forest LTER site, Petersham, Massachusetts, United States - Inc-BW-C-14-O ...
TGCTGGAAACCTGGACATTACGAACAGCAACGGCAACGTGGCCGTATCGGACGTGAGGGGTACGTTGGATGTCAAGGACCGCTTTGCGACCATCACCATCACCAATGTTCAAGGCGCGGTAACCGTATCCGGCGCCAATGGAACGGTCGTGCTTACGGACGTCGGGGCATCGAACATCAATGAATCCTTCGGGACAATTTCCGCGCGAAATATTCGCGGGAATCTCGTCGCGGCCAGCAACAACGGAACCATCGAAGTGAACACGGTCAGCGGATCCGCGCAACTGAACGGCAGTTTTGGCCAGATTGCCTTCGAAAATGTCAGCGGAGCGGTGAAAGTTATGTCGACAAACGGCCGGGTGAGCGGGCGCCAGATTGGAGGCGCGGTTGATGTCCACACGACGTTCGGAGAAGTCGCGCTGGATGGGGTCGATGGACCCATAAATGTGGAGGATTCAAATGGCGGCGTAGCCGTTCGCAACGTGAAAGGCAAAGCCACGCTAACGACCAGCTTCGGCACCATCGGCGCGGCGTCCATTCACGGCAGCATGCGAGCCACAACCGGAAACGGTAGTATCCATCTCGTTGACATCGGGGGCGAGACGTTCGCGAAAACCAGATTTGGTAGCGTGAGTGTGCAAGATATTTCAGGCTCCCTGACCGTGGAGAACGCCAACGGCACGGTAAATGCCAACTCCGTGCGCGGAGATACGTCAGTGCGGACGAGCTTCGGCGCGGTGACACTGACCGATATTACCGGGACGGTTTCCGTCGACAACCAGAATGGCGCGGTCCTGATTTCCGCCGGACGTTCCTCTACCGGCTGCCACAACATTTCCGCCAAGACATCGTTCTCGCCGATCCGCGTCGAACTGCCGGAGGGTGTGGGCTACAACGTGAACGCGCGGACATCGTCCGCGCGCATCACTTCCGAATTACAGGTTTCCACCAGTGGGACTGCCGGAGACGCGCTGGAAGGAAAAATCGGCAATGGCGGCTGCCAGCTCTCGCTTACAAATTCGAACTCCAATATCGAAATTGCGAAGCTCAAATAAACAACCCAAGAAGGGCGGCGTAAAGCCGCCCCTACAAATACAGCGGACGTTGAGAATCAACCTCCAGCGCGTTTTTGACGTGACATCGCGAAGGCGCGTTTGATGATGCGGGTTGCTGTGGGCGTTAGCTGGAATTTGTCGAGTTCGTCCTCGGCGGCATAAGCGACGTCGGTTACGTCGCTGCCGGCAATGGCCTCGCCAGAAATACGTTCGCATAGATAATCGACGATGACGTAGTGGAAGCGGGGGCGCGAAGACGTGCCGCCTCCCCCTTCGTCCGGTTCGAGATAGATGCGATCGAAGGCATCAATTAAATCCAAGACGCGTACCTCCAACCCGGTCTCTTCCAGCAACTCGCGGGCTACACCCTCTTGAAGAGATTCGCTGAGTTCGAGCGTTCCGCCGGGGATGGACCATTGCCCGAGGAGTGGCTCGGTGCCGCGCCGAATCAACAGAACGCGGTCGTTTTCGATGACCACTCCCCCAATACCGACGACGGGACGATCTGGATATTCACGCGCCATTGCGGCTTGTCTTTCGTGGTAAAGGATGAGTTACACTGAATGCAAGCGGTGAGTCTGGAAGTGGATTCACACGCCGGGGTATATAATACGCCGGATGGTTGGACCACATGGGGTGGGTTCGGCCCGCTACTAAAAAGTTCAAATGGGAGGATGGTGCCGTGCTCCGCTGCCCAGAGTGTTCCGCGGAAATCGATGTGGACGAAGACGAAGTTGAGGAGGGAGAAATCCTGAGCTGCCCGGAGTGTGAGACCGAACTGGAAGTGTCGCAGACGCATCCTGTCGCGCTAAATCCGATACTCGATGATGTGGCTGAAGAAGACGAGGATGAGGATGAAGTGGAAGAAGATGACGACGAGGACGAGGATGAGGATGACGACCTTGCGGACGATGACGAGGATGACGACGAAGACGATGAGGAGTGAGTGGTCCAGGCTCGGGGCATCCCGCTAGCCGCCATCGGACATCGAAAGTAGGAGAGCGCTTCCGGGTCTAATTAGCCGAATTTCATGAGAGTTTCCACCCTAGTGCTGGCAGTTTTGATCTGCTGTTCGGCAAGGAGTGTAGCGACACAGCAAACGTCTCCTCCTGCGAGTGCGACAAATACGAATACAAACGCCGGAACGACGGCGAAACCGGCGCAGCAGCAAGCTCCGGGACCCTGCTCCACAAAGACAAAGCTCAGGCCAGGATTTCTGATCGTCGGAACTGTTTTTAACGAGCATGCGCTCTCGTTTCCCGGCGCGACGGTTCGCATTCGCTGCGTGGATGATCAGAAGTATCGCTGGGAGGCGATAACCAATTCACGCGGAGAATTTGCCGTGCGGGTTCCAGAAGGGCACGCATACGAAGTTCAGGTACGGATGAAAAATTATGTGGAGCAAAAAGTGCCGGTAAGAACAGACCAGGGCGACATCCAGCAGCGCCTTTCGATCCGCTTGCAGCCGACGAAACCGGAGAAAGCAGGAGCGGCACAATGAGATATACGGGGAGATATTCCCGCAATATCGCCTGGCTATGTTTTGCGCTTCTCTTGTTGGCGGGCGTGGCGGCGGCGCAAAAGGAAAAGGAATCACCGTTGCGGACGGTTAAGGGTGTGGTGGCGGACAAATCCGATAGTCCGCTGCAAGGGGCCGTGGTTTTCCTGAAGAACACCAGAACGAATGCGGTTCGCAGCACCTTTGCCGACACCGACGGAAGTTACCGGTTTAGCGGGCTAGACCCGAACGCGGATTACGAAGTTCGCGCTGAATTCGAAGGATCGAAATCCCCGGTTAAGACGGTGTCTTCGCTCGACAACCGCAAGGAAATCGTTCTGAATTTGAAAATTGACCGGAAGAAATCCTAAGGGCAACTTTTTGGACTTTACTGCTCCTCTTCGGTAACCCATTCCCGGGGGGATTAGATATGGAAGATGCCGCCCTCGCCTGCACCAGCACCTGCTCCCTCTCCCTCAACTCGCACAACGCACTAGTTGTCGAAGACATCCCGCTTCGGCGCGAGAATGCGGATGAAGCGCGGCAGGACTTCCACTTCCAAAGGCGTCATTCCGAGAATTTCTCCGTCCCCGTGAAATTGGGCTGGGCGGTTCGATTCAATTTGCGCGCGTTGAATGGAGAATCGTTGCACCCGCAGGGTTCGTAGCTCTCCGGATAGAAGCAGCGCGGGAAGGAGCGCGAGGACTTCGGGCAGATTCAGATGAGCGACTGCCACGAGATCCAGGCTCCCATCGTCCACTTTTGCGTGAGGAGTGACGCGCAAGCCTCCGCCGTAGCTTGGAGTGTTCAAGATTCCCAAGAGGAGAACATTCTGCTCGAGAGCGCGCGGTCCTTCCCAATCCTGTGAATACATCGTGACCCGTATTTCCAGGGGAGCAAAGCGTTGATACGCTCGCAGCGCCGCGGCGATATAGCGAAAGCGGCCTTTCCAATTGCGGAAGTAGGTGGCTGCCAGAAAAGAAGCGTCGGCGTCGAGTCCCAACCCTCCCCCGCCGGCGTAGAAACGCTGCTCGCCGGCCGCGGTGCGAACCCGTATGGCATCGATGAGACGCGTCTCGCCAGTCCTCAATAACGCGGCGGCCTGGACCGGGTCGCGAGGAATGCCGAGTGCCGACGCTAGATCATTGCCGCCGCCTGCCGGTATCACTCCTAGCGTTACACCCGGACAATCACCGAGGGCGTTGAGCAGAACCTGGAAGGTGCCGTCTCCGCCGGCAACCAGGATGCGCTTGTGGCCCCGTGCAACGGCGGCACGGGCTTGCTGGGCGAGATCTTCGGCATCTGCGGTTACCAAAAGTTCCGCTTGCCAATCGCTCTTGAGGATGAAGCCTCGCAGTGCAGGGACAACGCGCCCGGCACGGCCGGCACCCGCAAACGGGTTTATGAGGATGAGATCCAATCGGTTAGACCACTTCCGGTGGCGGCCAATGGGAACCCAATGTGAGCATGGGACCGCGCGGCACCTGTCGTCCTAGCTTTGGAGTGCGCCCTGTAAGACTTCGTGGAGGCGCTGCGCCACCACCTGATCCTCGCCCGGCTGCAACATCCACACGCCGACGATAATAGTGTTCGGACCACCCGGAAGTCCCGCGCTGGCCGGGCCACCTCCGGTTGCGGGATTCAATTCGATGCGTGGATTTCCCTGTCTCATTTTCTTCATGACTTCAGGACCGGTGATTTTAATGCGATTTTGGTCGTAGCTGATCAGCAGGTGAGGAACGTGATTTGCGACCGGTGGAATAAAAACGTTCGTCTGAACGGTCTGCAGGGTCTTCAGCTGGCCAGCGATAAGTTCCGCGCGTTTCCTGTATTCCGCTTCCATGGCTGCATCATCCTGGCCGAGGAACCAGTCGACCGCGGCCACAAGACCGACGATTTCTTCTTTGGCGACCTTCAAGCCACGGCCTACAGCGTTCGAGTTTGGAGAATTGTTCAGCCTGGCGGCATCGATCAAATCTTTCCTGCCGAGAAGCAGGCCGCTGCACTGCGGGCCACGCAAGCCCTTCCCACCGGAGAAGGCCACCAGGTCAAATCCCATCTGGGTGTAGTTCCACAGATTGGAAATCGGCGGCACATCGGCGGCTGCATCGTTGAAACAGGGCACGCCGTGTTTGTGCGCTACTTGTATCCATTCTTCTCTGCTGATTTTGTTTCCTTCGCCCGCGTTGAAGAACTGGGTCATTACCGTGCGGTCGTTGAACGCTTTTTCGTATTGTTCAAGAGTTTCCACTTCGACGAACTGCGCGCCGCAATTGCGGATGGCGTGGTCGTAGTCATAGCGATGCGCTTTCTGGACGATGACTTCGTTTTTCAGGCCGCTCATATCGGTAGGAATGCTGACGATGGCATTTTTGTTGCCGATGGTAATGCAAGCGGCGGTTCCTAAGGTGAGTCCCGCCGAGGCCCCGGAGGTGACCAGTGCGCCTCCACAGCGCAAGCGCTTCGCGAGGTACTGACCGGCAGCATCGTGCAGTTCGATCAGATTCACTGGGTGAAGAGAGGCCAGAGCAATGGCCGCTTGCACTTCATCCGGCATCGTGGAGGCGGACAACATCGTGTAAGTCCCTGCTGCATTGATAAACGGAGTGACGCCCAACTTCTGGTAGTAGTCGACTCCCTGCGCCGGCGAAGCAGCGGGAGCGACTGTGCCGGCTTGCAAGGCCGAGGTTGCGCAAATTCCCGCTCCACCAACAAGAACGGCGCTTCCTTTGTGCAGTAATTTTCGCCGACTCAGTTTCTCAGGCATGTACGCTCCTCTTTAGAGTCCTTTCAGTCTAGTGCCGTGGGTAATCGTCGGCCATTGCCGGCGTCGAGTTTCCCACGGTTGGAGTGTTGAAATACTGGGGACGCGCCTTGTCCCATTGCACCATGCTGAGACCGGACGGGTCGTAGAGAATACGGCCGGCACGCACGGTCATGCGCGCGACGATACGGAAGTTACCATCCATGCGTGCAAAACCGCAGTCTATGTAGCTGAAGTGTCCCTGGTCTTCTTCGAGCACGGCGATATCCGCATCCTTGCCGACCGACAAAGTTCCGAGTTCAGGGCGATGAATCTCGTTGGCGGGATTTACCGTGGACCGGCGGATCAACTCGTTCAAGGAAACTCCCATCGCGCGGAATTTGGAAATCACTTCCGTCATGCCAAGGATTGTGAAATTGCCGATGTGCAAATCCGTGGACATGGAGTCAGGAAGAAAGCCCTGTTTGACCGCAGGCACGGCGTTGCGAAACCAGAAGCTGCCCGCGCCATGCCCGACGTCGAAGATCACCCCACGCTTCCGGGCTTCGTCCAGAATCGGATTGAGCTTGCCGTCTGCAAGGAGAATGGGAAATTGCTGTGCAAAAACGTGCGTGTGAATGTCGCCAGGTCGAGCTTTCTTCAGGATCAGATCTTCGTACGACCGGTCCGGGCGGGGCCAGAAATCGTACATGACCGGGAGGTTTACCGCCTGGGCGCATTCAATGGCGCGATCGACGGCAGCCCATGGTGTGTGCTCCGGATCATACGGCGCGTCGGTCCAGTAGTGCGCTGTCTTCACACCGACGATGAGGTTCGGATACTTTAGGATTGTCTCGGCGCAGCGCTTTGGGTCCATCTGGTCGACGGTCTGCTCCAATCCGCCTTCCATTCCATTCGCGACAATGTTCAGAAACGCGAGCACGCGAACTTGTGCCTTGTCGATGACCTCCATTTTTTCCAGGAGAAATGTGTCGGCACCCGAACTGCCCGCATCCACGATGGTGGTGACACCCGATTTCAGTGCAATGTCCGCGGGGATGCCGTACGGCGTTCCGTGCGAGCGCGCTTCCGGAGTGAAGTAGTCCAGAGGCGCGCCCCCATGGCCAATGTGCATGTGGATATCGATCAGACCAGGCGTGACATACAGGCCGGTGACATCGACGACCTTTCCCGCATCGGCGGGAGGAATGCTCTTTTCGACGGCCGCAATTTTCCCGCCTGACACCGCGACATCCATCACGCCGTCGACATGGTTGGCGGGGTCAATAACATGGCCGCCCTTCAGCAAAAGATCGTAACGCGGTGCCTGTGCGTGTGTTCTCGAAGACATAGACAGCAGAAATAGAAATGGCACAGCGGCCAAGATTCTAAACGATAGTTTTCTCTGTTTTGGCACGTAAAATCCCTTTTTGCGTGATGCCACCGGGGCAGTCCGTCACCGAGGGCCGATCGAAAAACCTGGCAAAGTGTACTGAGTCTGAGGCGGGTTGTCACTAAGGAGCGGTTGGTCGTCGGAAACTAAAAGATAGGTGAGATTCACCGACAAGTGACTCTTGTAAACTCTGCTTGGTGTGGCGTAGCCTGATTGACGCTGCGAAATTGCGCACGAGTTTGTCCGTGACCAGTGTGATGCCCTTTTTCGCAGCGCGCCGGGCAGCTTCAGAAGTTCGAGGGGGTCAAGAGAGACCCATGGATCGCCGTACCTTCGTAAAACGCACCTGCCTGGGAAGCGCGGGACTGCTTCTCGGGGGCGTCAGCGACTTGGCCGCCGATGGAGTTGTGCTGCCTACTCCACCTCCAATCGACGTTCATGAACCTTCGGATAGCAAGCCGTCTCCCCTGCGCATGCCGGGTTTATACCCCGGCCGAGTCATTGAGCTGTTAGATTCCCGCTCGATCGTGAACAATCGCGTTTCGCAGCCGGTGATCAGCGTGATGCTGGAACGGGGAATCAAGGAACTCACGGGAGAAACCAGCAGCGCGGCGGCCTGGGCAAAATTCGTGACTCCCGCGGACATCGTTGGCATCAAGATTAACCCATCGGGTGCGCCGGCTTGTTGTTCCTCTCCGGAAATCATCAAAGAAATCATTAAGGGACTGGAGTCCGCCGGCGTTCCTACCCGCAATATCGTTGTTTTTGACCGTTACGCCTACGAGATGGACATTGGCAGCTATCAGACTCATTTACCCCCTGGAATCGGCGTTGTAGGCATCCAGGAGAGCAAACTAGATGCCTCCGGGTACGACCCGAATGTGTATTGCCAGGCGAGTTTCTTTGGGGAGTGGGAGACGCGGTCCTATCTGGCCAGCCTGGTGACCCAGAGGCTGTCCAAGATCATTAACGTTCCCACCATGAAGGATCACTCCGCCGCGGGAGTTACCGGCTGCTTGAAGAAGCTGGGTTACGGCACCTTCAACAACGTGGCGCGTTCCCATCAAAGCCCGTACTCCTTCACCGAACCTCTTATTGGCGTGATGTGCTCGGTGGAGCCCCTGCGCTCAAAGGCGGTTCTGAACATCATGGATGGTACGCGGCAGGTCTGGCATGGGGGACCGCTGACGCAAGCACCGCAGTTCATCTATCCGGCGGGACTGCTGCTAGTGGGCACGGACCCAGTGGCGATGGATACGATTGAGCTGCAGGCGATCGAGAAGAAGCGGCAGCAGGAAGGAGCGCCCTCGGTGTGGGCGCGCGATCCAAAAAGCATCACCACGGACGGCCGAGAGTTCTACCACGACTCTACAAAGAATTTATTTTACCGACAGCCGGGACATATCGCTGCGGCGGGAAAGCTTGGACTCGGCGTTTCCGATCTCAAACAGATTGAGCATCGTCAGATCGCCCTCGGTTAGTGGCCCTCGGTTAATGAAAGAAACAAACATCTCGCCGGGCATGTCCGAGTCGCCCACAGCCGAAACCGATTGGGTTACCCTGCTTCACGACAGCGCGCGGAGCGGCGGGCAGAAACCGCAAGCGGTACCGGCGCCGGTGCGGGCTCGCTGGCAAGCGCGCAGCGCCGGTCCGGTGCGTTCCTCCCCGATATTGCGGGACGGAATTCTGTACGTAGCCGCGATTCCGGGAATTGTGCATGCGTTCAACGTGGAAACCGGCCGGGCAAAATGGACATTTCAAGCGCCGGGCCAGATTCACTCCACGCCTTCCTTGAGCGGGAATAGAATTTTTTTCGGTTGCGACAACGGGAAGGTCTATGCAGTGGAGCGCGACTCGGGATTGCCGGCGTGGGAAGCTTCCACGCAAGGGGAGGTGTGGACTTCGCCGGTCATCCGAAACGGGCTGGTGTTTTTCGGCAGTGCTGACGGGCACGTGTATGCCGTGGAACTGGATACAGGGAAAGAGCGCTGGAAGCAAACGCTCGATGGACGCGTCTATTCGTCGGCGTATGCGGCGGAGAAAGCAATCTATGTGGGCTCCGGCAACGGCAGCATCTACGCACTGGATTCGGCTTCGGGGAAAATTATCTGGACGACTCCCACGGGAAACGGCATCGATTCTTCTCCGGCGCTTTCCGGGAACACGCTTTTAATCGGCTCCGAGGACTTCTTTTTTTATGCTCTGGACGTGAGCAATGGAGCAGTGAAATGGAAGTACGAAACCGGATTGGGAATTATGTCTTCCCCGGCAGTGTTTGGGGACCTGGTGGTGGTAGGAGGCAAGGACGGCTACTTATACGCGTGGGAAATTCCAACCGGTGAGTTGCGATGGAAGGTGCGGGCGGGGCAGGTGATTACGTCGCCGCCGGTGATCGGGGAATCCGTCGTCTACATTCAGAGCGGAGGAGTTGTAGCGCTGGACAATGTGTCGGGAAAGATCGTGTGGGAAGCGTGGGTGGGCAGCTCCGTGCAATCCGCGCCGGTAATCTCCGGGAAGTCGATCTACATCGCCAGCAACGACGGTGAGGTCTATGCGCTGGAGTAGAAGCAGCGTCGCCGGCCTACTGCTGGCCGTTTTCAGCGCTTCGTCAGCCGCAGCACCAGAGCTGACGATGCATATGTTCCACAAGCAGAAGTACATCATGGGCACGGTTTTTGAGGTTGTGATGTACGACACTTCGGCGGAGCGCGCGGATCAGGCGATGGATGCGACGTTGGAAGAAATCGTCCGCCTGGACTGGGTGATGAGCGATTACAAGCCCGACAGCGAATTGAGCCGGTTGAATCGCACCGCTCACTTCCAGGCACAGAAGGTCTCGCCCGACTTGTATCGCGTGATGACGGAATCGCTGCGCTATTCGAAGCTTTCTGACGGCAAGTTTGACGTAACGATTGCTCCGTTGGCGGACCGGTGGAAGGCGGTGCTGCGTGGGAAGCCCGTTCCGTCTCCTGAAGTGGAGCAGGCGCTGCGGGCCTGCGTGGGTTATGAAAAGGTCCAGATGATTCCACCGGATGAGATCGAGTTTCATTCGCCGTGTATGCGGATTGATTTGGGATCGATCGGCAAAGGCTACGCTGTGGATCGTGCGGCGGAAATATTGCGCGCGCGGGGAATCAAAATAGCGTTGATTAATGCGGGTGGGAGCACGTTTTACGGCATGGGCGCTCCACCGGGGAGCGCGGGATGGGTGGTGCACTTGCGTGACCCTTCGCAGAAGATTGATCCGCAAGTGACGCTGCGCGAAAACAGTGTTTCCACTTCCGAGCAAACTCCGAAGAGTTTGCTCGGCAACGAACCGGCGGGCCACATCATAGATCCGCAAGATGGCATGCCGCTGAAGACGAGGTATGCGTTGAGTGTCGTCGCCATGACCGGAACAGCTTCGGATGCGCTTTCCACCACGCTCCTGCTGGTTGGACCGGAAAAGGGGAAAGCGCTGGTAGAAGGCATTAAGGACGCCGCTGCGATCTGGGTTTCCCCCGAAGGTCATACAGAAATTGCGTCCACCGGTCCGCAGATTCGAACGGAAGGAACCTCGCAGGGACAGTCCTCCGCTGCGGGCGCGAAGCAGGAATTGTGCTGCACGGAAAAATAAAAGGAAACAGGATGTCGATTGGAAGAATCCTCATTGCGGTGTTGGTTCTCTGCGGACTGGCTGCTCGCGGCGCGGCGGGTAAAGTCCTGGTTCGCTGGACGCAGCACGACCTTCCGGCCGCAAAGAGCCTGGGCGTGATGGAGATCGCTATTCCGTGGAGTTCCGACGCCACGGAATTTGCGCAGGCGGCGCGCGCGAAGGGTTATCAGGTCTACCTCGAAGTGGCTCCGCAACAAGCCGAAGCCGCTGCGGAAACGGCGGCGAAGGCTGGAATTGCCGGCGTGATCCTCACACCTTCGCTAGCGGAACAACAAGGAGCGGAAGACGTCCTCCAGAAATTGCGCCACTCTTATCCTAAGTCGTCCTTCCGGATTCTTCTTTCAAACGGGAAAGAGCCGCGCATGAAAGGGCAGATAGTTTTGCAAAGGAATGGCGTCCTGCAGGAAACCAGTGCGACGGCTCAGCCATGGGTTGAGTCCAATTTAGCGCTGGTGCGATTGGCACATGGGTCTCAACTGGATCAGCGGCCACTTTACTCGTTCGCATGGGACGATTCGGATCCGCTGCAAAAACAACTGGGTCCCGACGTGGCGGATTATGAATTAGCGGTGGCGGAAGCCGGCGCCTTTCACGCGGATTTGATCCTGGAGCTTTCGGACAATCTGCAGAAGTCGCTGGCAAACGACGCGCCCGACGCCTGGACCACCTGGAATCAGGTGCGGCGCTTCGTGGATTTTTACGAGCGCGGGAATCGGGAAGTTCCCGAATCGGTGGCTAGTGTCGCGGTCTGGACGGAAAATGCAGCCGGTTCGTACGAACCCGTCAACCTGATGGCCCGCCACAATATTCCTTTCCGCGTCCTGGGCAAGAAAGATCTGACCACGAGCGGTCTCAAGGGGATGGATGTGCTCGTGTATTTCTCGACGCCAACAAAAGAACATAGCGGCGTTATTTCCGATTTCGCGATGTCGGGTGGAACAGTCGTTCTCGTCAACGCGCAAGACACGTTTCCCTGGCAGTCGAGCACTCCCGCGCGCCACAGCGATCAGGCCAACGTCTACACCGTGGGAAAGGGTCGCGTGATCGAATTTTCCGGGTACATCACGGATCCCGAGACGTTCGCACAGGACATTCGCCGGCTGATGAGCAAAGAAAGAACTCCGGTCAACTTATGGAATTCGTTGACCACGTTGGTGGTTCCCTATCGCGACCCGCGCACCGATCAAATGGTCCTCGAGCTGATCAATTACGAGGAAGAACCGCTGGAAGTGCAGGTGCAGGTAAAGGGAAGGTTTGCGTCGGTTCGTTACGAGTCACCGGAGCAAGGGTGTTGCGAAGCTCTTACGCCGGGGTTCGTCGATGGATTCACGGAGTTTGTGGTTCCCCATTTGGCGATTGGCGGCCGCGTTCATCTGCGGGCAGCAGGGAGCCAGAAAGATGAGCCAGGGAAGAAATAACAGAAACGGCGCGATTCATTGCGAGGGCGGACCAGTCGTCTCCATAGCCCAGACGGCTGCCGGCCGCATGTACATGGAAGCGCGGAAATTTCCGCTGTCATCCCAGGCTTCCGGCGTGCGGAACCAGTAGCCTTTGGTTTCGTAGACAACGTGGTAGATGCCCCAGGCGGTTTTGTACGCCTCGTCTTTCATTCCTTCGCTGAGGAAAAGTGAAGCCAGGCCAAACGTCGTTCCGGCCCAGACTTCCTCGCCTTGTTCGTTTCCGCGCAAAATCGAGCCATCTGCCGCCATGCCGTTGGCCGCGCCCATTTCTCCGTTGCCAAACTTCATTACGTTGTTGGCAAAAATCTTTTTCAACGTCGAGATCTGCATCTCGTGCGGTACCAGATCGCCCAAGCCGGTCATGTTGGCGTACCACTGCCCGGCAAGCTGGTCAGCCTGAATCGCATCCTTGGATTGATTGTCCATGTCGTAGCGAAAATATTGACCGTTCCAGAGTTTTTCAACATAGGTCTTTTGCGCTTTAACGAACATGCGGTGATACTCTGATGCCGAATCTTTTTCTCCAAGCGTAAGCGCGGTTTCTTCCGCCGCCCGCAAAGCGGCAAGCCACAGATTGCCGCAATAGGCGCTGATGCCATTTACAACCCAGGAATCATATGTTTGATCAGGATAACCGCTATTCGCCGGGATTCCGTCGCCGCGATCGAATTGCTGCAGGTAGGTGATGGCTTCTTTCATCGCCGGCCACATTTCCTGCAGGAATGCTTTGTCCTTTTTGCCGGTGAAAACGTAGTCGCGGTACACCATCAACACAAATTTTGTGTTGAGATCCTTCCAGTCGTTGGTGTCTTGCCAGCCCGGCTCGTTAACGGAAACAAATGGGTCGCCTTCCGGCACGCCCAAATCATGCGGCACCGCTCCCTTTTTCTTTCTTTTGTGCAGAACGGGCTCCCCGGTCTGCTGCGATTTCCAGACCCACAGCCCGAGCTCCGGCCATTCGCGCGGCACCGTGGCCGCAAACTGGCGTAGCACCCGCTTGTCGATATCCGGCCAGAATTTCAGTAGTGGCATCGAGCCGTAGAACCGAACGTCCAATGTTCCGTAGTAGGCGTAATCAAAACACTCGAGGAGAGCGAATGTGGCGGGTGTGTTGCGATCGGAGTTCGCCTGGCGTCCCCAAAACGTGCCGCCATCGGTGAGTGTGTAGAGTTCATTGAAAAGCATGCCGCGATACCACGCTGGTTTGCTTTCGTCGTCAATGTAGGGCTTCTGCCAGGCATCAATGGCGTCGCTCCATTCGGAAGCGTGCAGCAAACCATCGCGAGCGATGGCAAAGGAACTGTTTCCCTTGCTGCCGTAGAAATCGGTGTAACGACGATTCCATTTGCGGCCCTGGCCAAACTCCACCACAGGAAAATCCCACGCGATGACCATGGGGACAATTTTTTTCTCCCCAGGTTGCAGCGTGAACCTGACTGCAATGGCGCCGCCCACTTTCTCGCTGGCGCTCACCCAGGAGGTTGCACTGTCCGCAAGCCGTCCATCCTTGGAGAAAGGTGTCCACACGGCTTTACCGTCGCCGTCGGCGAGAAATTCAGTCTGATAGGTGACTTCAACACCGGGTGAATCCAGCGCAGCGATGGAAAACTCGCCATCCCACTCGTTTTCCGCGCCGTCCGCCCGGCTGCGGTCAAAGACAATGCCCTTCATTGTTTCATTTGGACTTACGGATTCCTTGCGGAAATGGTTTTGATTCCCCTGATTGAGAGCGCCCTGGAAATCGCGCAGGTAGTTGCGAAACCACCCGCCCATGTTGGTCCAGGAAAGAAGCACGGAAACGGTGATCACTTTATTCGTGGGATTTTCCGCGTGCCATCGGTAGACCGCTACCGGGTAGCTCGATTCCTTGTAATTGTTGGGCAGAATGGGGGAGAACTGCTCCAGGACGACATGCACGGGGAATTTGCTCCACTTGTAGTCATACCAGGACTTCGGAAATAGCGCGGCGTATTCGCCGGCGCCGACCGGATAGTCCCACTGCCAACTGGAGAGTTCGCCGTTCTTGGGATGATCGGTGACGAGCATTTGCGCGGTGCCCGCGGGTTCACCCGCTGCTTGCTGGAACATGGCGAACTGGTTTGCGTACACCGGAGCGTATTTGTGCACGCCGCTCTTGATGTGCCACCGCGCGAAGTCGCCGCGAAAGGTCCGCGAAAATGTTCCAGCGCCAAAACCACCCACTGGGGCGCCTTGCCAGTAACCGTCATCGATGTCGGTTTTGTTTTTTCGGACGCCCGGATTCGAAAGAGGCTGGCCGAGAGGCCTTCGCCAGGCTGTTTTCGGAATTTCGTCGGCGGCGCAAGCTGTGGGCGTTAGCGCGCAGAAACAAAAGATCACCGCTGACAGCGATAACAGATATTTCTTCATCGACCCTCCGAGGGGCAGTCAACTGGGGATGAGAGTTTGGTACGCAATGCCTATTCGCTTGCGAATTCCCGAATTGCGGTACGACGTTTTACGGAATGCAAATTATGGATTTACCGGCCGCCACTCTTCACCGGTTCCTTCTGAGCGGATCCGGTCTGCCAGTATTTATTGAAGCCGATGTAATCCGAAGGCAAGTTCGCCAGAATCGTTCGCCGCAATTCGAGGAAATCGACGCTGCCCAGGCTCTTGTAGAGCACTTTGCCGTCCGCATCGATCAAGACGGTGTAGGGCACCGCAGACTCCCAGGTTGGATCAAACGCGGCCTGCAACGCGGCGGTGTCGCTCGACGCAAAGAGTAAATTGCGGCTGGTAGCGTGCTTTTTCTCAAGCATCTTCAACACGCTGGTTTTTTCGTCCGGCATATTGGCCGACACCGTGACCAGTTCGAGATCGCGATCCTTGTACATCTGGAAGGTGTCCTGAAAATCGGCAAATTCGTCTATGCACGAGCCGCACCAGGTGGCCCAGAAACTAATGAGCACCATGTGCTTTGGCGGATTGTTACGAAGCCGCTTCAGGTCTTCCGCCGAGGCCATATCCACCTTTACAGGCTGTTCTTCGATCTTTCGGATTGCTTCGGTTCGGGACGCGGATTTCTCCTGCCACTTTGTGGAACAGCCGAAAACTCCGGTGTGTTTCACGGCTACTTCGTGATTCGCCAGCAAAGCGTCAATCGCATTTAGCGCGTCTTGCGTCTTCACCATTTCCTTGCGATAGCTGTTATCCATTCGGCCTTCGTAGCGCAGCTTGCGGTCTTTATCGAAAATAAAGACATGTGGCGTGGCTTGCGGACCGTAGGCACGCGTGACCGATTGCGTTTCGCCGTCGTAAAGATAGGGATAGTGGAGATGCTTGTATTCAACGCGAATCTTCATTTCGTCGAGACTGTCGCTGATATCCGAGGAGTCCAATTCGTCGATTCGAATGGCCTTGGGGTCGTTGGGTTGAATCGCTACGACCGCCACTCCTCGATCGCGGTAGTCGGCTTCCAATTGCTGGATGCGCTGCTCGTACATTTGTGCGATGGGGCAGTGATTGCAGGTGAATACCACTACCAGGATGGGGCTCGAAGCGTAGTCGGCGAGGCTATGGGTTTTACCATCCACGCCGGGCAAGGAGAAGTCTGGGGCCGGAGAACCTAACGCCAAAATCGGATGGTTCGTTTGCCCCCAGACTGCGGAAGCCAATAACAAGGTGAAAATCATTCGCCACATTTGCTTTGAACCTCCTTACCGCAAGCGCGAAATATTGGAGTTATTTCAGCGTCAGAGCGGTCTCACGAAACGCAAATCAGGGTGCCGCGGATAGCGTAGCATTTAGTACACCGTCGTTCCGCTTCGTCCCAGACTGTTTTGGAGCCGGTCGCGGCGTCGCGTCAGCATCGACCATTCCCATAGCCCATTTGATGGCCTCAACGTACATTTTCTGAAGCCTTGGATCGTCCCAATTCTGCTCCACATGGCCCAGCGTGGAGTAATAGACGCGTCCCTTTCCGTACATCTTGGCCCAGGTAACGGCAAAATCGAGATCCTTGCGGTGAACACGCGGATTGTTCAACTCCAGCTTGGAGGAATCGAGCCGCATCAAGACGCGCACTTTGTCTCGCGAGAAATCCTTCATCTGGTAAATCTCGTCTTTCAGCACAAATGACTTTGGCCATTGTTGCATGCCCGGGAAGGCCGGATCCTCCACCAGGATGGGCGCGTCAAAAGTGCCCCAAGGATGTTCGTCGAAATACCCGCCGATCATTTCACCGTACTCTGGCCAGTCCGTGAAGGTGATGGTCGCGCTGTGCACGCCGATAAACCCTTTTCCATCGTCATGGACGAACGAAAGGAGCGCGGCCTTTTGTTCTGGGTTCATTTCCAAAGTGCCGCCGGTGTAGAAAAGCACGGCGTCAAAATCGTTCAGATTCTTGGCGTTGTATTCGAGTTTTTTCTTCGTCAACGCTTCAGTGTCGGTACGGATGGTGGTAGTCCACAATCCGTTTTCGCGCCCGAGACGCTCGAGTGTAGCCATGGCGTGAGAAACAGCTTCGTGCCGGTAGCCTTTTTCTTCGCCGATGATCAAGAGATGCTTCTGCGGCTGGGCAACCGTCTGCGCATCGCAACGATTACTGAATGCCACACAAATAAGGAGCAACGCGATCGTCAGTACCTTCACTTGTGATCCTCCACTTGTCTGCCCCTTCGGGGACTATTTCTTGTTCCCGAGCCAGAGAATTGCATTTGCGAAGAGCATATTCTGTGTCGCGTCGGAGTAAATCTTTTCTCCGTGCAGGCCATGACCCATATTCATGTAGATCATTCTGTATTTGGTGTTCGTCCACACGACAGGAAGGTCGCCGCTGGGAATAATGTCCTTGACGCCGATGGGATAGTTTGAAGGATCGAGCGTGACGAAGACGTGGACATTTTTGTTGAGCCGCGGGCTGGGCTGCCAGAGATACCACTCGTTCGCCGGGGACATGTAGCTCGCGGGAAGGCCCTTGGTCACCGGGCTGGTGCGGTCGTCGATGGTTAATTTCGCCGGCAGCGGCGGCCAGTTATTGGAGTAAAACACCGCTCCTCCAAGAAAATCCACGTACCACGGCCAATTCGTCGTTTTATCGTTATATCCGGCAACGTGAAAACCTATCCAGCCGCCGCCGTGTTCCATGTACTTTTCGAAAGCGGTCCGCTGTTCCGGAGTTTTTGGGAAATCGTTCAGCCACAAGATCAGACGGTACGGCTTCAAATCGGTTTCGTTGAGCTTTCCCCAATCGGTTGTGGCGTCAAACGTGAAGCTGTTTTTGGCCGCCAGCTCGCGGTAGAAAGCCAGGGCGTCGTTGGCGGTCTTGACGTGATCCGACTCTACATCTGTGGAATAGAAAGCGAGCACTTTGAATGCCGGCTCGGTCGCTGCCGATGTTGCTTCCCAGCAGAGCAGCAAAAGAAACGCCGCGCAAAGCGCCCGAACTCCACCGGCCAGATATATCGTGTGCTGTCTTTTTCCAGAAAGAGACACTCGCGTCATTTCCCGTGACCCTCCTGGCCAGCGGCCCAGAAAATGGAGTTTTCAAAGAGTTTAGTAAACGCCGGATTGTTGAAGTGTTCCGGGCGATGGCCCATGAAGATATAAATATTCCTGGCCTTGACGTGTTCGTTGGTCCAGACCACTGGGTGATCGCCCATCTTGATATCGGTGTCGGGCTTGTAGGTTTTTTCGTCCACGCTGGCCAGTACATGCACATGCGGTCGCGGCGAAGTGTCATACGTGTAAAACTCTTCGTCGTAAATGACGAACGGCGAAGCGATCCCTTTCATGGCCGGATGATTCTTATCCTCAATGGTGACCGTCCCGGTGACAAAGGTAGCGATGTAATTCTTGAAGCGTATTCCACCCATAAAATCGTGGAACCACGGCCACATCTGGGTACCATCGAATTCGCCTAGAAGAGTCGCGTGGTGAAACCCGATCCACCCGCCTTTGCCCTGTTCGATGTACTTGATGAAGGCGGCCTTGGCGGTGTCTGTCCAGTTGTAAGGCGGATAGTTCAACTGAATGAACAGATTGTATTTTGCGAGAAATGCGTCGTCGATCTTTTCGGTGTCTTCAATGTAGTCCACCGTGAAATTGTTCTCGCTGGCCTCTTTCGCCAGCCAGACCTTCGCGGCGTCCACAAATGGCTTATGAATGCCGCCGTGCTCAGCAATAGCAATCACTCGAAAGCTTGGCGTTTTAGTTTGCGCTGCAAGAACATGATGGAACGGGAGTGATGTCACCGCGAGCAGCAGGAGGCGCAGCAGAATATTGTTTCGTAGTGAGAGGAAGGTTTTGGACATATCAGTGAGTATGAATGGCCCCTTCCGCCGCGGTTAACTCTTTTGGAGACATGGTCGCGTCAAATTTCAAGTTGAAGAAGCCAACCATCATTTCGTCCCAGCTCTGCTGTCCCCAAATCACGGACTTGGTAGGGTCGGGATTCTCCGGATTGTTCGGCGAATTATCAAAATGAGCGGTGCATTCGATTTTAGTGCCTTGCGGCAAATCGATGGGATCGACGAGGTTGTACCACAACTGCCAATGCCAGTTGTAAACCGGGACGCTGAGGACGGTCTCTGTCTTGCCGTCGGGGAATACCAATCGATACTCGAAGTCTTTTCCACGCGAGTGCATGTGCGGATGCAGGCCGACGAGCTTTACATCCTTGCGCACTTCAAACGTAGCGTCCACCTTGTAATCCGGATCGCCAGGCGGAATCTTGAAGGTCCCGTTGGAAGCCGAGAGCGTCAATACGCGTTCCTTCGGGGGCGTCTTTGCAAGAACCAGACCGAGTTTGGTCTGGTCTGTTGTGGCTTTCCCATTCGGCGTGTAGTGAACTTCGAAGACGATATCGGAACCCGCCTTGATCAACTTCCCTTCGCCGGGTCGTAGAATCTCTGCCGGTTGTCCGGGCGCATAGCCGACCAGAAAGTCGCTGGGCAGCGCACTCGCGTCCGTTTTTTCGTCAACCTTCGGAGGCGGCGCGATAAAGAAAACTCCCGGCTTCTGATCCTTGAAGTAGTTCGATCCGGGCTCGCGGAGGTAGGCGATGATGTGGTGCACCACGCCGCGATCGGTGGGCCGAACCTCGAGCATCTGCACCCACTTATCTTCCTTAAAACCGGTGGGGATGATTACGTATTGATAGTCCATCACTCCCGCAGCAGGAACAGAAAAAGGCTTCGGCAGTTGAAAGACGATATCCGGCGTTGGGATGCCCCATCCCTCTACAAAACTTTTTGCCGGGGGCGGCACGTCTTCCGCGGGCCCTTTCTGCGCACCTGCATTTACCCAATTCACGATCGTGCGTATTTCCTCGGCAGAAAGCGACCGTTCGTTTGCGAAATGTCCGTATTTTGGATCCGCATACCAGGGTGGCATGATCTTCTGCGTTACCACCATCTTTATCGTGGCAGCCCACGGGCGCGTTTCTTCATACGTCAGCATGGAGAACGGTGCGGCTTCGCCCGGCCGGTGGCAGGTCTGGCAGTGTTGCTGCAGGATCGGCGCAACGTCTTTTGTGAACGTAGGAATCACTGGCGGAGTCACCTGTCCAAGCGCGTAATAGGGGCAACAAAGCGCAGCCAGGAGCAGAAGGACGAGACTTGCAACCAAGCGTTGGACTACTTCCATTTTTCCTCACCTTCCACGATAGTGATGTAACGGTCGATAGGAAGATCCTTGAAGCGTTGGGTTCCGCCCCCCGGCGGGGGCCATTTTACCTCAAGACAATCGATTTTCTCCTGCTTTCCCAGGCCCAAAACCATGCGCGGGTCGTGATAAGAAAGATAGCTGCCCCCGCCGACTTTCACGCGCCTGCGTTTCAGATCTCCGGCCTGGTAGGTGAGTGCGGTTCCGATGGCGTCCGGATTGGATTTTTTCCCAATGAGGCGGACTCCCAGCCAGTGATTCTGCCGGCCCGCATTGTTGCGGAGGAGTAGCGGCGCGCCGTTATTGATGGAGATGAGCACGTCGACAGCGCCGTCATTATTGAAATCTCCCAGCGCCAATCCACGCGCGGACATCGGCGTGGCAAAAAGAGGACCGCTTTTGGCGCTGACGTTCTCAAAAGATTTTCCGGTGTTGTGAAACAGCATGAGCGGCTCTTCGAAGGTAACCTCTCCGTGCAGCAGATTGATGAGGTCGTCCGGATTGCCGTTGGCGAGAATCAGGTCCAGGCTTCCATCGTTGTCGTAGTCAAAAAACTTCAAGCCCCAGCCACTCATAAATTTCGTGGCCTTGGCAATGCCGGTGGGAATGGCCAGGTCATCAAACGTGCCGTCATGATTGTTCTGGTAAATGGCAAAATCCTCGCGGTCGAGGTTGGCCACGAACAGGTCCATCCATCCATCTTCGTTGAAGTCCGCGGAGTCCACACCCATTCCGGATCGCGCCTTGCCGCCAGTGCTGTAGGCGACGCCGGCGGTCGTAGCAGTGTCTTCGAATTTTCCATGGCCACGATTTACGAATAGAAAATTGGCAACCGTGTCGTTACTGACCCACAGGTCCATCCATCCGTCGTTGTTGATGTCGGTGGTGACCACTCCCCATGCCTTTCCGAGATGACTGGCGATGCCGGATTCTTTGCTGACGTCGGTGAACGTGCCGTCGCCGTTGTTGTGGAACAGCCAGCTGGGCATCGGTGAATAGACCTTGGGAATGCAATAGTGATGGAGGCCGTCTTCGTGGATGCCGCACGGTTTGTTGAGTTCCTTGCTGAAATCCACGAAGCGCCCCACGAACAGGTCGAGCCGGCCATCATTGTCGTAGTCAAACCAGACCGAACTGGTGGCCCAACCCGGACAAGCGACGCCTGCTTTTTCCGTTACGTCCGAAAACGTGCCGTCACCGTTGTTGTGATACAGAATGCTGCGGCCATACTGCGTGACATAAAGATCCGGAAAGCCGTCGCCGTCGTAATCCGCAACGGACACGCCTTGACCAAAGCCTCCGGCGGCCACACCGGCTTTGTCCGTTACATCGGTGAACGTTCCGTCGCGGTTGTTTTTATACAGCGCGTTGCGCAACGGTGGATTCGGCGTAAAAAAATCGCATTTGCCGCCGTTCACCAGGTAAATGTCCATCCAGCCGTCGTTGTCGTAGTCGAAAAAGGCGCAGCCTGCGCCCCCAGTCTCTGGAAGGTATTTTTCGGGAGACTTCCCGTTGGAATGGACCCATCGGATCCCGCTCTGCTCTGGGAGAATCGACTCAAAGGGGAATTGCGCTGCTTGGGGTAAGAGAAGGACCGGGCATCGCGGCGCAAGCAGGGCTCCCGCTGCCATTTTGGCGACGAAATCGCGGCGAGTCAGCCGCGGTGCACGAATCCTACTTGCCATTTTCATTCCGTCGCGCCGAGCTCATCCTCAGAGTTCCCGGTTCATAGCATCGAATCAAATAAGGACAAAAGCTACCGACTATTGTGGCTTCTCAGGAGCGGTTCCTCCTGGCGTTCCGGAATCGAGGCTCCGGTGAATCGCAAATTCCTTTTCCGCCTCTTCCTTGTGACCGGATCGTTCCAAGGCCGTACCGAGCAGGTGATGAATGGCGGGATTGCCGGGCGTCAGGCGCTCCGCTACGCGCAAAGGAGGAATTGCTTCTTCGTATTTCCTGAGGGTGACAAGAGAAAACCCCCAACCCAGGTAGGCTTCCGCGAAATTGGGATCGAGCTTTGCCGCCTGGGAAAATCGCGAGATAGCCTCATCCCATTGCTCATCTCGCCGGGCAAGTTCTCCCAGGATGTACTGGGCGCCAGCGTTCTTTGGGTCAATCTCGATTTCCTTCAGGAATTCCTGTTTGGCGCGTGCTGCAGCATCCTGACCGGCGTCAGGCCGCGAGAGCAATAGCCTGCCGAGCAAAAAGTGAATGCCCGGTGCATTGGGTTCCTTTTGGATCATGCCTTCATATTCGAGCTGAGCGGGCTCCCACTTGCCCTGCATTTCCAAAGCTTCCGCGTTCAGCTTATGAGCGGCGAGTGACTGTGGGGCGGTGCGGCCGAGATCCTGGGCCGTTCGGGTCGACAGATCAGAGTAGGCATGGACAAGGACAAAAAGTACGTCAGGGTCGCGGGCAAACTGTTTGTTGAGCAGGCGGATAAAGTCGGAGGTGGAGTCTCGATCGTCCAGAGCCAACGAACAGCGCACTCCGAGTATGCCGGCTGTCTTTCTGGTTTCCGCGGGAACTTGGACGGCCATGGCGCGTTTCAGTGCAGGAATGCTCTCCTTACAACGGCCTTGCTGGGCCAAAGCGATCGCCTGGTCAGGAGATAAGTTGGACGTGCTACTAGCTGTAGCAGGAGCTTTTGCTTGCTGGGCCAAAACGACCGGGTGGAACCACAAGGAGCTAAGGAAGAGGAAAAAAAACGCCGCCGTACCTGAGTATCTAGACATTTTGCATTGGGTGTTTCCGCTTTCGAACTTGTGCCGCTGCGAGAGTCACCACTAAAAGAAAAATGAGGCAGGCTGGGGTGTACGCCTGCCTCATTATACGTGGTTTGTATTTAGTAGTAGAGCTTCAGCGCAAACTGAATGTTCCTCGGAGCCTGGGCGCTGGTAACCTGCCCCATCGTTGATCCGAGACCCATGTTTGGCGCGTTCGCCTGCACGTGGTTAAAGGCGTTAATGAAGTCGGTTCTGAACTGCAACTTGAACCGTTCCGTCATCTGGAAGTCCTTGTGGAGACTCAAATCCACATCCGTGTAATGCGGGCCGCGAACTCCTGCGAGTTGCGGGGCGCAATTCCCGAACGTTCCAACGGCAGGGTTGGTGAAGTTGCCGTTGTTGGTGAACCACTGGTAGCCGCCGGTGCCTCCGCCGATCGGCGTTGCTCCCGTAATTGCGGGGAGGCCATTGCAATCGGCACGTGAACCGCGGGAGTTCGTACCAGATTCATCCGCAGCACCATAGACTGGCATTGGGAAACCGGTGCGGAAGGAAACGATCGGGCTGACCGACCATCCTCCGACGACGGCATTCACCACCTTGTTCATGTCGTTGCCAAACTGCTTGCCGCGGCCCACGGGGAGGTCGTAGACGGCATAAGCTGAAATGACGTGAGTCGCGTCGTAATAGCACGGCGCCCACTCCGACTTGGGATCATAGATGTTCTGCCAGTATGCTGAGGCGCTCAGGGCGTTGTTCCAGGCTCCGTAGTAACCGGTGCTGTTGGACATGCACTTGGAGTAGGTGTAGGACACCTGATATTGCAAGCCGTGGCTCTCCTGCTTCTGGAGAACGGCCTGCAGCGAGTTATACATCATGGTGCCGTTAGACTGGGTCCCGCCCGTTACCGTGGACAGGGTGCTAAGTAGCGTTGGGTTTGCAGCAAAGAACGGGCTGGGGGCGGTACACGGAGGGGTTGCGCAAGACGAGTTGGGAAGCAATACACTCTGCGTATAAGAGAACGGCACCATCAAGTGCGTACCGCGCTGACCGACGTATCCGATCTGGAACGTAGTGTCTTTCCAAAATTGGTGCTGGATCGTCAAGTTCCACTGATCATCGAGAGCGGGCTGAACGTTGGGATCCCAGAGGTTGAGGATAGCGCCAGCAAAGCATGAATAGTTCAGGCAAGCGCCCGTCGGCGGCGTTGGCGGAATTCCGCCTGTGGTGTCCGACCCCGGCAACGCTACGTTGTTGTAGTGGGTATCGAGCTGGGCCGGGGTAAAGGGCGGGTTCTGTGGCAAGCGCAGGTTGGTGCCCGTGCCCTCCAGATAAGAGGAGATAGTAAACGCGCCGCGGATGACGGTGTTGTTGTTGCCCCGTATTCCAGGGGTCCAGGCAAAACCGATGCGCGGTTCGAAGTCTTTCCCTCCATAAGTGCCGTTGTAGAGGGACCTGCTGGCTCCGCCCTGGTTGGCGTAATCAATATTTCCGGTTACGAAATTGTAGTTGTCCTGCTGGTCATTCGTTTCCACCCAGGGAGTGAACGCCTGGTAACGCAGACCCAGATTCAGGGTCAGGCGATCAGTGAGTCTCCATGTGTCAGAAGCGTAGATGCCGATAATATTATCGGTCTGTATCCAGGTTTTGCCGGTGGCAACGCCGCGGCCAACGTGGTACGGAAGGCCCAGGACGAAGTCCGCGCCACCGTCTCCGGTACTCCCGGCACTGCCGACGGTATTGCTGGTGAACCGGCCATCAAACTCCATTAGGCCCAGTTCGCCGTTGTTACCAGCATAAAAGGTCTTGACGATATTATGATTGAATTGGCCGCCGAATTTGAAGGTATGGCGGTTGTGCGTCCAGGTAACCGAGTCGTCGGCCTGCCAGACTTTGTCGTCGAAACTCGTGGTTTGCTCCACATTTCCGATATTCGAGAGGGCGCTGTTGCCATAATTGATGGCCAACAACCCGTCGAGTCCCGCGGGGTTGCCGTTCCCGATGCCTAGGGTGTTGCCGAATTCCCCGACGCTCGCGGCCCAGTTAGTGCCAGCATTGAGCGTGATATGGCTCCATCCAAAGCGGGCGTCATTGACGAGAGTAGTGCTGATGGCGCGAGTCCAATCGCCAACCGTGTTGTATATCGGCGTCGTCGAGGATCCGTTTCCAAGTAACGCATACGAATTCGCCGAGGGATTGTTCTGGTAGGCGCGGGTAAAGCGGCCCGAGATGTTGTCCTTATCACTGGCCTTGAAATCGATCTTTACATCACCCTGATCCACGTTCTCCTGATTGTTCTGAGTATAGACGGCGTTCTGTTGCAGGTTGCTGTTTACAGGCGTCGGGTAGAGGGGAGAAGAGAAAAGAGCGCTGGCCACAGGGCTGATCATGGCCGTGGGAATGATGTTGTTCGCGAATGGTTGGCGTACGGCGGCTGGCGCAGAGCTAGCGGTGCACGGACCGCCGAACGAAGCGCAGGGATTGAAGAGCTGGTGCGCGATTACGCACCCGTTGGCATTGCTTCCCGGCGTGCATACCGCATTCGCACCGCTCGTGGGACCAGGTACCCTATCTTCACAGAGGCCAGCTCCGTCAAACCCGTTAGTGCATATCGCACCAAAGTTCCCACCGCGCTCGGCGGTCGTATATACGTTTGTGGTGGTCGGCGAACTCGGGGTGTCAAAGCGCTGCCCCTGGTAATCCACGAAGAAGAAAAGTTTGTTCTTCAGGATTGGCCCACCCAAGGTACCGCCAAACATATTCCAGCGTAGCTTGGCTTTCGGTAGTGGATCCCAAGCTCCGTTATTGCTATTAAAATTGTTCGACCAGCTGTTCGCGTTCAGTTTGTCGTTCCGGAAAAATTCCCAAATATCACCGTGGAAGCTATTGGTACCGGACTTGATGGTCGCGTTGACGATGCCGCCCATGAAACTGCCGAATTCCGCCGGGGCGTTGTTGGTGATGAGGTTGAATTCCTCGATGGCATCCGGAGACGGAGTGTAACCCAGCAGGTTATCGGAGACCTGGTTGTTATCCATGCCGTCCAGCAAGAAATTGTTGGCTTGCTCACGGTTGCCGTTAATCAACGGCCGGCTCCCATAACTGCCGGTGTTGTTGCCGGTGTTGAAGCTGCCAGGATCGGTCGTGACCGAACCAGGCGCAAGAAGAGTCAATTGGACGTAATTGCGCGAGGCCAGAGGAAGATTGTCGTTGGTGGCCGCGTTGATCACGGTGTCCACTTGGGTGGATTCCGTTTTCAGAACGGGCGCGTTGCCGGTAACTTCTATTACCTGGCTCACCTGGCCCATTTTCATTCCGACGTCGACGCGGGCAACTTGGTTCACCGTGAGAACGAATGCCGGGTATGCTACCGAGGCGAACCCCGGCTTTTCCACCCTCAATTCATAGCTGCCTGCCGGCAGTTGCGAGATGCGATAGAGACCCGACTCGTTGGTCACCGAGTTATAGGTCTGGCCGCGTTCCGCCGACTTCGCGGTAACCGTGGCCCCAGCGACTGGCGCGCCACTGGGATCCGTAACGGTGCCAACCACGGAAGCGGTGACTTCCTGAGCCACGACTCCTTGCGCTCCACAGAAAACGAGCATGAGCGCTGCGCTGACAAGTACCCAACAAACTTTACGCAGTCTGTTCATAACAATTGCTCCCCCCAAAGAAGTCGCAGCGCGCGGCATAGCGACCACTTTGTTCTTCCAAATTTTAGACAGAACGACAAACCCCCAAAGCAGTACACGACCCGGTGAGGAGTAGCTATATAGCGGAAGTTTACGCTTGTCAAGAAGAAACTAATATTTTATAAGGGTTCTGCTGCGGTGCCTTATAGCACCAAACTTTTTCTGCTCTATATCACTTTTCCTGCGGGCAGGGGGGTGCACCCCTTCCCGCCAAGGTTATGGAGCGCGCTAGCTGCCAGTGTGGTGAAAAAACGGTTTCGGCTGCCGCGTGCGAACTTGTCGGAAACGTGACTGGCCGGCAGAAACAGTTAAACCTTTTGCCCTGTTTGCTCGTCTCTTGTCCGTGATCCTGAAACGGCCACTGCACAGGTTAGGTGTCGAGGGAACTGAGATGCTAGCAAAAAGAACAAATGGAATCCCGGCGTACAGGCGGATTCAAGGAGCAATTCGAAAAGTAATCGAGGCCGGTGAACTGCGGCCCGGCGATCTGGTAGCTTCGGAAAGAGAACTGGCAAGAATTCATGACGTGAGCCTGATGACGGCTCGACACGCTCTGGCATCGCTGGAGACCGAAGGCGTGGTGGAGCGGCGTCGCGGCGTTGGAACGTTCGTCGCTGCTCCGAAAATTCACTTCAACAAATTAATGAGTTATACGGAGCAAATGGGAAGCCGCAGTTTGACCGCGGGGTCCAAAATACTTTTTGCGAAAATTATCGATAATGAAGAAGAAGCTACAGCGCGGCTGGCAATGGCGCCGAAAAGTCGGGTGCTTAAACTTGAGCGTCTGAGGCACGCGGCAGGCGAACCGTTTGCGCTGGAGACTTGTTACCTTTCGGCGGCGCGCTTTGGCGGTCTGCAATCGGCTCAATTGCACAAAGAATCTTTGTTCTCCACTCTGGAACGCGACTATGACGTGGAGTTGGGCTATTCGGACGAAGAGGTTGACGCCACGACAGCCGATCCGCGAACGGCAGAACTCTTGGGCGTGCCCAAACGCGACGCGCTTCTGCGCATCCGCCAAGTTATCTATTCGACCAAAGGCGTCGTCATTCTTTATGTCCTGGGGATGTATCGTTCCGATCGTCACAACCTCGTAATTCGAAGATATCGATAAACTGCCTCGCGAAGATTCCGGCAGGAACGAGAATGTTTTACGTGTCCCGCAAGATGAGTCGTTGACGGGGTGTCTGATAGCGTCAATAATCACGAAGCCGTGGATCTTCTGTGCGTGAAAGTAATGGCAAGATTTCCGGCAGAATGCAGATGGCAATCCTCAGAACAGCCCTTCTTATAATTGTCGTCATCATCGCCTCGGCGCTGCTTTTCATTCACTTCACAAGGAGTGGCGTTACTGCTGGCACCGTCGTGCCCCTCTGGACGGGCGATGCTCCCGGAAACCTGGGAACCTCGGATGCGGACATCCCCACGATTTCAGTTTTCCTTCCGGCAAGATGGCACGCCAGCGGTGCCGGCATGGTGATTTGTCCTGGGGGCGCGTACAAACTGCTCATGTCGTCGTACGAAGGCGAGGACATCGCGCGATGGTTGAACTCCTTCGGCGTGGCGGGTTTCGTACTGAAGTATCGCATTGCTCCGCGTTACCGCTATCCTGCCCCACTCCTCGACGCGCAACGAGCCGTGCGATACGTACGCTACCACTCCGCTGAGTTTGGAATCCGGCCCGACCGCATCGGCATAATGGGCTTTTCCGCGGGCGGGCACCTCGCCTCCACGGTTATCACTCACTTCCAGCGTGATAACCATGAAGCATCCGATGCAGTGGACCGAGTGTCCAGCCGTCCGGACTTCGCGATCCTAGCTTATCCGATTGTGACTTTTCGAGATCCGTGGACGCACCAAGAGTCGGTCCACAATCTCCTCGGACCGAGTCCAAATCCCGCGCTCATCGATGAACTATCCAACGAACTTCACGTTACTCCCGACACCCCACCAACGTTCCTATTCCACACCGGTCACGACAGTCCGGTGCCCCCCGAAAACAGTCTCATGTTCTACGCGGCGCTTCGAAAAGCCGGGGTTCCCGCCGAATTGCATATCTACGCCGAGGGTCCGCACGGCGTCGGTCTGGCCAATGGTCACGGAAAGGCGTTCCGTGTACCGAGCCTGCTATCGTGGCCGTTGCTTGCGGAAGAATGGCTCAAAGCCCAGTGGACTCCCGAACGGCGTTTGTCATTCTCACACTTGTTCCGATTGTAGGTCGCGTCTCACTTGCGGTCTATCCCGTTGGTAGGCGATCGCGCATATCACGCACAGGCCCAACGCGGTACAAGCGAATTGCAACGGCCAGCCGCCGTTGAGCCCTTTGAGAATAAGATTAAAAGTTACCGCCATCACCAAGGTTACCGAATAAATCAACAAGGAGTGGCGACCTCCAGCGATCGCAAGACGAACGCCGCGCGTTTCGCGCCATTTCTGCCAGTTGTAGGGAATGGCCACGATCAGGGTAAACAGACTGAGAAAATGCGCGAGCCGGATCAGGGCAAGATGCTTTTTGCCGATGTTATATATAACCATGTGCGCATAAGCCGGTGTGAGCCGGATAAGCCTCGCCGTCCCCAATAAGAAAGCTGTCACGACGATCACAATCGCAAAGCTCTGGACGGTCCGCGATTCCGCTATCCGCTTCACCTGGAGCCAGTACATTTGCGAGGCTGCGCCAATAACCAAGAGGAATTGCCAGGCGAATGGCTGGAAGAACCACGTCTCTTGCATTACCAGAAAATCGAACCTGCCAGTCTGCGCGATGCACCATACCATGAACGAACTCGCCAAAACCCACGCGGGCCAACGGCGGAGCGCAACTACTGTGACCAGCGCCACCGGAGAAAGCGCCAGGTACAAAGGAAGAAGCGCAAACAGGCCCGGACTGTAAAGCAGCAAGACAGTCTTCCAAACATATTGCAGGGGATGCCCGATCCAAACGTACAGGGCGGGATCATCTAGGCGGAGACCGCGCAACGCAAAAACACCAAGGATGGCCAAGCTTGTCGTCATGCTTGCGATATGAGCTACGTAGAGCTTTACGAACCTGCTTCGGAACTTACGAACTGCGACGCTGGTGCCACCTGACCGGAACGCGCGCTCGTACATCGAGGCACTGACGTAGCCCGAGAGGAACACGAAGATCTCGGCAAAGTCGCTGTAGCCAAACTGGGCGGGGGTGAAGTGCGCCCACACGTTTGGACTGAGGTGATTGACGAACAACAGCCACAGCCCAATGCCGCGAAAAAAGTCTACCGCTTGATTACGGCTCATGCCGTTCCCCACCGGCAGCCGGAGCCTCATATCGTCTTTCGTAAACGATATATTCACCGCTTTCCAGAACGCGTCGATATTCGTGGTCCAGGGTGTTGTGAATATGATCGAACGTCGCCGGTTCCCGGCGCGCGGAGTTGTCGGCCCAGGCGCGGTACCAACCCGATGTGACAATTGTTCGAGGCTTCAGTCCCGTGTAAAAGCCAAGTCGAACGTCATCGCTAAGCGCGGCGCCGAAGCCCAGGACATAGCCGAGTTCCGCGGGCGCGATTACAGCTTCTTCCGGCGCGACGTTCGCCTGAATCCAGCGGGGGACCGGCAAGAACTCTGTGCGTAAGGGATTCCGTACGAACTGGCGAATTACGCCAGCGCTCTGAAAACCAATCGCGAGTGTCAAAGCGACGCAGACCGGCAGGCGCATGGAACGGTGTTGCCATAAATAGCCGGCAGTCATCGCCGCCAGCGCGGACAGAAAGGGAATAGAGTAGACCAGATAGTGCTGAAACTTGATTCCTTCCAATAGGGCCATGAGGAGAAAGACCGTGAGGCCTGAAGCCGCCAGAATGCGCACCCCCGTATCGCTTCTGGGTCCTTTGAGGAGTAGCCCGGCGAAAGCCGTCGACGCGCAGAGGGAGAGCCATACGGCTGAACCCGCGCCGTGCACGCTCCTCAAGTCGCCGAAGCCAAATGGAAGTAGATATCGTAGCTTTAGCTCCGTCCCGAGTGCCCGCCATGGTGCGCTTATGCCGCTAAAGCGCGCCCGTGTCAGGTATTCCCCAGCGAAGCCAGAGATGTTCCCAAAGAACTGCGAGTGGAAATCCGCGGGCGCCTGTACGATGTACAGACCCCATAGTCCTGCGCCGACCAAATATGGTACGCAGGCAATCACGACATCGCCAAGCTTCAGGCGGAGCTGCTTTTCAGATTGTAGCGTGTACAAAATCGTAACCACCAATGCCGCAGCGAACAAAACTCCGCAGGGGTGCGTGAAGATCGCGGCGGCAGCAAGCGAATGACTTGCTACTAGCGCCGCCCGCAACGACCGGATACGGATTTGCAGAAATGCAGCGATCGAGGATGCACCGAGGGCCGCTGCCATCATGTCCATTCGTCCACTGGCAGCCGCATTCAAGAAGTTGCGCTCAAAGCCGATGACGAGACAGGCGATGAGCGCGGCTGAGTATCTGCCCGAGAGCAGTAACACCGTCACAAACCACGACAGCAACGCCAATACACCGAAAAGTACGGAGAGCAAACGCTGGCGCAAGAGGCTGAATCCCACCACTTTGTACCAGGCGGCTTGCGCCAATATATGCATGGGCATCATCCAATACGTGTGCTGGTCGAGTCCCGTGAGCCAGGTTCCTTTCGACACGAGGACCGTAGTACCCATATAGCCCTGTGTGGCGAGGTTCACCGCCGGGATGGCACACCATGCCTCGTTTGACCAAGGTAGTTTGCTCACGGTCAGACTCACCGCGAGGGCGGTCCAGGCCACGAGAATAGCCGTGAGAGCCGCGAGGATTCCCCGGGGCATGACGTTCATTGCCGCCCTTTCAACTGGGAGAAGCGGGGACTGTTGCTGGGGATGGACCAGCCGTGCTGATCACAGCGCGCAACGATTTCATGGACACCGACGATAGGATTCGGCTGCGTCAGCCGGTACAGAATACATAGCGTTCGGTCCGGCTCATAACCCGCCAGATCGCTGGGCAATTTCTGGAAACCTCCCGACAGCAAAGCGATTTCCTCGGCCATATTCTTCCCAGGCGGTATTTGAAACTCAAAATCGTGCGGAAGTTCAAGTTTGGAAGTAGCTAGGCCGTTTCGAATACCGTTGTACTGGATACCTTCCACGGCGATCAAAATTAGTATCGGACCGTAGAAAGCGATCGTTCGCCAGCGAGGCCTCTGGCTGGATAGCATATCCAACAGAAGCGTTGCGAATATCGCCAGGGAAACGACCAGTGGAATCGCGCGCCTGACACCGCTAACATTACCCGCAACTGCATACATTCCCAGCACGCCGATCGATAAAACGAGTAGCGGCCAGGTCTTGGACGCCTTGCGAAAACCCGTGACAGCTATTCCCGCCAGGGCAGCCAGGCCCACCACGATCCCGGATAGCGCCGCCGCGCTATTTCCGAAAAAGTAATAGCTGCGACCCCGAATGAAGAGTTCCAGAAACAAACGGGCAAGACGGCCGGGAGCGCCGGCGGCGACCGGATGTCCCCCGCCGCCGGTCCACAGGCTCTGGATGTTCGTCCACCAGAAGACTGGGAAGGCCAACACCAGCCCAGCCATGGCACTTCCTGCGAACACGGCCCACCGTAGCTTTGTCTTTCGCAAGCGCGGCAGTTGATAGACCAGCACGGCCGGAAGAAAGGCTAATCCCGAGCCATAACATCCGCCCGCAAGCGCGGCGGCGACAAAGCTCGCAACGATACACACCGGAAACTCAAACAGAGCAAGCCATAGCGCAAGAAATCCCAGAGGTGTTTCCAGACCAAATTCCACACCAAGCCATGAGAAACAGATCACACCCGGGAGTAATCCGATAGCGACCGCAGCAGCGAACGCCCGGGGTCCCGAAAATGGAAAGCCGCGTTTTAGGTACAAGTACGTGAGCGCAGGCAGCGAGGCCATAATCGCAGCCTTGACGAAGCGTCCAAAGAATAGGAACGGAGCCAGGTCGCCCGTCCAGAGAAACAGCACGTAAGTATAAAAATTGGTGGCAAACACGTGGTGTTGCAGCCGCAAGGAGAGAAACGTTGGATCCACGAAAGTGCTGCTCGCCTCTTCCTTCGTTAGCAGTCCCTGGGAATTTGCCGCAAATACCAGTCCGAGAATCAGCGTCAGTTGAATGCCGTACAAGAGTGCGGACGCGACGAGTTGCCGTTCCAGGAACGGTGTTGGTGACACGGGTGACAGGTCGTCGCTAGCTATGACGGTCATTCTGGCCATGGATATATCTATGGTTAGCACGCTCTTTGCCCGCGGGGTCGTCCTCGAGGCGCGCGCAGTGCTCTTTGAGATAACACAAAACGATTTTTGCGCCACAACCGATTGACAATGGCCTGACTGGGCAAGAATCGGAGACCCGCGAGCTTTTTCGTCTACCGGTTTATATGTGGCGTATCGAACTTAGCTCGGCGTTCCTTATGTCGTATGAATTGTGAGTTCGCAACGCGTGGAGTAAGTCTATTGAAATGAATGGTGCCGGCGGGGGGAATCGAACCCACGGCCTAGGGATTATGAGACCCTCGCTCTTCCACTGAGCTACGCCGGCTTGAAGCAATTCTTCATGCTACGGACTACACAAGTAAGGTGTCAAGCGTAGCCGAAAGTGCAGGAGAACTGGTATTTGCTTGGCGAAAGGCAGCGGTTACTGTGAAGAAGGTAACAAAGCGGGCTCGTACTTCAGCGGGAGGCTGGTAGTACTTTAGTACCAGCCGAGTAGGACTTCCGTACTGTTGTTGCTAAGAGTCGTCGCCCGCTATCGTTGCCATGTTCGGTAGAGCTCTGGGCTTTCGACATACGAACAAATGGCGAAAGCACTAAGGGGTCTGCTGTTGACGTTTTTTGAACAAGGCTGTGGTGTGCCCTACTTGACACTGTCCCAATAAGGGATAGAGTGTCTCCGTGTGTTGATTCCCCGGAGGCACAATGTCGCGCAAATTGGGTACTCTCGTCCTTGCCATGGGCATCCTGGTCGGTGCAATGGGTTTGAAAACGGTTCTGACCGCTAAGACCAAGGGAACCGTGCTGATGGCAAACAATCCGGCTCCTTTCCCGGACATCAAGCTGAAACCCAAACCCTAGCTTGGCCGCAACAAACCTGGAGACATTTCGTAGGGTCCAGGATCACTGAGCCAGGCAGGTAGAAAATCTTATGCCTGGTTCCGTTGCTCTATTTCTGTGGTGCTTGGGAACTCTCTTCGAGCTATGTTTCGTGGTGTGTTCGCTCGTCCGTAAGTCGTTTATCCGGTATTTTTTCCTCAATCTTTATTTCATTCTCTCCGTTCTTGCCAGCGCTGCGCGCTTCCTGACTCTGCACACTTATGGAAGCTCTTCCGACCAATACGGTTATGCGTATTTCTATACGGATGCGCTGTTGACACTAGGACTCTTCGTGGCGCTGATCAGTTTGTATTCCCACGTGTTTGGTGAACTTGGCTTCTCGAAGCAGATCCGCCTTGGCGCGGTTCTACTGCTGCTGGGCACCGCAGCGTTTTCTTACGGCGTGGTTCGGCAGTCGGAGGAAAGGTTGGCCACCTCGTTCGCGTATGAGCTTTCGCAAAACCTTTATTTCGTGGGACTGGTGTTGACCTACATCTTGTGGGGCGCAGTTCTGAAATTGCGTGAAGCTCGCACGCGGCTGGTGCAATTCATTCTTGCCCTCGGTCTTTATTTCAGCGCCTATGCGGCAAGCTATGCGCTGTTGAATCTTGCGGACAAATTCGGCGCGGTTCGCTATTTGAGCCAGTTGCTGGCGTGCCTCTTGCCGCTCTCCTGGTCGATCACCATGTTACGGCACACGGAAGATTCGCGGATTGCAACTGCGCCGCTGGTGGCGGTGCAACGATGATGGCCGCGCTTATCCTGGTGTTTTCGCTCGCGACCTTGGGCATGTTCTTTGTTTCCTATTGCCGATCGCTGGTGGCCGCTTGCTCGCAGTATTCTCTGTCTGCCGAAGTGCGGGACGTCACGGGAATTCGCGCTGTGGCGGAAGCCGAGGATTTCACACGTGTCGTGCAGGTCTTGCAATTGTGTCCGGATCGCGCGGAAGACCGCACAAGCCTGCAGGCGGTCAGCCTTTATCACTCGCTTCTGACTTTTGTTCAGCGCACCGCCACCAAATTGGCCCCGCCTCTTCGCGCCTGGGCTGAACAGGAACGCGCTCATTGCGCGCAATTTGCGGCAGTAACCCTGGACCGGCGAATCGCCTTCAGCCGTGAGATGCTGGCGCGCCAGGCAGAGCTCTAAGGCCCCTACCCGATAATCTTTTGCGCATCGCTTCAGGAGAAGCACCGCACTACGAGTGCGTTAGTTGCTATCCTTCAGAAGTCTCCTTTGCCGGAGTGAGGCGTCCGCAGCGCAAAACCACCGGTGAATACAATATGCTTGCAGTGTGGCTCGATGCTCCCACAGGGAGCGCGTGCCTGTAACTTCTGTGAAGAGTCGGAATCTACCTTCCAGCAAGAAGTTTCGATAAAATCCAAACAAGGCGATCCTGCCGTGGATGCCGCCGCCCGTGAACAATGGCGTGGCGAGCTGAACCAGCGTTTGCAGGCCTATCGTGCGCGACGGCGCAAGGCGGACGGGATGGACGGCCAGACACAACTGCCGTTCGAACATCCAAGCCCGGCCGCGGCTACTAGCGTCGCGTGCGCAACAGCTCCCATGGAGGAATCCCGCACGGAAAAACCCGCCATCCGGGAGGAGTTTGCCTTCACGCTGGCAATCGGACGGCCTCCGAAGAAAGCCGAAGAATTCGAGACACATCTTTTGATCGATGTGTCCGTCCCTCCGCCCGCCGGCGAAGAACAAATCTCTTCTAATTCAGCTTCGGAACCGGCCGGTCTGGAGGATTTACGAATGATCCCATGCGCTTCGATCGACGAACGTCGTAGCGCCGCGCTGATCGATGTTGCCTGTCTGGCGTTTGCCTATGGCGCGTTTCTCATGCTGTTTGGGTCCCTTGGCGGTCACTTCACACTCAGTAAGTTGAGCGCAACGGTTTATTTCTTAACCTTTGCATTCGTCTATGTGCAATATTTCGGACTCTTCACGGTCTTTGGCGGGACCACGCCCGGAATGATGATTCGCGGGTTGCAAGTGACCAGTTTTTCCGGCGATGCACCGGCCGCACGGCAATACTTGCTCCGCGCGGCGGGATACATGCTCTCCGCAGGGACCCTATTTCTGGGATTTTTCTGGGCCCTTTGGGATGAGGATGGCCTTACGTGGCATGATCGAATCTCTAGCACCTATCTGGGAGCACCGGACGTGGTGCCGAATCTGGAGACTCCGCATGCCGCGGCAACGCACTAGAGTTGCAATCAAGGAACACACGAATTTCTGGGGGTGAATTCCAGCAGGCCGACAATTGGAGCCGAGAACGCTTGTGGAAATTCCTGGCGTTACTTCTTGACGACTTTCTCGTCTGAAGCGATCTGACCGTCGCGGATGAAAATTACGCGATGGGCATGCTGCGCGATATCCATTTCGTGGGTGACCAGAATGATGGTGTTGCCCTGCTCGTGCAGATTTTCAAAGAGATTCATAATTTCTTCGCCGGTTTTTGAGTCCAAGTTGCCGGTAGGCTCGTCGGCCAGCACAATCGAAGGATTATTGACCAGAGCACGGGCAATAGCGACGCGCTGGCGCTGTCCGCCTGACAGTTCGTTGGGCTTGTGACTCATACGAGGGATAAGGTCCACTCTCTCGAGTGCTTTCTTGGCTCGCTCGATGCGCTCTTCGGCAGGGGTGCCGTTGTAGATCAACGGGAGTTCGACGTTGTGAAGCGCTGTCGCACGCGGAAGAAGATTGAAGGTCTGAAAGACGAAGCCGATTTCCTTGTTACGAATGTACGCGAGTTCATCGTCGTCCAGTTCGCTGACCAGGCGTCCCGCAAGCCAATATCGCCCGGAACTAGGTGAGTCCAAACAACCAATCAAATTCATCAGGGTAGACTTGCCGGAGCCCGACGGCCCCATAATCGCAACGTATTCGCCCTTATGGATTTCCAAATCTACGCCACGAAGAGCATGCACCTGCTCCGCACCCATTTCATACACTTTGGATAAGCTTTCGGTGCGGATGACAACGCCTGTATCCACGAGATCTTTACGGTAGGATTCAGGTGTAGCGATCGATGCAGCCATTTTTATCCCCACATTCCAATATCTTTAATTCTGTTCTTCCATCTTCTTCGGAGCCGAATTGTCCACTTTAACGCTAGCCTCCGGCTTTAATGTTCTGAGCGCTTTGTAGCTGCCGACGACAATCTCATCTCCGGCCTGCAGGCCTTTGGTAATTTCAATATCGGTGATCCCTGAAATTCCCGTCTCGACTGGGCGGAAAATTGCCTTCTTTCCGTTTACGACGAAGACGCCTTGAATTTCATCCTTCTTGGGGTCGGTTCCAAGACTTGGGGCCACCGGCGCCGCCGCCAGGGTGACGTTGCCACTGTCTTTCGAGGCATTTTTCGTGGCTTCTTCCAGATCCTTGCGAGAGCGCACGGCCAGCGCCTGAATCGGGATGGCTACTACGCCTTTCTTTTCGGCGGTCTTTATCTTTGAAGTAGTCGAAAGACCTGGGCGCAGATTGTCCGGTGGATTTTCCAACGTAACGACAACCTTGAAATCCTTTGCTTCCTGATTACTCGTGGTCGTCTGCGTGGTGGCCAAGCCGGAAGTGCGCAGCACTGCCTGCGAACCGATCTCGGTAACTTTGCCTTTGAAAACCTTTCCAGGGACGGCGTCGATGGTCACATCCGCCTCCTGGCCAATTCGCACATTCACGATATCCGTTTCGTCCACTTTCACTTCGGATGTAACCACGGACATGTCCGAAAGGGTCATCAAGAAACTGCCGGTGGCATTCTGAATGCCAGGGACGACATATTCACCCAAGCGCACGGGAAGGTAACTGACGATACCGCTGATGGGCGAAATATAAGTGGTCTTTTGCAAAACATCCTTGGTGCGAACGAGCACGGCACGACTCTGGTCCAGTTGCGAGCGCATTTGCTCGAACTGCGCTTTCTGGGCTAGCACGCGCGCTTTGGAAGCATCCACGTTGGCGACTGCGGCGTCGTAAGACGTTTTTCTCTGGTCAAAATCCTGCTTCGGAATCAACCCATCTTTGTAGAGGCCTTGGCCACGGTCGTAATCGAGTTTGGCTTTTTCCAGGTTGGCCTGCTGCAGAAGAACATCTGCTTGAGCAGCCTTGTAGCTCGCATCCGCCGCCTGCACGCCAGACTGATTCGAGCTGATCATGGCACCCTGGGCCTGCACGTCCGCGTTTGCCTGGACATTCTCTTGCAGGAGCAACTTGTCGCCCTTTTTGATGTGGTCGCCTTCTTTGACCGGGATCTCGACGATGCGGCCAAAGCCCTGGGCGGTAATGTTTGTGTAGGTGGTGGGCTTGATTTCGCCGGAAGCGGTGACGACGGATATCAGCGAATCCTGTTTCGCAACCTTTGCGGTCTGGACGGTAACCACACCCTTGCTGGCCTGGTTCACGCTATACCAGACGATGCCTCCCAGGCATAGGACGCCGGCAACGACGATACCTGCCTTCTGCCACGTCTTCATGCGCTTCCTTCCCGGATTCCCCCGCAAACCTGACTTTGCGGGACACTATGAACAGAGGATTCTTCCGACCACTGTTTAATACGGCTTCGGTAGGTCAAATGTTTCGACGGGTGAGTCGTGGTCAAGTCTGGCCAATGGGCCAACTGTCGATTTCCACGCTGCCGGACCTGCGGCAAGCCGACACAAGTTATTGTAGTTCCAAACCAAAGGGAAAAAAAGAGTTGCGCTGCTTGGTGTCCCGACCAACCGACCGCCTTACTCGCTAATTAGACGCGGAGAAGCGCTGTTTGGTCAGCAAATAGGTAGCAAATTCGGGGGGATTGGTTGCCCGCTATCCCAAAAATGGACCGACTCGGCGGTAGCCACAGGGATGGGTCGAAAAACTGGCCGAAGGATTGACGGAGTCTGCCCCACCGAAATACGATTTCAGCCATGGCACATCCATTTTCGCGAAGAAGACTCCTCGCCACCGCACCAGCGGCATTATTATTGACCCGCATTCCAGCGTGGGCGGCGGACGTGAACCAGTTCAAACTTGGCATCATCACTGATGAAGTGTCGCAGGATTTCGAACAGGCCTTGGTGTGGCTCAAGGGATTCGGCCTTCATTGGGTCGAACTACGATTCCTGTGGAATAAATATGTTGTCGATTTGCCGCCTGAAGACGTAAAGCGCGCGAAAGACCTGTTGGACAAATATCAGATGAAAGTTTCGGTGGTGGATTCGCCGTATTTCAAGACGCTGCTGCCCGGCACGCAATCTCGCTTTTCTGATGCCAAGGCAGATCCATTGCAGAGCGACTTCGCCAGGCAGGACGCAATTCTGCAGCGAGCAATCGCGCGAGCAAAAGACTTCGGCACCGACAAAATTCGAATCTTTGCGTTTTTGCGCGTAGCCGACCCGCAATCCGTTTTTGAGCGCGTCGCGAAGGAATTGGAGCGCAGCGCGGTTGTCGCCAAGGACGCGGAAATTCGTCTGTTATTGGAAAACGAATTTACCTGTAACGTCGCGACCGGCCGCGAAAGCGCAAAGATGTTGCAGCTCGTGAAGTCTCCGGCGATGGGCTTGAACTGGGATCCCGGCAACGCGTACGCCGCCGGTGAATTGAAACCGTATCCGGACGGCTACAACGCCATTGACAAGAAGCGCCTCTGGCACCTGCATCTAAAGGACGCTGCGCCCTCACCCAAAGGGCAGGAGGCCAATTGGCGGCCTATAGGCGGAGGCGAGATTGATTACGTCGGGCAGTTTCGCGGCCTGCTCAAAGATGGCTATGCCGGAACAATGTCGTTGGAAACGCATTATTTGAACGCGGCGAAAAACAAGGAAGCGTCCAGCCGCGAATCCATGGAAGGACTGCTGGCGCAAATTCAGAAGGCCTAATTTAGGCATCCGGGCAGCCTTTTTCGTTAGATCTAGCGCCTTCCACGCTGGTCAGAGGGCAAATAAAGATGCAAACAAGCGACACGCCAGTGACAAGCCACCCGCGCTCAGTTTTCTAGTATTCAGGCTTGTGAATTCGTGCGGGCAAATGCCCAGCGCGAAGCAACCGAACGCAACATGCCGCTTGCATCCATCTTCGGGCGCAAAACGTCAGTACGCTGGTCTTCCGCAGCGAATGACATTGTCGGCGCTGTAAAGCAAGAAATCCGCGAAGTCCCGCGCTTTCTCCTGGATGCGTTGCGGTTTCAAGATGCACGCATAGAAGGCCTGCGCAACGTATCGGATGCGGAATGGAATCGCGTCCTGTCCGACTGGCACGTAGTGCGCCTCACACTTCCGTTACGACGGGTGCACGGCGATGAAATGCCCGCCTGGGTTCGAGAGCGCATCGACACTTTCCTGGCTGACAACGCACTGCGATTCGAGCGAATCAAAGAGGCGTATTCACGGGCCGCTGAAGCGCTTGAATCGACGGGAATCGATCACGTGGTAATTAAAGGGTTCTCTTTGTGGCCGGGATATTCTGAGCATCCGAGATATCGCCCCCAATCGGACATCGACCTTTATTGTTCGCGGGAAACAGTTTTTCGTGCCCACGCGAGGCTTTTAGACCTCGGGTATACATCGCGGCCTGAGTGGGGCCGGATTTCGGCGGAGCATCTGACGCCCTTGATTCCGCCGCATTCGTGGCAATGGCGGGGAAATTATTTCGATCCAGAAATTCCAATCGCGCTGGAACTCACTTGCCGCTGGTGGGACAACGCAACCATGCGGATACACCCGCGAGGACTGGAAGAATTCTGGGAGCGTCGCATCGGAAGAGCGATTGGCGATTTTCTCTTTTCGGCGTTGGACCCCGTAGACAATCTGGGCTACACCGCAATCAATCTACTGCGAACCCTGCTGCGGGGGTTTCCTCCTCCGGAACAAGTGTACAGTTTGGCCCGCTTCCTGCACGTGTATGCAGACAATCGCTCTTTCTGGCAAAGATGGCGAGAGCTTCATCACGATTCGTTAAGGCGGCTGGAGGCGGTTTCTTTTTGCCTGGCTTCTGAATGGTTTGCGTGCCGATTGTCCGAGGAAGCGCAGGAAGAATTGAAACGCCTGGGGCCGTCCATCCATCAATTTTTCCGTTACTTTTCGAGAGCGACGGTCTCCACGGAGTTTGGCCAAACAAAGGACGGCCTGTGGCTACATCTTGAGCTTCTGGAATCCCGGGCCGACAAAGCCGCCGTTCTGTTCCAACGCGTGCTGCCTCTTCGCAACTCGACAATTCAACCCGGGGGTGCCGAAACCTCGACGGGCAAGACTCAACATCTGTCTCGACCGGATCGCCTCCATCGCAAGTCCGTCGAATATGCAAAATGGGTTGTCATGCGCAGTGTGCACCACCTGCTGCTCCTGCCGGCCACCCTCCGCCGCCGATTGGCTTTTCGTCTGGCTCCTAAAAACCACGCCAGAAACTCATGAAAAATAAAGGTGGAATGAGAGGTTTAAACTCCAAGGCCCTGCGCCTTGCCGTCCGTAACAAGGTCGGAACACAGCCGAATTTCCGCAAAGGATCGACACTCCAGTAGAAGCAAGTTATCCGAGGAAAGTGAATCCCCTTCAGGGACGCTGTGAGCAGGAAAAACTGGTGTGTCGTTCTTACCTAAGAGGCTGCATTCAAAGAGCTTGTGCGAGTTCGTTTTGTAATCTCTTGTTCGTGTCTCGGCATAACCCAAGTTCGTTCCCATAGCAGGGGTTTAATTCAGGTAGGCTTTGGTTCTTACAGGAGATCTGACTCAGCCGAGCTCTTCATCAACAGTTCTTGCTTTCAACCATCGCGCCTTCGCAGCCTTACTGGCAATTTCCTTTCGCTGCTCGGATGTGAGTTTGTCGCGACGCGCCCTCCCGCCCTTCCGCCCTAACGCGACTGCATTTGCGTCCTTGTCTTTTTTCTTAGGCATTTCCGATCTCAGACGTTATCCCGGTCCTTGCAGGAAAGCAAGAAAGGGCTTGACAGTGCTTCGCGCATATGCTTAGCGCTAAGCATAAAAGAAGGCGGAAACCATGAAGCGAATTGTCAATACCATCGAAGCACAGATGCGAATCGCACGACGGACTTGGGCTGAAGTAGGATCGCTTGCGTTGAGAGATCTACGATCTCTATTAGTTGGCTACAACTTCTCGGTCAACCTGATAACACTATGCGCCATGTGCCATCAATGCGAGCATCGGGCGTCGAAGCTGCTATGAATGTTAACCGTGCGTCGGCTGGCGTCGGCAGTATCAACGATTGCTGTTCAGCGAGGGCCCTACGGAAGCGGTGAAATTGCTGCCGGTACAGTCAGTGAATACTGAATGTAGTTGAGCGCGCCATTCGGTTAGCTGAACACCGAAGTGTTGTGCAAGCCGGGAGTTGGAGAGAACAGAATAGGCAGGGCGCCGCGCCGGAGTTGGGTACTGCGCTGTTGTGATCGGGCTGATCCGTTTAGCGATTAGCATCCCGTCCGTTGCTGCGGCCAACCAGGGGAGATTTAGGGGTGCGTGGGAAGCTTCTTCCACGATCGCTTCGGCAAAACCGTGCCAGCTTGTGACACCGGCGGCTGTCATGTGGTAGATCCCGCCGGGCTTGGGGAGAGACAACTCGCCTTGGCGATGGGCCGAAAGTTTGCCAAGGACCGAAATCGTTCCTCGCGCGATCTCCCGGCACCAGGTCGGCGCACCAATCTGATCGTCGACGATTCTTAGGTCCTCGCGCTGAGAAGCAAGACGCAAGATCGTGAGTAGGAAATTTCGGCCGCGAGTGCCGTAAATCCAGGCCGTGCGAAATATCAGGTAAGGCAAACCGACGTCCTGAATGGCCCGCTCGCCCGCGAGCTTCGTCTTGCCATACACGCTGATTGGATTCGGATGATCATCCTCCAGGTAGGGTGAATGGCTCGATCCGTCGAATACATAGTCAGTCGAATAGTGGATTAGCCCCGCGCCAATTTTTTTTGCCTCTTGCGCCATCAACGCGGGTGCTTCAACGTTAATGGCCCAAGCAAGTATTTCTTCCTTCTCGGCCTGATCGACGGCGGTATAGGCGGCAGCGTTGACGATTATTACGGGACGGATCTCACGGATCGTCCGTCGAACGTCATCGGGCTTTGAAAGATCCAGTTGTTGGCGGTCCAACGCAACGACTTCCCCTAGTTTCGGAAGCATCACGGCAAGTTCGGCGCCGACTTGGCCACTCTTGCCCGTCAGTAGGATCCTAGGCTTCATTTTGCTAAGTATAGCGGGAGAAACCGGCGACATACCTCAGCAAGCGCCGGATACTGTGCGTCCTTTTCTGACACTATTGGACTCTTATCATCCCAGGCGACGCTCAAATCTCGGCCTTTGCAAACTCTGCCGTGCTCGCCAGGTTTATCGCACACTATGAATTGGACGATTGCGTCAGGGCGTGGAGAGAAGAATCGCGTTTGTCATAGTACTTTTCGTAATAGGTTCG
>Ga0210383_10000380_pt1 | contig 42364 bp, 50 predicted proteins | sample IncBWC14OmetaG_FD_160072 | JGI IMG/M metagenome (GOLD analysis project Ga0210383, IMG submission 160072) | Forest soil microbial communities from Barre Woods Harvard Forest LTER site, Petersham, Massachusetts, United States - Inc-BW-C-14-O ...
TTATCCTGGCCGCTGCCGTGATTGTACTTATCGGAGTGGTGGTGTTGCTCTATGTGCGAAAACGCAGGAGCACGACCGCAGGCCTGCGGCAGAAGTTTGGGCCGGAGTACGAGCGGGCAGTGCTGGCGCATGGATCGAAAGCGGAAACGAAATTAGCGGATCGCGAGAAGCGGGTGGAAAAACTCAACATTCGCGATCTTGATCCGATGGAATACGAACGCTTCTCGAAGCATTGGCAGGAAGTGCAGTCCCGTTTTGTCGATTCGCCGAAGGGGGCAGTCACAGAGGCGGATGACCTGGTGTCGTCGGTGATGAAAGTTCGGGGCTACCCCGTCTCCGATTTCGAGCAGCGGGCCGCGGACATCTCTGTGGCCCATCCTCGAATGGTGGAGAACTATCGGTCGGCGCATGAGATTGCGCTGCGAGCTGGGAAGGACGCGGCCACTACGGAAGATTTGAGAACGGCGATGATTCATTACCGTTCTTTGTTTGACGAACTAGTGCACGTGCCGCCAGTTCTGGAACGGAAAGAGGTAGCGTGATCGAGGGACGATCAGCATAGAAGCTATCTCATAAATCCTCGATGGTGGCACACGAGTGGAACCTCAGACTTGTTCTGAAAGCACACGGCCAGTGGTAAACCCTGCGCAGGCGATCTGCGCAGGGCTTGGTTTCGTTTCGTGCTGGTTCAGCGATGTTTGATGAACGAGCCGGTTTGCAGTTCTGCCATGGCCTGGCGGAGTTGTTCTTGCGTGTTCATCACGATCGGGCCGTACCATGCCACGGGTTCTTCGATCGGCTTGCCCGACACTAACAGGAAGCGGATGCCCTGGTCGCCGGCCTGGACGGAGATTTCGTCGCCGCGGTCGAAGAGCACCAGCGAGTGATTCTTGACGTCGTAGACGGGCGGGGCATCGGGTTGCTCGACCTGCTCGGTTAAAACCGCGCGAGGAGTCGAGGAATCGCGGAACGTTCCTGAGCCGGCGAACACGTAGGCAAAGGCGTTGCGCGTGGTCTCAACTTTGAGCCGCTTCTGCTGGCCGGGGGCAACCGAAATATCAAGATAGTTCGGGTCGGCGGCGACGCCTTCCACCGGTCCCTTCTTGCCCCAGAACTCGCCGCAGATGATGCGCACCTTGGTGCCGTCATCGTCGGTGACCTCGGGGATCGCGGTTGACGGAATGTCCTGATAACGCGGGTCGGTCATCTTCAGCGAGGCAGGCAGGTTGGCCCACAACTGGAAACCGTGCATGTGGCCCTGCGGATCGCCCTTGGGCATTTCCTGATGGAGGATGCCGCTGCCGGCAGTCATCCACTGCACGTCGCCGGCGGTCATCTTGCCCTTGTTCCCGAGACTATCGCCGTGCTCGACCGAGCCGGCGAGAACGTAGGTGATGGTCTCGATTCCGCGGTGCGGATGCCAGGGAAATCCCGCCAGATAATCCTTCGGGTTGTCGTTGCGGAAATCGTCCAGAAGCAAAAAGGGATCGAAGTCCTTGGTCTTGCCGAAGCCGAAGGCGCGCTGCAGTTTCACCCCGGCGCCCTCGATGGTGGGCTTTGGTTCAATAATCTGTCGAACTGGTCGGAGCGACATAATTTCTCCTTCCTTTCTGTGTGTGCGCCTTTCGTGTGCGCGTAGCTGTTGCCGCGCGCGGCGCGCAAATCACTTCAGCCTTTCACAGCTGGGCCTTCAGAAACTCCACATCCAAAGTGATGGCTACTTCTTCGCCGACGAGAATGCCGCCGGTTTCAAGCGTCGCATTCCAGGTCAGGCCGAAGTCCTTGCGGTTGATCTTTGTGGTCGCCGAAAGACCGATGCGAGTGTTTCCCCAGGGATCTTTGGTCGGCGGGGTTGGCCCCTCGACGGCAAAAGTCGCTTTGCGGGTGACGCCCCGAATGGAAAGGTCGCCCTCGACGGCCAGTTCGCCGTCGCCGACAACGCTGACGCGCGTGGACTTGAAAGACAGCGTAGGGAACTTTTCCACGTCGAGGAAGTCGGCACTCTTCAGGTGCCCGTTGCGCTGGGCATCGCGGGTTTCGAGGGAAGCCGCGTCGATCACAGCCTCGACTCGGGAATTCGCCAGGTTGGATTGGTCGAGCGTCAAGCTTCCCGTAACTTTGTGAAATTGCCCCTTCACGTTTGAGATCATCATATGCTTGACCTTGAACTCGGCAACGGCGTGAGCCGGGTCAATGTTCCAGGTTGTGGTGGAGGTTTGCGGTGCGGTCGATGTGGTCATCATCAATCTCCTTTTGTACAGTGCTTAGATGCGTGTAAACGATATTTGTTGCAACAGATAATAAATCCAAAAAAATCAAAGCACCTGGCCGCGGGACACAGCCAGGAGTTCGGTCAACGCCCGCAGGCGCTTGGTCCCCAGGTGGCCCAATTGTTGGCGATGAGTGGCTTGCACCGGTTCGTCCAGCCGGGCCAGGAGTTTCAGGCCGTCTGGCGTGATGCGGGCCATTACGGTCCGCCGGTCTTCGGTTTCGCGGCAGCGCGAGATCAGCCCGCGTTTTTCCAACCGGTCGAGCAGGCGAGTGACGTCCGGGTCACGCGTAATCATGCGGTTGCCGATTTCCCCACAGGGGAGCCCGGCGGGAGAACCGCGGAGAATGCGGAGCACGTTGTACTGCGTAGCGGATACGTCCACTGCCTTCAGAATGCGGACCAGGCCACGGGACAGTATGTCGGTGGTCCGCAGCAGGTCGAGAAACGCGGCCTCCTCAGGGGAGCCGACGCGCCGCTTGCCCTTTCTTGTCTCGACCCTTAGGTTCATGCCGAGGAGATATTATATGTTATAACGACTATTGTCAAGACAGAGATACCGTCGCTACCGTCGCCCTATCAAGACTGTGGGCTGCGAGGGGGAGTTCACTCCATGATGTCGTCGGCCCCAACGATGGACCGAAATGAATTCTTGTGAATCTCCCCGACCGCGCCTCTTTCGATTTTTCGATTTGCCTGACCAAGGGTTCATGGTCGTTCCTTTACCGACCGTGAGACCCACCACCTCCTCCATGGAACCCGCCTCCACCGCCACCGTGGAACCCGCCTCCACCACCGTGAAGTCCGCCGCCACCGCGCCCTGCGCTACTCATCATGGGGCCGGAATGGAGACCCCTTCCAGTCGATCCCGGCCCGTGATAGATGCCGTGGGCATAACTGCGCCCGGCTACATAGTGAGAGCCGTACCCCCAGTTACGGGCATCTGTGCTGAAATGATGGTAATAATGACCATATCCGCGTCCGTACCCGCCGTATCCATATCCGTACCCGAAGAACGGAGCCTGATAGACCCACCACGGGGAATAGAAACCCCAGCCGAACGGGCTATAGAAAATCCCGTCGCCCGGAATGAAAGTGAAAGCGTCAAACCAGGGGTCCCAATACCAATCGGCGCCCCACCCGCCAGGACCGCCCCATCCGTTCACAGCGTACATGCCAGCCGCATCGACGTTGGCTTCGGCCAGATAGCCCGACCGCAGACTACTCCAGCGAAACAGATCGCCTTCCTCATACGACTTCTTGTCGAATTTTCGCGCTTGCGGCAGATCGTTGCCGGCAAGGGTAACTTCGCGGCCGCCTTTCACATCGACATGTTCACGGCCATTCTCTACGAACGCCTTGCCGTCGAATACGCGCAGCTCTCTTTGATTCCGGTTAAAGTCATACAGCCCGGTCTTCAACAGCTGCGTGGTTGTGCCGTCCTCGTCGATTCGAATGCTGTTTTCCGGATGGATCTCAGCGACTTCCACCATTGCGTGCCCGCGGTCTACTTCGACCTCCGTATCCGTGAGGCTGGGCGAAATCATCTTTACCGAACTGTTGTTCCCGATTCGTAAAAAGACACCGGGTGTCAACAAAACCTCCGCCTTGCCTTTCTCCGTGACCAACGATTGGCCCGGCTGCAACTCCTCCGTGCCGATTGACTTCGAGTTAAGGGCCTGGTCGCCCATTGAGACCTGGCCTTCAACATAATTGAGGGTTCCCGGTACCGCAGTTTTTGCGCTCGTAACGTCAGCCCATGCGGGCGCAGATAAAATCGCGGCCAGGAAGAAGCCGAGGAGCCATTCTTTCGGCGCTCCTCCCTTCAACCTTAGCGCTCTCATATCTCACCTCCATAAAACTTCTTAGTCGATTAGATGAGGCTGGCGAGAATACTCTCCTCGCAAGACCCGAAAGTTCAGAAAAACTTCAGGATTCCTCCCGTGACAGATCTGGGACTCCTGAAAGAAATGAGGCCTGGGATGCGGAATTGCGGTGATTAATCGCTTATCCCTGTAACGACCGGTAGTTTGATACAAAAGATCGCTCCGGTGGGGAAAGAGGTTTTCACATGAATGGTGCCTCCATGGGCTTCCACCGCCCATTTGGCGATGGGCAATCCGAGCCCGAAGCCGCCTGAGTCACGGGAACGGGCTTCGTCCAGCCGGTAGAAACGGTCAAACACTCGCTCTTGGGCACCCTCGGGAATCCCAGGCCCTTCATCCTGGATGGCAAGTTCCACAAACCGCACCGGCCCGGTGTCCGATCCAACCATATGCAAAGAGACACGAAGGCTACTGCCAGCTGGAGAATACTTCACCGCATTGTCGAGCAGATTAACGAGGGCCATCCGCAGAAATGCGCGATCGGCGCAGACGAAGGCTCTTTGAACGCCCGTCACCGAAAGGGTCTGCTCCTTATCCTCTGCCAGGACACCAATGACCGCGACCGCCTCTTGAACCAGGTCCATAAGAGCGAACGTGGTTTGTTGCAGCTGGATCGCTCCCGAATCAGCGTGTGCAATGGTGAGCAGCGTGTCGATCATGGCAGTGAGCTTACCGACTTCCTCCAGCATGCTCCCGATGATGTCGCGATATTTCTCGGTATCGTGCTCCTGCTGCAAGCCGACCTCTCCAACACTGCGGATGGCTGCCAACGGAGTCCTGAGTTCGTGGGAGACGTCAGAGGTGAAACGCTGCAGCTTTTCAAATGATTCCTCCAGGCGCTCAAAGAGGTCGTTAAGGACAAGCGCCATGTGACCGAGTTCGTCTTCGGGATTCTTGACGGGGATGCGTTCATTGAGCCGGCGCGCAGTGATGCGCTCGGTAAGCCTGGCCATCTGTTCGAGTGGGTCAAGAACCTTAACGGCGAACCGGTAGCCCGCAAAACCGGCAGCGATCAACGCGATCGGCAGAACCAGAGTAAGTAGGCCAAGCAACTGAAGCGATTGGAGTCTTAGTGGGTCCGTGCTGTACGCCAGACGGATGAGAACTGGGGTTTCCTGGAGAACATGAACATGACTGATAACTAAAACCGGCGTCCCGTCGGCGAGGCGGAGGTTCCGCGGAGAGAAGCCATTCACGCCTTCATCGGGTAGAAGCCGGCTGCCAAGTGTGTTTCCGTTAAGCTTGCGGTTGCGGAAAAGCACGTGCCCATTTGAATCAAGCACCTCCAACAGCCGGTCGAGCAACCGGCTTGATTCGGGCCGATTGAAGTACTCCTCGTGCAACGAGAGTTGCCCGTCCGCGGTGAAGTAGAGGAGACCCTGGACGGTCTCCATATCCTGCACTTCGGCATGGTAAAGCTGCTGCTTCAACTGCCAATACTGGAGAAAACACGCACTGCAAATGTAGGCTGCAAACAAGAGACCGAAAATGGCAACATACCAGAGCGTGAGGCGCGTTCTGATATGACGAAGGCGGATGGTCACTCCCTTGTGCCCTCCATCCGCATAACAAAGCCTACGCCACGAACCGTGTGCAGAAGCTTGACTGGCCAAGGATCATCAATCTTCCGGCGGATACGGGCAATGTGCACGTCAATGACGTTGTCCATCGAAGTGTAGCGCAGGGTTGTCTTCCAGACGTCACGGGCGACCATCTCCCGAGAAACAACCGATCCGCTATTGAGTAGGAGATATTCGAGCAAATCGAATTCTCGTCCTGTGAGATCAATTACCTGATCGCCTCGCGTCGCTATTCGCCCGCTGACATCCATCCTTAGATCCGCCAGCTGCAATACCGAGGCAGTCGCGGGAGTGGCTCTCCGATGAAGTGCGCGCACGCGGGCAAGCAGCTCGGGGAAGGCAAAAGGTTTGACGAGATAATCGTCTGCGCCAGCATCTAGACCCCGTACACGGTCGTCAACAGAGCCCTTCGATGTGAGGGCCAATACCGGCATTTTGAATCCGTCGCGACGCAGTTCACGCAGGGTCTCAAGCCCACCCATCCGCGGGAGCATGATGTCCAAGAGAATTAGGTCAAAGTTGTGATCACGTAATTGCTCAAGCGCCGATTCTCCAGAATAGGCGACCGTGACTTGATAGCCATTGCGAACCAGGCCCTCGGCAATGGCGTTGGCCAGTTTGTGCTCGTCCTCGACAACCAGAATGTCGAGCGCTTCTTTCAGGTGAATGTTTTCTGCGCCAAACATGGCTCACACTTTACAGCAGGTCGCCAGCATTGCGGCTCGCCGAAATGAAAAGTTCAGAAACACTTCAGGATTCCTTAATGCTGTCATGTGTTGAGATAAAACAGCAATAAAAAGGCGCTGGTTACAAAAGCGCTGTGGACACGAGGAGAACACAAGTGAGTAACGTCAAGGTTTTGTGCGTCGAGAACCATATTGAGTATCTCGATGCCCTGAAGTACATGCTGGAGACGGCTGGCTACGAGGTTTTATCTGCAACCACGGGCAGTCAGGGTCTCTCGATTCTCATGAAACAGCCCATCCATGGCGTGCTCTTGGAGTACGACTTGCCGGATGCGACTGGCAGCGCGGTTCGCACTGAAATGAAACGTATCAAGCCTGAAGTTCCAGTTCTTCTGTTTACGGGGGTAGGGAGTCAGACGCCTTTCCTGCTTCGATTCTTCGATTCCTATCTCCGAAACGCGGACAGACCGGAGTGGGCCTTTCAAGATCTCGATGCTTAGGCGACCGATGGCAGAAGCGATGCACCGATCATCTGAGGGGCTGGGCTTTCTGCGGCCTGAACGTAATCAAGGAGGATGCAATGAAACCGATTCGTAAGACCCCAAGGTTTGAGTGCCTATGGTTGCTGCTCGGCGCTTTTGTCCTTCCGGTCTGCGCCGGCGCCTCTACGGGTGACTCTTATGCCTCTTACGAGACCAAAATAGTCGGCAACGGGGCCTTGTCGGGGAAACCAACACATCAAATGTTCTTACAGCAAGAAGGCCGAAGAGCATACTCGTATGTGCGGCAGGCTTCTCCGCAAGCTTACACGGTTTTTGATGGGACCACGCCGGACCGGCCTAAACTGCTGAACCAAGTCTCCCAAGGAAATCTCACCATCCTGGACTCGGGGCTCGCTATCTCGGAAACGCCAGACACCGCCAGCCCTTCCCACTCGGTTGGCGATGCTGGCGGGAGTCAGGGAGGTGGTGGGAGCCCCGAGTCGGTCCGGGTGCTCGACCTAAACAACCCAGCCCACCCGAAAACGATCCGCACTTTTGAGGGGGTCACAAGGGTTGTGCGCGACCATGCCGGCAGCTTGATCTACGTGGCAAATGGTGAAGGCATCTGGATACGGTCGCACCGTGAAAGTCCTGCGTAGACATCTCTGCAGATCGTCGGACGCAATATCATCGGCCATTCCGAACTGTGACTAACACATAGAACGGCTGTGACGCCCACCGACCTTGGCGGTCGCGAACCAAAGTGAGGAAAAGGCAATGGAGCAAGGAGAAGTTGAACGCCTGAGACAAAAGCTTGAATTCCAGCGTCATGAGACTCAGCAATTCTTACGTCACCTGGAGCGTGAAACGAAGTCTCTGGATGTCGAAGCACCTCAAGACAGCGCGGACCGGTGCATCAGCAGTGTGTCAAAGGAGGCTTTGTACGAGCGAATGAGCCAGCGAAGGACCGTTTTGCTTTTGATTGAAGCGGCTCTCACGAGAATCGCTGACGGCTCCTTCGGAACATGCCTAGGGTGCGGTGACGAAATACAGGATCAGAGGTTGCAAGCATTGCCGTGGACGCAATTCTGCCTTCAATGTCAAGGTGAACTCGAAGAGAAGATCGGAGCCAGCTTGTCGACCAGGGCTCCGATACCAGCAACTGCTGCATCGAGACGCGTGGGATAACGGATCCACGTTGAGGCTGTTCGGACCGAACGTAGAAAAGGTAATAGGGTGCCTGACAAAACAGCAGTGGAAGACGTGCAAGGAGAAAGAACAATCAACTCAACCGGAGCTCGTCGCGAGCGCATCTCAATCGGCATCCAGGCCCAACTCCACGCAATACGTCGGTACTCCGGTAATCGGGACTTCGAGAGCGGCAGCCGCAGCTGGTGTTAGTAGAAGCGTTGCAAATGCGGATCCGGATTAGAGGAAAGACATCGGAGGTGATGGCACGAAAACGAAGGTTATCGTGCTTTTGTGGGCGGCAGGATCGTCTTCGTAGGGATCCATCCCTACGAGAACGGTCCTGCTTCTTGCCACGACAGGTGACGCGATGCCAAGCGAAAACCAGGGAAAACAACGATGACGAAACCGGGGCGCCGCTTATGACATAACCCAGGAGGTATTCCGTATGAAGCAGTTCTTGTTCGTCAGTCTAATCGCGTTTTCGACACAAATGCTTGCCCAGGTCAAGATTCCCGTAGGAACCGTCCTGCCGGTTCAGTTGAATTCTTCGCTGCGCTCCGACAAGGCGCGAGCGGGGGAGCAAGTCAGTGGCCGAGTTATGCAGGACGTTCCTTTGGGAGCAGGTCGCAAGATTCATTCTGGTGCCAAGGTCATTGGTCATGTGGTCTCTGCTCGACCAGCGGATAACGGAACTGCGGGAGAGATCTCGCTGCGCTTCGACACCCTAGAAATTGGAAAACACCATATTGCCATGACAACGGACTTGAGGGCGCTGGCAACGATGATGGATGTATCCGAGGCACAGATTCCTGAGAGCGGGCCGGATCGAGGGACTTCCGAGAATGAATGGACCACTGATCAGATCGGAGGGGAGGTTGTCTATCGCGGGGGCTTTGTGGCGCACGGCTCGAACGTCGTTGGACATTCTGTGCTTGGCAGTGGCGTGCTGGTTCATGTTGCCGCTAACCCCGGCCTGAAGTGTCGCGCCGGGCTCGACGGGAACGATCAATTGCAACCGCTGTGGGTCTTCTCCTCCGATGCCTGTGGCCTTTACGATTTGCCGAACCTGAGTCTTACGCATGCAGGTCGCACTGATCCGGTTGGCCGGATCACGCTGCGCTCCCACAGGGGAAAGGTAAAAATACGGGGAGGCAGCGGCATGCTCTTGCGCGTGATCGGAACTGCGCCATGAAGCTGCTCTCTATTTGTTTTGTGCGCGATTCGGTAGGCGACGGAGGTTCGCAGAATCAGCGAAGGGCAACCATATGGAACATATGAAACGAGTTTTGTTACTTGTGTGGTTGATTGTTTCACTCGTGGAACTAGATTGGGAGCGCTACCCAATTTGCTTGTGGTCTTCGATAGTGTCCTTGTTGTTCGTGCTGAGCAGCGAGTTGGCGCGGTTTCGCAGAGTCCAACAGTGAAGGCTCGCTGGACCATCCGGGTAGGTTAACGACAGGTACAACCGCACCTGCTACCGAGGGAAGGGACAAATACTTCTCCTCGTCTCCGGGAGCCAGAATATGAACCACATCCGGGCTATCGGAGGCCCCGAAATCGACGCTGTTTGCAAGCAATTCGCGAACGCCTGACTCGGACCCGATTGATTCGTAGGTGATCTGCACATCTGGATTTTCGCGCCGGTGGTTTGTGAAGCATTTCGCATAGACGGGCAAGATGCACGAACTCAAAATGACAGCTGTCGCCGACGTAGAGCGCTACCGATTGGCATTCGATCCACGAACGTGAAAAACCATAAAACGAGCGAGCGGCCGGGACACTTTCCTACCGGGTAGATCTTGTCAGGTTTCGCCAGCGCGGCAATTCCCAGAGATATCTCAACCCTGCGCCAGCGTGAAAACTGAGCCGTTGAATCGTGAATGCGCTGTCCCACCAAAGCGCTTGTACTCGGGTCCATGGCCGATTCTTGACCTGCGCGAAGACGGTGGAAGGCTGTTTCCCCGGGATCTTCCAGGGCATCAGCCCGTGCCGTAGGGAATCCCGCCTGGCGCGACGGTCCGGAATGTATTCTCCACTAATGAACATAAAGAGTTTGGAGTCCGGAAAGACTCTTGATTTATGCGGTGGACGCTCTCCCAGTGCCCAGCTGTGGCCATAGTTGTCAAGCCACAAACGCGCGCTGGGGCGGAGGAATCGTCTCCACTGTTGAGCTACCGCAGGCATAGGGGCGGAAAACACAATGGCCGACAGTTCGAGCGCCATCGTTGAGAACTCCGCGAGCCGCGGTGCGCCCTCCAGACGCTGGCTGAACTTTTTCCAAAACGGGGTATCTCGCCACCGTTTCTCCATGAAGCGCCCGATCTCAAGAAGCCAAGAAAGCTTTACCCAATAGGACAACATATGTTGAAACGCGTGTAGTACCTGGAGGAGAAGAGTGTCTTCCTCACTCAGAACCGGAAACCGCAGCCCGCCCCATTCTTTCAATTTGGGGTTATCGAGGACGAACGCAGGCTCCTCTAATGGTACGTGGTGCGTCATGTTCTCCCAAATACCCACATGCAACTCCACCATGGGAGTCGTCTCTAGTTTGAAGGGACTATCGAATTGGGAAGGAACCCGCTGTAGCGGACGTTCGAAGGCAAATTCTTGCAAATCGGAGCGGCCCCGCCTTTCATATCCGAATTCCAAAAGCACATTTTGTGCAGAGCGGAGAGACCGCCTGGCGACCATGTAGTCAAGGTCACACTGCGTTCGCAAGTAAGGATTGCTGCAAAACTCTGGCCAAAGTGAAAAGCCTTTGATCACAACATACTGAACGCCCGCTTGATCGAGCTTTTCATTGATGCAACCAGTCTCGCGAAGGAGATGGTCAACCCGACATCTGTTGTCGGCAAGATTTCGCTCAAAGCGTGCTAACACCCGAGGAGGGAGCACTTCGGTTGCCCCGCAAGCTCTCAGCCGCTCCAATAGATGGAGTGTGAGACCGGCACGGTCGACCCATCCGGTGGTTCGTTCCCAGTCAAGCGGTGAGAATCTTGCCAACTGCCCAACGTCACAGGATGCTCCTGACAATTGCAGGCTGTCGATGATCGCCCGAGCCAACTTTCGGTTCATCATTACCGCTTTCCCTTTGGTAAGAGCGACAAAAAACCTGGAAGAAAGGTTTCGACAAACAACGTTGGGTCAAGGACCAGCCCCTCCGATAAGAAAGAGATACCTGTGCGTGTCCGCTCGTCATACGCTAGAAAGCTGCGTTGGCCAATGGTCACGAACGATATGCCGCCATCACTGACATTGCGGCTACTCAAGACGACGGATTTCAACACTTCCTCCGTCTCTGGTTCGGTGACGATTCTCCAGGAGCAGTCTGGCTGGCCAACATCTGCTTCCCGGCGTTGTGGTGCAAGGTTGGCGATTCGACTCAACAGATCTGGACAATTCGTGGCCAAGGAAATCACCTTCCCAAACACATTGAATGTGCGCTGCAGGGGGGTGAGAGCGAATCTGCTGACTAGATCGATTGCCATGGTATGGTCGCTATTTTTTGCGGCGGTGTTCATACAGAGCCGCAGATCTCCGCCAGCAATCGTGCCAACGGCTCAGGCTTCAGGCCATGCTGCACCACCCGGCATTCTCGGTCCACCAGACGATTGATGGTCTCCAACTGACATTCGTACTGATCAAAGAGAATGGGAGGCATCGTTTCCAAATCGGCCACCAGGCGGGAGGCGGCCTCTCGGGAACTTATTGGCTTGACCACGGGCGGTGAATCCACTTTCCTCTCCAGGAAAACCAGCCATCGAGGGGCACAGCTCAAACACCGTATTACATTGGAGATCTCGGTTGGATCCGGGTTCAGCGCCCACTCTCCGTTCAAGGAAAGGACCGGATCGAGTGGGACTAGCTCAGGAAAGTAGCGCACCGCATCGGGAAGCAACTTCATCGGGGTCGGCAGACCCCAGGCTCGCACATCCGTATCGGTGCGCGACAAATAGGTACAGTCATCTGAAAGATAAGAAAATCCATTTCGAGACAATGACAATGCTGCGGTCGATTTTCCGGCTCCAGATTCTCCGCCGAGAAGAAGCCCCGCTCCGCCCTTGACCACACACGCACAATGAACAGGAGTTACCCCGATCGACGCGCTGGCAATACCCAACAGTACAGGTAAAACGGTCTGCTTCCAGTGGCGCAGGTCGCGGGCTGCGGCGGGAGAAAATGATCCGATCACGCGGCGACCCATTTGGTCCACCAGCATCGAGTCGCATGGACCGTACGTCGCGTAGTACAGATGATCCAGAGCTCTAAAATGCGGCGTCACCCAGCGAGGTGCATTGTTGACGGCAAAGTCAACGTGGAATCGTAGGTGCAAATCTGCCTGCTGTTCCCCGCCCACTTGGTCGAATGTTTCCTGCATCGCTTGAAGAATCCCCTCGGAATTGGATTTCAGATCCCATATTGAACCGGCGACGAAGAAGCGTGCCCCGAGAGGAAGATCGTCGTGGGCTAGGTTGACGACACTGTCAGCGGGATCGAGGACTTGCATTCAAATGCACCCACACAAAAGTGTGGAATACGAATCTAGCGGTCTCAGGCTCGTGGTTCGTCACGAGATTGTCAAATTGTTGTCAATTCCGGCCCTCGCCGCGATGGAGGCATATGGACGAGTCTCCGATATAGCCCGTCGAATTGGGCAACCGTCCAGTCCGCGCTATAAGTGCGAGCAAAGTCCTGCGCGGCCAGGGCGAGAGCCTCGCGTCGCAGGGAATTCTCTAGCACCTCTACAATACCCTTCGCCAGGGCGTCGGGATCGCTGACGGGCACGGCGAAAGCCGCTCGGGGAGCCATTTCCGCGACAATTCCGACGTTGGTCCCGACCGTCGGGACTCCAGCCGCAGATGCCTCCAGCACGGCGGCACCCATGCTTTCATGAAGTGACGATTGCACGAACAAATGAGCTTTGTCATAAAAGGGCACGATCTCATCGACGGTCAGGACCCCGTGGAACCGAACTCTGTCCGCAATTCCCAGATCACGAGCCAGCGCCTGTACGCGCCCGTTCAGAGCGTCCACTCCGATGCAGTCGAGCACGATGTTGGGGCATACATCGGCCACTTGCCGAACTGCTCTCAGCAGCGTCTCTTGGTTTTTCACCTCGTTCAATCCTGCGACATGAACGAGGCGCCAGGGCGCGCCGCATGTACGTTTGATCGATCCCCGGAATATCGTGGTATCAACTCCCGTCGGAAGCCACTGGATATCGGGGCGAACCCTGGTCGCCGAGCGCATGACATACAGACTCGGTGCCGAAACCGCACTCGCCGAGCGCAGTGTCGCAGACATCGTGATCCGGCTTCGGAGGGTCCTCATCCCACCATAGCGAACCGTCGGGAGCCAAACCAATTCTCCGCCACCGATGCTCACGACAACCGGCCTGCGTAACAGGCCACCGGCCGCGACAGCCAGAGTTCCCTGGGGGAACACCCAAAAAGCATGCAGCAGATCGAATCCACCGCCTGCGGCACGCAGAGCGGACATCAATTTCCCTAAGGTGACCGCTGTCCAAGATAACCGGTTGCGAGCTTTGATCGAGCCAAGAGTTACGACTCGGGCACCGAGCAGTTCATATTCGGAGGGCTCGGTGTTCGGATCAAGGCTAACAACTACCACTTCATGGCGACTCGCGAGGCGCTCGATGAGCGCGAGGAGTACCGGGATGACGAACATGCGGCCGCTACGATCAACCCCGCCCGGAACAATGAGGCCGATTTTCATGCGTGGCTTTGCCGAGCCGCTAGGACTTCGCGGTACGCACGCACTGCGTCGCGGGCGATGGCTTTGTAACTCAATTGCGATTGAAAGAAACCTTCGGCCTTGCGGGAGAGTTGCTCTAGCGGTTGACGCATGACCTCCAGGAACTTGTCGGCAAAGGCCTCGGAGCTACCGGGGCGCCAACAGGCTCCGATGCGCCCGCCGTCCGTCATTACGCGAAGGGATGGAATATCGGTTACAACGGGCACCACACCACAAGCCATCGCTTCAGCCAGCGAAAACCCACTGCCCTCGCGGTGACTGCCGAGGACGAAGTAATCCGAACTGTTATAGATATCCTCCAACTGTGAGTGTTCAATCCTGCCCAGCAGAGTAACCGCCTCGGAAAGAGCCTTGCTGGCCGCGATGCGTTCCCGGACGGCCGGCAACATGTCGTCGGTCCCGTAGGCCATGTACAGCCTTGCTTGCGGTAACTGCTGAAGCACTCGCGTGAATCCCTCCAGGACGGTCAGAGGATCTTTCAGCGGTATTAGCCGTCCGACCCACAAGACGACCGGATTGCCGGCCATTCTGGTGCGGGCCCGCGCGGTAACCCGGTCTTGACACCGGAAATTGTTAGAGCCTTCCATGATCTGGAAGATTGACTGGCGCTTCGAGATCAGACCGTGGTCCATCCACCAGGTCGCCAGATCTTGCGCCGCGAAGAAGAAGCCGTCCGCAGCCCGCAAACCCCAGCGCTGCAGAGGCCGGAGTAACGTAGGCCAAGGTCCGTCCGCATGATGCTGAACAACTATGGAGCACTGTGGCGGGAGGGAGTTCCTCAACGCTCGTAACTGCAAAGGATAGAGCAAGCCATTCAGATGAATGGCGGTCTGAACCGGATCGGAGACGTCGCCTGGCGTGCAAACAGATCGCACGGACGAGTGGAATGAACTGGGAATCTCCCACTTGCGCAAGGCTGGCTGGCAGAAATCCGCGCAAAAGAGAAAATGGATGCCGTCATCCCAAAAGTCTAGATTGGTGTGAAACCTTTGCACCGTCGTAATTCTTACTCCTTCGTCATGCAGCGCTTTCGCAAAGGGTCTGATCGTCGCGTAGCGGTCGAGAAGCGATTCCGGAGTAGTCAAGTCGGCCTCATAAAAATAAATCAAGGGCACGACATGTAAAGGGACCATGGTTTCGTGCAAGGCGTAGCACCCACCTTTTCCGAAATAAGGTATCAAGCAGTTCTCGTTGCTAGAACGAGTGGTTGAGTCTGTTGCCTGCGGGCATGATAAAAGCCCTGGACAAACGACAGCTGCAAACCGTGAGATCGAACATGGTTCACTTCGGTCCGGCAAATGAACAATTTATGACTTCCCATAGCGCGGACCTCTTCGATCTCCATTTCTTTGACACTGAGAGCAAACTCCGGAACGGGCAATCCGAACGCCCGGGAGGTTTTCAAATCAAATGAGAGATCGTTCCAGCGGAAGTCGGTCTTCTTGTGGTTCCGTCCCAACGCATAGGCGATTGAGATTTGCTCGACGGGAACACCACTAAGCGCGACCCTGCGAGAGCGCTCCATAAGGGAAACAGCGGTACTCGTGGCGTGCAGCGCCAGCGTGAAGTGTTGTCCACCAACCGGGCCGATAAGATCCATCGGAAAAATGTTACCCGCATTTCCATCCACAACGCTGACTAGAACCACAGGCCGGGGGCAGATGTAGAAGGTGGAAAGAGCAAAGAACTCACGGATAATCATCGGTGTTTCTGGTGGGGTCGGACCCTTGGCAACACGACGCTGCTGACGGGCAAAATCCAAGTAGCGCCTCCAGACCACGTTTCTGGGCAAGCACCTGTTAGTTGAGCGCGATGCCCGAAACAGGCAAAGTACCCGGTCGCCGATGCGGACCGTCTCGGTATAGGAGAGTTGAATTTCGCCGAGCAAGCGGTTATCCCCGGAGCAATCGCTGAAACCCAGGGACAGAGGAACGCGTTCGATGGTAGCTCCGTCGGGAGCTTGTTCAAGTCCGAGGCCCACCGTGAACGGGCGCGCGGCTACGATTACATTGCTGACAGTGACGTCCAGCGGTTCGCCAAGTCCGCGCAACCAAACTCGGACATCCGATTGTGGATATTTCAAACCAACGGTGCAGAACTGGGGAATGGGTGGACCAAACACTAACTGCCTCAAAGCTGCACGCGCCTGGGAGATTGTGAGCATTGTTGAAAGCCTCACCATGAGGACGGCTTACCACCGGACGGAGATTCCTCACTCAAGCGCTCGAACTGCAAGAGGACGCAATCCCCCATGCTTCGAAAAATCGGGACGCGACTGAGGTAATGGTCTATCTTTGCCAAACCGGCGACCATCTCAGGAACTCTGCGTGCGAATGGTTCGAGGCAGGAGGGCGGAACGGCAACTCCGATTCCTTTCCACCCTCGAAGTCGGAACTCAGAGGCAAACATACGCCTCATGTCGTTAACGGACGGATAGTGAACCAAGACCACGCCCTGCGTAGAGATATGTGTCGTCGGTTTTCGCTTGAAACTTTGCAGCGCCAAGGCAGGCTTGCCCTCAGCAAGGTGCCAAGCCATTTCCCAGAGAGAAAAGCGTCCAACCATGCACAGCTGAGTTTGGGCTCTTGGCTTCAAGAGTCGGGCGAGGTTGCGCGCCGCTTGCGAGATATCCTGCACACAGTTGAGACCTGAAAAGTTGGAGAAAGCCCCATCGAAAGGGGCCTCACCGACGAGCGAGTCTATCTCCTCGGTGGGTAAAACCCGGAAATCGACAAGCGTGTCAACGCTTGCTGCTCCCGAGCGCCGGCGGGCGGCGTCGATCATTTTTGAGGACAAATCGCAAGCGACCACTCGAACACCGCGCGCGGCAAGATGGACCGCATCAACTCCCGTACCGCAATTTAATTCCAGGATCCGCATTCCGGGCTGGAAAACTTTGTCCAGTTCGCGCCAGACGGCATCTCGCTGCACTCTTCCGATGACGCTTTCCGAAAAGATACTGTCATAGTTTTCGGCAGTCAGGTCCCAATATTGCTGGTTTGCGTGAGCCAGTGGAATATTCATGGCGTTATTCTGTATCCCGGGCATGTGCAACCTGTTTGAAATGACAGAACAGGACGGCGGGTACGCGGCACGCAGCTTGGAACAAGTGCTGTCTTCCTGCCTCTGCGAAAATAGTTTGCTCTGGTTCCCCCAGGCAGAGTGCGCCATAAGTTACGCATCCATAACCTGCAGAATAGAAAGCCCGCTGGATACCCTCGGCCGAATGAGGTACCGTGTGAAGCTGCCCCGCGCTTTGCTGATCGCGGAAGCCGGTTCGCCACCCCCCTCGCGTAAGCTTCAGGGTGAAGCTCGGTGACGAACAGGTCAGAGTCAGGCTTCATCACCCGTGAGAACTCCGCGGCCGCACTGCGTAAGTTCCGAATATGTCCTAGAGCGAACGAACAGATCGAGAAATCGAAAATCGAAGGTTGGAACGGAAGTCTCAGGCAATCACCTTGGACGACCCTTCCCGAAAGCCCTTTCTTGTCGCCGGCAACGCGCAGCATCGCGGATGACAAGTCAACTCCTACTGCCGGGCATGCACCAACCGCCAATACGCGCATAAGCCAGCGCCCGGTGCCGCAAGCCAAGTCGAGAACGCAGCGGTTCCGAAGGCCGGGCAGTAGCGGGACGACATAACGTTCTTCGCAAGCCAACAACGGGTTTGGAAAATGGTCGTAGGTCGGCTCGCAGCGCTCGTAGCCATCTCTCACGCCCATGAGGAACGGGAACGAGGATGGCGGTTCCAATTCGCAGTCGGACACGGAAGCGCCGATGCGTCCTGAACCCTTCACAGACTCTCCTCTTTCGGCTTGCGGAGATTGATGAATTGTTGAATCCACCGAAGTTCTAAAGGCGCCGAATAATAACCGAGCCGGTACCGCCAGCTGCTCAGAGTTTTTAGCGCCAACCGCCCCCACGTGGGTAGTCGCAGGTCTTGTATGGTCGGCCATCTGGAGGACACAACCAACTCAAAGTCATCGATGCGCGCTTTGGTATGCGGCCCTAACCAAGGCGTATTCGGGTCTTTCTGAGTGGCAAAGCGTTGCCATGGTTCAGTCGCCCACTCGTCAGCAGTGGTCGGAAATTCGAACTTGCCCTCATCTCCGCCATACATTTGCTTGCGTTGGGGCACTGGCGTGTAGTGTTCGACAATGATTTCGGACTCCGGATTCAATCGTTTGAGTTGTCGGATGAACTTGATGCACTCCTCCGTGTCTCCATCCGGATCCTTGGGATTCCCAAAGATAATCGAAAATTCCGGGATGATGCCGAACTTGCGAATCCGTGACGCAAGAGCCAGCGTATCCTCCGCCCGAAGGTCTTTATTCATCTCCCTCAGCGTCTCGTTCGACCCCGACTCCGCGCCAAAAAAAATCATGGTGCAACCAGCACGGCGAAGAGCTTCCAAGGTGGCATCCCCATATTTCACAAGGATGTCGATTCGCCCCTCACACCACCAACGAGTTTTGAGCGGGGCGAGACGGTCGGCGAGTTCCCGAGTGTGATCCTCGCGCAAGAAGAAATTGTTGTCGTAAAACTGTACCGCATCCGCTCCATAGTCCTGGACCAAATGGCGGAGCATTTGCTCGGTTCGAGCGGGCGGCTCCATTTTCTCGCGACTCCCCGAAAACGCAACTACTCCGCAAAAATTGCACCGATAGGGACATCCGATACTTGCCTGGTGCACCGCGGTGCGACGGCCCAAGAAGGTAGGTAAGAGATATCGCTCCACGGGGAGGCGATGATATGGATACCAGGGAAAGTCGCCCGGGCTGCGCATCATTCGGTCCGGGTTGGAACAAACGCTTCCATCCGGGTTTTTGTAGGAAAGTCCGAGGATTGTTTTCAGGTCACGATTGCCACGAATTGCGTCCAGCAGTTCGAGGAACGTTTGTTCCCCCTGGCCGCGCACAGCGTAGTCTACATACGCTACGTTAAGCGTTGCAGCCGTATAGTTCGAGGGAAAATAGCCTCCCCATACGATCGGGAGACTCGGAAACCGGGCGCGAATCTCTCGGCAGGTAGCCACTGCACCAACGGTCTGAGGCCCGGGCATCACAGTGACCGCCAGCAATTCGACGGGATGCTCTTTTAGAAGTGCGATCAGTGTCTCTGTCGGATGCGGATCGAGGTTTCCGTCGACGATGGCGTATTCTTCGTTGCCTTCCAGCACAGCCGCAATGGAGAGCACTGAGAGGGGAAGGCGGCGATTGCGAAAACGGGTCGCCTTAGGGTTGTAAAGAAGGATCATGACAGTTAGGCGGACATCTGCCCTTGAAAGGCAGAATCATAGCGACTCGCCGACGGAGACTTGTCTAAGATTTGTAAAAATGTCTGCAAAATCCCCACCATCAAAGTAATTACCCGCACGAAAAATGACACGGATTTGACACTCCTCTGACAATTAGGCGACCCTATGGTCCTAGATTCGAAGTTTCCCAGACCGTGGGCAGTTGAACGTCTGGCAAACGCGACGCAAAGGACTCCGGCTATTCGCGGAGGGCCTTATGCGCGACTGGACACTGGAACCGATTGCCTGCGAAGAACAAAGTCGTGCTCTTCTACCCACCGTACGACGGTCCCCCACTGGGGGCACCTCTCTCGCTGCTTTGCCTGGCGTCGCCCCTGATGCAGTCGGGTTTTGACGTCAAGCTTATTGATAATTTGATCGCCGCGGACTACGAACAGGCGATTCTGCGAGAAACCGAAAACGCGCTCTGCTTGGGAATATCGGTGCTGACTGGCCCCCACATCGGAGCGGCTGTTCGGGTCGCCAGCCGGATAAAACGGCTTCGTCCGGAGTTGCCAATCGTATTTGGCGGGTGGCATCCCAGCCTGGCAGTGGAGCAGACGTTACGTGAACCCTTTGTCGATGCCATTGTGCGAGGCCAGGGTGAACTAACACTCCTCGAACTCGTCCAGAGGATCTCGGAAGGAAAAGACTGGCACGGAGTTCGCGGCCTCTCGTTCAAGGAGGACAAAGATGGCGGCAAAGACGGTGGCGACATTATTCACGAGCCGGAGCGGCCAGTGGCGAACATTAATGACTTGCCGGCGCCCGCCTATGACCTGGTGGACCACGGAATCTACGCCAGGCATTCAGGCATTCGCCAACTGGCCTACACCACCAGCGTTGGTTGTCCCTATCAATGCAACTACTGCACCGATCAGGTGTTCTACAAGCGACGCTTCAACGCGTATCCCGCGGAGCGCGTGGTCAAGGATCTGACGGAATTGGTTCCCCGCTACAACATTGAAGACGTGCCGCTTTTCGACTCGAATTTTCTGGTTGACCGAAAACGGGCGCTTGCCATCGCCCGCGGGATCATCGACAGCGGATTGAAGTTCCGTTGGGATTTTCAAACCTCGACCGACTTCTTGGCCAAAATGACGGAAGACGAGGTGCACACACTAGCTGAGAGTGGCGTGTACCACATCGGTTTTGGCACCGAGTCGGGATCGCAGGAAGTCCTGAAGTTGATGAACAAGAGCTTTCAGCACGTGGAACAAATGGTGGAGACCGCTCGCAAAGCCGATCTTTCCGGCATTCATGTGGTTTTCAATATCATCCTGGGCTATCCCGGCGAAACCGAAGCACACCGCCAGCAGACCTTTCGCTTCATGAGCGACATTGCGAAGCAATATTGGAATGTCAGCTTTTCTCCCAACATTTTCACCCCCTATCCGGGTATTCCCATATGGCCCGAGCTGAAGGAAATGGGAGTCCGCGAACCAGAGTCGTTGGAGGAATGGGAAACTTTGGCGTTGGGCGTCAATGTGCTGCCCTGGTTGCAGGGAGAAGAGTTGCGAAGACTCAAACGGAGTCTCGAATACTTCCTGCTCAACAATCAACTTAGAAAGGTCACGAAGAAAATACCCTGGCTCCGGCGAAACGTTCGGCGTGCGCTCGGAGCCCCAATCCGCTGGCGAATTGGCAAGAACCGATATTCATTCCCCTGGGAATTGTGGGTCTCGCGGACAGTAGAGAAGGTTGTGACAAAGCGATCGCTGCTGACAGGCCGGGCCTTAAGCAAACCGACCCAGGAAGTCTGCTGATGTTCTCATTTTTGAATACGGGGGGCTACCGGCGTGGCTGACGTTCTGCTAACCCACTCTTACCATCTCTACTTTGACCGCAAACAGACTCGGAAGATGCGCCCTTCCCCTCCGCTCGGCGTGGTCAGACGACGGTTAAAAACTGGCAACCTCGTGAACAGCAACATTCCCAAGAAGGTTGCGCTGGAATTGCTCGCGGTGCCGAATGACAACTCCACCTATTGTTTTCTGGACTGGCGTTGGCGACGCGAGAACCATCGCGGGCAAGTTCTCCAACGAACTGCAGACCGTGTTTACCACCGCGAAAATTCCAGATGGCCACCCTCACCGCTTCCAGGATACCTACGCACTGGAGCTACTAAAGGCTGGGGTTGACATTCGCGCAGTTCAAAAGGTCCTGGGCCACAGTTCCATTGCCACTACGGAAAAGTATTACGCGCCCTGGAATAAGGCCCAGCAAGACATCCACAACGATTCTGCGGAAGTGGAAGAAACCAGTCCTCTAGGTGACGGGAAACCACGAATATTACAGGGCGGCCAATGAACGATGAGGACAATAGATTCAAGGCGTGGCTCGAAGACAGACATCCGCAGGTGAAACTGCTGCTTGATGAAGAGGTCAGCACCGGGGTGTCAATTTCTTCGGGGGCAGCCTCGGCGGGCTTTGTTACGCCGCGTCTTAGGGTGCGTTGCGAGAATGTAATCCGTGCAAGTTCGACTAACACAATCCATGAGGACTCTTGAACCAGCGAACCAAGCTTTGGATCACCGGTAGCGCTTTGGTTGCTTCCGCAGTGTTCCTGTTCCTTCAAACATTCATTCTCCCCAATGTGCCCCGGATCGCCAACGGTGATCAGGGCATTCATTTGTCCTTAGCTGCCCGAATGCTGGACGGTCAACTGATTTACCGGGACTACGATCACTTCCCGCTACCGGGGACGGATGTACTTTACTTCGTATTGTTCAAACTGTTCGGGGTTCGTGCCTGGATAGCCCCCATGATGTTGATTCTTCTCGGTGTCTCCATCGCTTGGCTCAGTCTCAAGCTTTCCGAGAAGGTAATGAGTGGGCCCATTGTGTTCTTACCTCCATGCTTGTTTCTAACGCTGCCATTCACCGGATTCCTGGATGCCACTCATCACTGGTACAGCGCGCTTGCGGGAACGGCGGCGCTTCTGGTCGTAATAGAAAAAAGGACGAAAGCTCGCTTGGTTTGGTCGGGCGTCCTTTGGGGCGTAGCGACGTGCTTTGCGCAATCGGCGGTCGTGGGCGCCCTGGGAACAGCTGTTTTTCTTATCTGGGAGCACCATCGTGTTACGCAACGCGGGCACCTATTACTGCAGAAGGAGGCTTGCTTTATCGGTAGCCTGGTCGCCACTGTGCTCGCATTCAACGCTTACTTCATTTGGAAGGCTGGACCCAAACAATTCCTGTACGACACTGTAGTGTTCCTGGCAAAGTACTACCCGGCCGACACTTTTAATCAATGGGGAGTCTACATGGCAGATCCGCCATCGATTCACTCTTACTCCCAATGGCCCAATGTGGCCGCTTTTCTGTTAGTCCACTTGGTCGTGCCTCTGGTTTACATCCTGTTTTTCGTACGCTATTGGCGCCAAGCAGGATCGCATCCGGAAGAACCCTGGGATCGATTGCTGCTGCTCAGTCTTACGGGATTGTGCTTGTTCCTCAGCGTCGTTCACTCCGCTGGTTTCATGAGGATGCACACCATCTCCCTACCCGCTCTAATCCTTTTGGTGTGGTTTCTAAAGGCACCTTTCAAGACCGAGCGGGTTTTGTTGCGGGGACTGTGGGCAATGACGCTAGGGCTGGCGATCGCACGACCGGTAATTACGCAGACGCGATGGAATGAGTTCCTTGACCTTCCCACCGGTCGCACCGCTTTTGCCGACTACCCCGTCCTCTATTACAAATGCAAGTGGGTATCAGAACGAACTCACCCGGGAGACTATTTCTTGGATGATCCTCAAATCTGCTTTGCGCTACGGCTACGAGATCCGAGCCGGGTACCATTTTTACGACCTACCGAGTACACCAGGCCAGAAGAGGTGCGAGATGCGGTCCAGGAATTAGCAAGACTCCACGTCAGATTCGTTGGCTGGTATGCGAGCTTGGAAAATGAGATCGCTGATCCAACTGGGGACCACCTTGGTCCCTTACGCGCGTACTTGCGGGAACACTATCATGTAGCGAAGAAATTCTCGAACGACGATGAAATTTGGGAACGCAACGATTGATCCCTTTGCAGCGGATCACGCTGCCTCTTTGGCAACCGCAACACCAGCCGACCTCCGCGCCCACAGGGAAGCACGGGGCGCTCGACCAGGCAATAAGATGCCGTGCCAACACTAATGGAGAGCCTGAGATTGAGCGGGAACTACGCGTAGGGGCATCTGTACTGGTGCTCAATGGCTTTTGGTGCACCAGTTACACCGGTACGGGCACCCGCGGCTGGCAACAATATTCGTTGAAAAATAGCCGTGGGCTGATTTCCACGAGTCTTGATACTGATCAAAGTCCACCAATTCTCGAGCTGGAAATGGCAGGGCATCCAGGTCGCGCATGAGAGGGCGACTCCCGGCATGAAACACTTCCGTGCATTTGTCTCCAAACGACGCCAGTCCCTTGATATGGCTAAAATGGAGCATTCTCGTTGCTCAGCAAGCTCTGCACTAACCTCTACCAGCGTCCATTCGGACTCGCCTTTCGGCACGCAGCGAAATCCTCTTTGAGGATAATCCAAAGCCTGATCAGAGACATCAGACCCATTGACGATCGCGACAGTTCCCGCTTTTCGCGACGCGTCAAGGATGTCGTACGCCACCTCGCGCATGCGCGTAGGCACATCTTGGAAAGGAAATTGAAATTATCTTCGTAAACTACGACGATCGTGGGCCGGTGTTGTTCCAGCTTCGACCGGAACCCCTCCGCAGGATCATTGAGCATGGTGTCGAAAACCGCAACCGAAATCCCGAAGGGTTGCAGCAGAGCGGCGTGCAGGACGATTCTGCCTGGTTTTACTGACACCGCATTCAGCGAACGCTTGAAAAGCCCGAAGCTCAAAGAGGAGTTGCAGAAGGCCGGACAGAAGTTTGCTATGTCGCCCGAAGCAGTCGCTCGTGCAGTGGCATATGTCCTCGAACAGCCGGAAGACGTCAATATTGGTGAGGTCACCCTTCGCTCCAAAGCGCAGCCCTGAGGCCCCATCCTCAAGGGCAGATACGGGGAAATGCACTTTTGATGAGCAAGCGAAATTGGTCACTAGACAACTAATAGATGTTGACGAGGACACAGGTCCTTATCAATGACACCAACCGGAATCCTCACTTGCCGCTTCGCACCGACCTTTCACGCGCAGACACCTTCTTGTTTGCCCTCTTTTTCGTGGGCTTGATTCGGAGTGCATCTATGGGCTCCCGACGCGTAGAAGCAGCCATCAACCACGCCTCAAACCCAAATTCGAGCCCGCTCGCCGGTTTGATCTCGCCTAACACTTGAGCGGCTTCTAGCGTCGCGGCTCCATGGAGGAACGCCCAGAGCGCGACGGATGCCTGCGCAGCTCGGTCGGACCCGGCAATTCGTTGCACCTGCTCGACAGTAAACGTCCAGAGGTTTTGGTGGGAGGTCGCGTCGTGCCCTGGCGCGTGGAGACTCATCATCGCCTCGTAGAGGTGAGGATTGTCCCTTGCGAACCTGATGTAAGCAGATGACATCTCGCGGATTGCGGTAACCGGTTCGCACCCGTCGGCGGCCTTCCTCAGTGCCAGCTCCAGTTGCCGGGCAGCTTCGTTTGCCAGGGTGGCTTCGAGTGCCCGCCGATCTGGAAAGTAACGGTAGATCGCGTTGGGCGCGAGGTCGAGGGAGGCAGCGATGTTCCGTAGCGATAAGTCGCGGATACCCCCGTGAACGAGTTCCTTAACCGCAGCAGAAAGGATGGTTTCACGGTCTGTTTTCGACGGATACGGCATACAGAACACTGTACACCTTGACAGGTCGTGCGCTAAGATGTACGCTGTACATATTGAAGATGAACAGTGATCATCTTGGGAGAAATACAATGGCGAACAGCAAAAATGTCGTGGTCACGGGGGTCTCCACCGGAATCGGTTGGGGAACCACAAAGGTGCTTATTGCAAAGGGATTTCGCGTATTCGGTTCTGTACGCAAGCAGGCTGACGCCGATCGTTTGCAAAGAGAGTTCGGGAACGGCTTCGTGCCTCTCTTGATGGACATTACGGACGCCGAAGCTGTACAACAAGCGGCCCAGAAGGTCGGCTCCGTGATAGGCGACAGGAACCTGGTTGGCCTGGTAAACAATGCAGGAATCGTAGTTAGTGGGCCGCTACTCTATCTGAGGCCCAGCGAGTACAGGCGGCAGTTGGAGGTCAACCTGGTCTCCCCGCTTGTCGTAATCCAAGCCTTCGCCTCTCTGTTGGGAACGGATAAGAAGAGGCAGGGACCCACCGGGCGCATCGTGAACATCACCTCCAGCGTCGCAAAAGTTGCTATCCCGCTTCTCGGCGCCTACAGCGCTTCCAAATCTGGTCTTGAAGGAATGTCGGACGCGCTGCGGCGCGAACTGATGTTATTTGGCATCGACGTCGTGATCATTGAACCGGGTACCGTGAACACGGCGATGTATGACAAAGGCGAAAAAGAAGATTTGAGCGAGTTCAAGCAGACCGAGTATTGGGAGGCGGCGCAGAACTTCCAGAAGTTCATCGTCACCGAAGCGCGTACCAATGGCTTATCCCCTGAGCGTCTGGGCGAAGCCGTCCACGTGGCACTCAGCACGGCGAAACCGAAGGCACGCTACGCGATCATTCCGCAACGTTTCAAGAACTGGACTCTGCCCAGACTTCTTCCTGTGCGGATGCTCGACGCCGCGGTCGCAAAGGAGATGAAGCTCACAAAGCGTAATCAGCCAGCCTTGAACGGGTAGCTTCTCACTTCTCAGGACAAGGAGAACCGATGGCAAAAACACTGTTTCGTCAGCAAACTGATCGCTACCGAGAAGCCGACTAGTCGATACAGGTCTTTACCGACGGTGAGTGTGTTTCATGCACTCATCGATCTGGTCAAACCATATCGGCGGACTCATCCTTGAGTGGACGCGCCGAATGGGCCGATAATCGAATCCTGACTTTTGCAACGGTCTGTTTGATTGGACGCGAACCCGTGACGAGGATGTCCACGAGTCTCCTGGCGCTTTGCTGCCAGTCAGGACCGGACGCCACGTGAGAGACGCCGATCAGCGCCCGAAGTAGATTGAATGGCTCCAGATATTTACGAATTTCGCGGCTCTTGATGGCGCGCTTCACCAACGAATCAATCGCTCCCTGGATCTGAATGCGTGAACCTTCAAACAGCTTCGATGGCCCTCCAACGACCGAGTTGAGTGCAGGGGCGATGATCTGCTTCGTTGCGATGTAATCCACGAACAACAGCATCCAGGCTCGCAAAGCCTCGATGGGAGGAAGGCTTTCGGGAAACCTCTTCTCGGCTGCTGCCATCTTTTCCACTTCAGTCCGATAGACCTCTTCGATCAATGCATCACGGGTAGGAAAGTGGCATACAAAGTCCCGGCGCCAACACCCGCCTCTTTAGCAATGTCGTCGAGGCTCGCATTTGAACCAGACCGGGTAAACGCCCCCTTCGCCACCTCCAGAATGCGCTCGCGGTTCCGCTGCGCGTCGGTGCGTGGTTTTCGCGGGGCAATTTTCTGCTTGTCGGCTGGCATAAAAAAAACTTGCAACCGGAGAATGTCTCCGGTTATCCTGCCTGCATATTCGGAGACACTCTCCGTTTTAATCGGAATCGGGCGGCCTGTCAATGGCGCTTGCCCTTACGGCTTCAAGAGGTGAGGAATATGAATTCAGTCGCTCGTTATCAACCATTGAAAAATTCCAATCCGCCTTGCCCCGACCTCATGACGATGGTCGGGATATTTATCAAAAACACCGGCCAGGATCAGACGCAGGCCACCAACGAAAATCCTGGCATCAGCCGCCACCATCTCGTCGTTGAGCCAGCAGCACAGTTTACGGGCTGAATCGTTCATCATATAGTCGTCGCGGAGAGAGAAAATCGACATCAGAGGAGAACTTTTTATTTCAATTCCCCGGGGAGAGGGTAGCCGAATTTTCCCGAAAGGTACTACCCGGTCCGGAGCAGTTATTTCAGTTTGCGCAGACTTTCTTGTGCATCCGCAACTCGTCTCAGATTTGTCATTGGAGCTTTGAAAGCGAGATTACACACCGTGCAAACTCTGACTGCCGGGACCTCGACCCAAATGAGCACCCAAAGATTCGGTTCCATTCTTCCATTGTCGCTGCTCGTGTTCTTCATACGCGTTAGGGCCTCAGTTAATCCACCGCCAGTTCCACTTGGATTCTACGAAGCTCAACGAACAAAAGGGCTAATCCTGCATTCATGGAATTCGCGGGGAACCGGTAACATCTCGCCCGCATCCCGGCTCCGGACGGCCCACTCAACCAGGCCTCGGTAATGGTCGAACTTGACGACATTTCCCAGCCACTGCGTCCCCGATGAAGTCGTGATCACTACGACGTTCGGCACATCGCATGGCCCAACACAACCACTAATGGTCAATTGAACTCGCTTCAGCAATCCTCGTTTCCGCCATTCGCTTTTCAGCCATTCCACCGGAACCTCGGGACGGCCATGCTCGACATTCCCGCAGCAGCAGCCGTGACAGATCGTGACTTGTCCGACCACAAGGCGCTTCGTTTTCAACGGACAATCCCGATCTTCGTTCACAGTGCCCGATCCATTCTTATCGGTTAGAAAGACCACTTCAGTCCAATATGCCGTAGAGGTCGTTTACCTCAAACGGTCCGTGCGATTTACCGAACAACAAAAAGAAAGCGACGATCAAAATCGACACGCCGACGGCAAGTGAGACCGCCCATGCCAGCCCTTTCCGATTCTGGATGAAATGAGCAAAATGCATACGCACCGCCCAAAGTTCTTGCCGCAACTTCGGGATCTCATTGCCCGGCCTCGGAACTCCGGGGCAACAATCTCGTGGAATTGAGGATGAAGGCCAACTCTGACGTCACGTGAATAAAAGCGGCCAAGAGCGGATTGAGAAAACCGAATGCTGCCATTCCGACTCCGATACTGTCTACGACCAACGTGCCGACAAAGTTTTGCATGATAATTCCGCGACAGCGGCGAGCAACTCTCAGAGTTTCGACCAGTTTCGAGAGATCGCTTCCGATTAAAATCACGTCCGCGCTTTCGCGAGCCACGTCGGTTCCCGATCCCATAGCGATGCCGACATTGGCTTCTACGAGGGCAGGTGCGTCGTTGATGCCGTCACCGACCATCGCGACATTACGCCCTTTGCTCCGCAGTTCAGTCACCCACATTGCTTTCTGCTCCGGCAGCAGTCCTCCCACCGCTTCGTCCACCCCCAGGCCGCGCCCCACGGATGAAGTTGCCGCTTGTGTGTCGCCACTTAATAAAACAGTTTTCAAACCCATTTGCCGCATCGCCGCAATTGCAGTCTTGGCTTCCGGACGCAAGACATCTGCAATTCGGATGCTCCCAAGAACTTCTCCGGCGCGCGCGACGTAGATTTCCGACGCCCCGTCTGCACCGTTACCACGTGCGGGCAAACCCCTCGTCATGCCGTGCTCTACAAGGAGCGCCATGCTCCCGACAAGAATCTGCTCACCTTTGTAGCCAACAATGACTCCTCTTCCGGGCGTATACCAGAATTCGTCGGGCTCGACGAGCGGAATGGCGAGTTCCATCGCCCGTGTCACAACTGCCTTGGCGAGTGGGTGCTCGGATTTGCGTTCCGCGATACTGGCAGCGGCAACGATCTGTCGCTCCGTGAAACCGTTGGCTGAAACGACTTCCCGGATCTGCGGAGTACCGAAGGTTAGTGTGCCCGTCTTGTCCAAAAGCACGGTGTCGACCGCAGCCAGAGCTTCGAGGTAAAGGCCGCCTTTGATGATGGCTCCATGGTGCGCCGCTCGACCGATTGCTCCGAGGATCGCCAGGGGAGTCCCAGCCGCAATGCCGCACGCTCCGGCAACGATTACCACAGAGATCGTCGACCTGACGTTGTGAGTGATGACGAAGGTTAGAATTGCCGCGCCCAGGGCGAAATACACAAGGTACCCGGCCAAGCGATCGGCGGTTTTCTGAATGGGAGCCCGCGACTTCTCCGCGCGTTCGACGGCTTCAATAATTCTTCCAAAGGTCGTATCGCGTCCGAGTTTTTGGGCATCGATTTCCAGTGCTCCCGATTGATTGATAGTTCCGGCATATACCGCGTCTCCGGGCACCTTCTCAACCGGCATGGCCTCCCCGGTGATGGCAGCTTGTTCAACGAACGAGCGGCCGCTAAGCACAGCGCCATCCACCGGGATGCGTCCCCCGGGTTTCACGATCACCGTGTCGCCGACTTGAACTTCGTCAGATGCGACTTCCACCACCTGATCGTTGCGGCGGACTGCGACGGTTCTGGGGAGAAAATCCAGAAGGCTCTGGATGGCCCGGCGGCCTCGACCAACGGTGAGCCCTTCCAAAACCTCGGCGGCCAAGACGAAGCCAGTGATGACCAGCGCGGTGAAAAACTCTCCAATCGCCAAAGCCGAAAGGAGAGCGATGGTCATCGACAGTTCCATCGTCATTTTTCGTTCTACGATGTTCTCGAAGGCTTCCTTGAAGATCGGATATCCGCCGATCAGGGTAGCCGCGATACCGATTACGCTGATGTGCGGAAACGGCTCCCAGAGTCGAAACCAGACCGCCGCCGCAGCCAAACCCACGAAGGCGATACGGATCAGTTCCGGCCACTCGACACCATGTCCGTGTTCGTGCTCTTCGTGGTCGGCAGGGCCAGGTTTCTTTATCTGCGGAGAAGTCTGCTTTCTCTCCATTTGGGGACCGGGCGCCGACGGATTTGTGATCGAGGGCGAGGAGCTCATATCGAAATTCTTCCCTTCTCCGATGTCGGTTATTTCAGGTAGGACTTCACCATGTCGATCACTTCGTCAGCAGCCACGACCTGCCGCGAAGTCGGTTTCTGCTTTCCATTGAGAACGTGGCTCCGAATGTGTCCTTCCAAAAGCTCGGCCATTAGACTGTTCATGGCACCCCTGGCTGCGCTCATCACTTGGAGAACTTCGGAGCAGTCACGCTCTTCGTCCAGGGCTCGCACCAGAGCTTCCACCTGCCCTCGGATGCGCTTGGCCCTAAGAAGGAGGTTCTGCTTTTCGTTGATTGTGTGGCTCATGATTTGTTGTCGCCTTTCACTATACCATACGGGGTATGGTAATGTTGAGTTCCTGTGCGTGGCTGCGTTGGACGCCAAGCTGCGTTTGCCTTGTACCTCAAGGTAGACTCTGGAAATTGGCCCCATTTGGACGTTGGCCTCTGCCAGGTTCGGATTCAGGGCTAAAGCTCGCCCCACCGCTTCACGCGCAAGCTGGTGACCCTCCTGGGCGGGGATGAGACCTACGCTCGCCTGCCAGTTGCGGATCCGAGACAACCCGGCCCAAAGCAAAGCATAGGAGGGATCAAGCTGCGTCGCTCGTTCGTAATACTTTGCAGCCATCTCCGTATCTTTATTGGTGTTCTTCTCAAAGAAGTAGTACCCCTGCAAGTAGGCATCAAAGGCCTCCGGATTAGCCGGGTGCGACTGCGCCATCGCTGCTTTTTGTTTCGACGTCAAATGCAGCTGAATCTCCTGGGCAACGCGATGGCAGATCTCAGTCTGGGGCAGGGTATTTAAGGCAAGTCCCCATGGTGTGTTGCAAAACGTCATTAGATATGATTAAGTAATGACATATTGAGACATGGCTATGGCAAAACCTCTTCAGAAGATTATGCGGTACGTCGGCCAACACGGGATCGTTAGGCCCCGTGACATTGAGGCCATCGGCCTTCCACGGGAGTATCTCGTTCGTCTCCACCGCCAAGGCCGGCTCAGTCGGCCTGGACGCGGAATTTACACACTGCCCGATGCCAACATAACGGAACGCCACTCTTACGCTGAAGTGGCGAAGCGTGTCCCGGAAGCTGTTATTTGCCTGCTCTCAGCTCTCGCCTTCCACGAGATCACGACACAGAGCCCTCCTGCCATCTGGATTGCCCTCGGCAAGGGGGCAAGAAGACCCGCCCTCACATCACCCTCACTTCAGATCGTCCGCCTCTCTGGACCGTCACTAACAGAGGGAACCGAGAATCACCAGGTCGAAGGCGTTCCGATTCGCGTCTATTCAGCAGCGAAAACCGTTGCCGATTGCTTTAAATTCAGAAACAAGATCGGGCTCGATATCGCAATCGAAGCCCTAAAGGATTGTCTTCGCCAGAAAAAGGCGAGCATCAATGAAATCCACCGTTACGCAAAAATCTGCCGGGTCAGCAATGTAATTCGCCCCTACATGGAGGCGCTGTGACACGCGAGAAGGGCAAGAACACAGCGGCATCCATCCGGGCGCGCCTGCTTTCGCTCGCTCAGAGCAAAGGTGAGGACTACCAACGGGTGCTTGGCAGATACGCCGTCGAACGATTCCTCTATCGCCTGGGCTGGTCACCATATCGGGACAAATTTGCCCTCAAGGGAGCGACGCTCTTTACGCTGTGGACCGGCCACACTCACCGGCCCACAAAGGATCTGGATCTACTCGGACAAGGATCATCTGCTATCGGCGATGTCGAACAAACAATCAGAGGAATCTGCGAGATTCAGGAAGAAGATGGCCTTGTATTCGACAGCGCATCGGTCGAGGGCACAAAAATCAAAGAAGATGACGAATACGATGGCGTCCGCATCAAGCTCCTGGCCGAATTGGCAGGAGCGCGGATTCCAATGCAGATCGACATCGGATTCGGCGATGCGGTTTACCCGGAACCCGAGTTAGCTTCCTTTCCTGTCCTCCTGCACATGAAAGCACCTCTCATTCGTGCATATCCGCGAGAAGCCAGCATCGCTGAGAAATTTCAGGCAATGATCCTGCTCGACATTCGCAACAGTCGTATGAAAGACTTCTACGACATCTGGTTCATCGCAAACACTTGGACATTCGATATGGCGTCCTTACGCAAAGCTATCCTTGCTTCGTTTGAGAGACGCGGATCAGCGATTCCAACCGGAGTCCCGTTTGCGCTAACGGACGACTTCCTAAACGATCCGCGGAAGACCCAGCAATGGAGTGCATTTGTGAACCGGCTGAACCCAGGAGAGAAAGCCCCATCCCTTAAAGAAGTCGGCTACGTCCTTCGTTCCTTCCTCTTGCCGTGTATCTCTAGCGGATCTCCGACAAAACCCGACACTCTTTCATGGACTCCAAATCAAGGCTGGAAATAAAATTACCGCAAATTCTTCTTCGGACCCCGCAACTACGCGACACTGATGGCTTCCGAAAGCAGTTTCAGTAAGGTATAGAAACGTTTCGTGGATCAAGAACGGATCAAGATTCAGTCCGGTCTGGAAATCATTGTGCCTTCTGCCGTGACAGGGCAACAACGATTGATATCAAACGGTGCCGGCGGACGTCGTTTGGTACAGAATGATGCCGGACGGCATCCGGTATGGTCCTCTTAACGTCCTCAGAATTGAAGTGCTCAAATTTCAATCAGCAGAAGCGCGTTCTCGGTACTAATCCGACAGATGAACCGATAGGTTCCAGCTTGCTCGTGACTCGGGCGCAATCCCGAGAACACGCTCTGATCTCTTGCGAACCAGGTCACACCTCTCCGGATACGCGAGTGCGAACCCGGGCCGGCTGCCAAACGCAGGCTGAAGCGCGAGTGCTGGGTTCGAGCCGCTCCCTCGAACCACAATGTCATCGCGGACAGCCTTCTATTATCGTCGTACCCGTGGGAGCCGCTGTTGCAATTGCCCGAGTCAGCTCAAAGCCCGCGGCACGATACAGCGAACGATATTCGGCTTCCGTGCGTTCGCAGCCACCCGTCCTGACCAGCATATTCAAATCGGAGAGCAGCGGATAAAACGGGGGTATGCTCGATTGCAACATCGTTTCCAACAACATCAGGCGCCCCTGCGGAGCTACGGCGGCGCGTACGACTTTCAAGATAGCCACCGCCTTATCGTCGTTCCAGTCGTGGATCACCCGAGACAGCAGATAAAGGTCAGCTCCGTCAGGGACTGAAACGAAGAAATCGCCGGAAGCGACCTCACAGCGGTCAGCGAGTCCCGCCTGCTCAATGGTCCGCCTGCCGCCCTCAATCGCGTGCGGCAGGTCGAACAGTACGCCGCGCATGCGGGGATTCCTTTTCAGAATCTCAGCAATGATCCAGCCATGGCCGCCCCCTACATCGACCAGTCGTGTGCATTCTGAGAAGTCGTACGCTTCAAGCACCCCGGCAAAGTGCAGCGTGGAGAAGGCGGTCATCATGGAGTTGAAGACCTTGTTGAGTTCAGGATCGCTTTGCAGCCAGTCGATCCAAGTGCGGCCGCCGCTGAGTATCTGCCCGGCACTCTCGCCGCTTTGCACCGCAGGTAGAAACAGTGCGTCAACTCTGGCTCCCCACTCGCCGCCAAAGAACAATGCTGCGGCGCATAACGATCCCTCGACATCGCGCCTCAGTAATTCCCCCATAGGCGCCAGGAGGAAGCGGTCAGCTGAATCTTGAGCGAACACCCCAAAGCCCACGAGCGCGCGCAGGACACGTCGCAGCGACTGTGCGTTTGCCCCGGTCGCCTTCGCGAGTTGTTCAGCGCTCTGCGGACCGCTCGCAAGCAAATCCGCGACTCCAAGCGCCGCGGCAACGTGCAACGCCTCCGAGATGAGCCGCATGACGATCAGTTCCAGCAAGCGACTCGCAGATTGTGTTCGGGTGAGATTCCAGTCAGTCATGTGAGGCTCCTGCGGCGCTCCGCCGCGTCAGTTTCCGAGCTTTGGCGGGATTGGCCCCCCACAGGCTCGCGCGCAAGCACGATTGCCAAGGCGGCGATGAGCCCCGCGATCTCGATTGCTGTGAACATCGCGGTCGGACCCGGAGAGGCTTCCTGTAGATATCCTGCCACCCACGGTCCAAGAATGGCGCCCACGCGTCCTACGCTGAGTTCCATTCCGACCGCGGTCGCGCGTATCCGCGTCTCGTAAGCGGCGGCAGTGAAGTTATTCAGAACGAACTGCGCGCCGAAGAAAAAGCCCGCTGCCCACACACAGGCAAAGGTGGCCGCGCGACCGTGCGACAGCGACAGCGCCAGCACCGAAGCTGCGCCCAATATCCACCAAAGGCCGATCATGATGCGCCGTGTTCCATGCCAGTCGGAAAGATAGCCGCAGACAAGGCCGCCGACAAATGTGGCGATCTGCAGCAGCGCGCCGAACCCAAAACTGGCGGCAAAACTCTGACCACGCTGCAGCATGATTGTCGGCAGCCACCCAGAGAGCCCGAATATGCAGAAGAGGCAAAAGAATGCCGCGGCCCAGATACAAAGCGTCGTGCGGCGGTACGAGGGCGACAGCAGAGCGGTCGCGGCCGTCGCCGGTTCTGCGACCAGGGTTGCCTCACGGTAGCGGTTGGCATTCTCAGGCGAAAGCCGTGTCATGATCTCCACGATCTGCGGGACCCGTGCTTTCATCGCCAGATAACGCACCGATTCCGGCAGTGTGAAATGGACGATCGGAATCAGCAGAACCGACAAACAACCACCGAGCCAGTACAGGCTTTGCCAGCCGTAGCGGGGCGTCAGCAGTACTCCCGCCACACCGGCTAGACTGCCGCCGAGCGCCCAACCAAATGCGACTGCCCAGACCGCGTAGGCATTGGCAGAACGCTGAGGCGCGAATTCATTGATATAGGTCGTCGCGAGAGGTAACAAAACCCCCAGCCCCAGTCCGGTCAGTAGGCGGAGCGTGCAGAACGAGGCGAACGAATTGGCAAACAGGGCGGTGGCCAGGGTGAAGATGCTTGCTATCCAAAGCCCGCTGAGCAACGTGACCCTGCGGCCGACTTTATCCGCGACCGGACCGTGCGCTGCAGACCCTAGCAAGAAGCCGACGAGTCCACTTGAAACCAGCAGGCCCGCTTGCGCTGGCCTGAGATGCCACGGCTGCATGACGTAATGGATAACGTATGCGGGATTGAATACATCGTAGCCGTCGAACAGTGTGAGTGCACCGATGGTGATGCCGAGTTGCCAATGGAAGCGGCCGACCGGACAGCGGGCAAGTTCCTCTTGAACATGGAAGGATTCACTGTGCATTTACTGCTCCAAAACACGCGAAGATCACGGGCTGTAGGCTGACTTACCGGGCTGCGCTAAGGTCGAAATCCACAAAGGTGTCTTAGGGCCACAGCTGCTTTTGCAATTCCTCCCGTGTGACAATTTCACCCGGTCGTTCCAGCAGCATCGCAAGAATCCGGAACGGTTGGTCTTGCAGCTTGATTCTGATACCGGACTTGCGCAGCTCGCGGGCATTCAGGTCGAGCTCGAAAACGGCAAACTTGACGATTCTCGTGTTCGTTCCGGGTAGCGACACCCCTCTTCACCCCGCGATCCTGAAAGTTTACACCCAAGAAACATAGTCTTCACCCGCTTAGAGAGAGTCACATTCTGCTCACTCCCTTGTCTTTTCATGCGATTAGCTGTCCATATTTTGGTCTCCGCTAGATCATTGTTTATTCATTGTGCTGTCCGGCGCTAAGAGGGAAACCGTCGCTGGTTTGCTGCTGAATCCGCGACACAAATGCGGAAATCAAGAATAAGGAGAATGAACGATGAAGTTCCTTCGCTATTTGCTGTTTGCTCTGTTGATTTGTCTGCCCACCGGAGCTTTTTCTCAATCGGACGCGCAAGAAGCTTCTGAAAGGCTAGAGACTCTGGCGGGTTCCTGGGCAGGCGCGTATGAACGGATGCCCATGGTGGTTTGGAATCGAACACCGACGCTCCAGGTGGTAAGCGCTATGGCCTGTTCGACAGCTACACCGGGCGGAGCGGTGCTTTCAGGGGCCGTTGTGTCTGCCAGATCTCGTACAGGTATCCGTCCGGTCCACGGAAATACGCCCACGCCTCTTTATCGTCCCCAAACACTTCAGTCATGAACTCGATTCCCTTTGATTCCATTTCCTGCTTGGCAGCACGCACATCCTCGACCTGGAAGCCAAGGACGGGACAATTGTGGAATTGGTAGTAGCGACTCTCGGAGCCGAAGACCTCGAACAGTTGGCCCGACGGCAGCTCAAACTGCACCAACCCTTTGCCATCGTAAACGCGGCGAAGTCCGAGGATGTCGGAAAAGAAGCGTGAGGACGAGTTCAGGTCGCTGGTTCGCACGCCCGCCCACGTATACCCAAGCACATGCACTGGCATCCTCCTGGCCGCACAGGTTGCGTCCAAATCGCAACGGGTGCATCAGAATACCATCTGCATCTGAGTGATATCGGAACTACGGAGGGTCACGATGTCAGAGGCTACTTCCAGCCGACCGCAAGTGAACGGAATCCTTGAAACGTCGCTCTACGTCGAACGCCCGACACGATCGGTCGAATTTCTATCGGCGCGTATTCGGCTTTGAGCCGATCGACCCCGATCAGAAGGAAGGCATCACCGACCAGACGCGACTGTGTGCGATGCGTGCAGGTGACCGCAGCATATTGCTGCTGTTCAAGAAAGGGGCCACCGCGAACACCGACGCCACTGGCGCAATCCATATCGCCTTCGGAATTGCCCGGTCGGAACTATCAGCTTGGAGGCATGGCTGTCGCAACAGGGAATTCCGATTGAGTTCAGGAGGACTTGGAAATACGGCGGCGAGGCGCTTTACTTCCGCGACCCCGATGGTCATCTGCTGGAGGTGGTCACACCGGGTGTGTGGAGCATCTACTGACGCAGTCCCTCGGATAACCGTTGAAATATCGCCATAGATGGGATGAGAAGGTCGATCCCCGATCACGGATGGCGATAAGCTACCAATGATCAACGCACTCTAAGGTGCAATCAAAACGGCTAAGGAGATCGACCTTGAAGAAGCATAACAATTCTGGAAAGAAGAGTGAACCGACAACGAAGCGGACGAAGTCGCGGGGCCCGGTGCGGCGGGATACGAAAGAAGTGCTGGCGGAACTGGTGGGAAAGCTGAAAGAAAAGCTGGATCGGAAAAAGGTGGCAGCAAGGAGCGCCGGAGAAGAGCATCCGGGAGGGGAGCTTCGTCTCAATCTCGACCGTCTGACGGTGGGCGTAGATCTGGGCGACCAAGAGAGCCATTACTGCATTTTGGGACTGGAGGGAGAAACGCTGGCGGAAGGACAGTTGCGGACGACGCAGGAGGATTTGGCAACCTTCTTCCGAGGGTTGAATGCGGCGCGAGTGGTGATTGAGGTGGGGACACACTCGGCATGGGTGCAGGAAGTCATCGGCGGTTGCGGGCACGAAGTGCTGGTGGCCAACCCACGGTTAATGGACGGATCGAAGCGTCGTAAGCGCAAGAATGATCGGATCGATGCGAATAAGCTGGCCCGCTTGGGACGCGTGGACCCCGAGTCGTTGTACCCGATCCAACACCGCAGTCGGGAAGTGCGGCAGGATCTGGTGATGCTGCGAGCCCGCGATGCCTTGGCGGCGGCGCGGACCGAGATCATCAACACCACTCGAGGGCTGGTCAAGAGCATGGGCACACGGCTACCCAAGTGTTCCAGCCGGAGCTTCGCACACAAGGGAGAGGAGGCAGTTGCGGTGGAGATGCGGGAAGCGCTGCTGCCCTTGGTGCGTTTGGCAGCAACCCTGAGTACTGATATTAAGGAGTACGACAAAAAGATTGAAGAGCTGACCGGCTAGTACGTGCGCCCCCCAACCAAGAAAGAAAGAGCTCGACATTACTAACAGAACGAGCGTTCGTGATTGCATTGCTCCCCCTTGAGCGTATAGTCTCGACAGAATGCCAAGGCCGACCGACTCACCCCGCTGCCAAATTCTACTCCAACTCCGGAGGACAGCATGAAAAGCACTCTGTTCCTTGCGTGTATCACGGCCGCTGTTTTTTCCGCAACCGTACGAACACAGTGCAAGTTCAGCGTTGTCGAAACCTGGAAACTTCTATCTGTCACCTCCAAGACGAACAAGCCCATAGCGGATGGTGCGCTTCCTCGAAGACTGGTTTGATCCGCGTCGTGCGCATGACGATTACGTTCCCACGGGGTTCAAACCCTACGGAGCCAAGACATACGCGGTGAAGGGCTATCCGTTCGGGTTGAGGTTGTCGGAGGACGACCGCAACGCCCTGATCGCTTTTCTGAAGACGCTGTGACTCTGTAACGCGCGGCAGAGCTAAATGCCGAAATTTATAAAAACCAAGCTCATCGCATCCGCTATTTCGGGACCGAGCAGGAGAAGTTTGCGGCGTCGTCCGTGCTTCCAGTTCCCTTGTACTTCGCCAACTTTGGGTAGGGACACAGGGGCCGAGTCCGTTCCGTCTTCCCGTCCTGGATGCGCGATGCGATGACCTGGTCCGGTGCTTTTCCCGTTTCGACCCATTCGTCGATTGCCCGGATCGAATCAAAGGTGTTCGGGCCTTCGCCTCCGCCGCAATGGTCCATCCCGGGAGCCATGAAGAGGAGGTAGGAGCCCCGTACATTCGCGGGGCTTCCCATAAAATCCAGGACGCTGTTGTAGTAGTTGATGCTGTTCAGCGGCGATATTGAGGGGTCACTCCAGCCGTGGTATTGCAACAACTTTCCGCCACGGTGAAAGAAATCTCGCAGATTCGGGTCTGTGGCCCTGGTTACGCCGTCATCAATGCGATCGGCGAACTCCATCGCGGAATCGAAATCGAATGTCGTGAAATCCCAGCTGGCATCGTGAAATACACCGTATCTCAGATACTCGCTCGCCTGGGTCCTCGTTATGTCCGGATGCATCCGACCTGCGTCGGAGCTCCAGCCGAGTTCACTCCCCTGCATCAGCCCTGGATAAATCAATTCTCTCGTGCGTGGGTTCACCGTCGGGCTGTAGAACGCTCGGGCTACGGCTACTTGCGCGACGGTCAAACAATCCGGACGGTCCTCGCCCGTGCACTCCAAGGTCTTCAGGTCGAGGTCACAAAGCCGCGGATCCCCCAAAAGGCCGTCCTTGACGCCGTCGCGAGCGTCGCACGCCGCCACTACTGCGTTGTGGATCAGGGGAAGCTTGGAAAGTGGAATCAGCCCGCCCGGATTCTTGCGGATCGCCTGAGCCTTCCAGATGCTCGATGCCTGTAAGTGCGTGAGAAAGTTGGCGGGCGCTCCGGCGACAATTCCGTTGTAGTCAGCTGGAAATCTCTGGGCTTCCGTTAACGCCTGTCTACCCCCGGTCGAGCACCCGTTCCAATAGGAGAATGCTGGCGCGCGTCCGTAGTAGGCCGCGATGATGATCTTTGCCTTGAGGGTCATTTCGTGAACGGCGCGGTAGCCGAAGTCGATCACTTTCTCTCGGTGGTCGAGAGCGTAGCTTCCGTCGTTGTTCGGACCTTCATGGCCGGTATCGGTCGAGGAGGTCGCGTAGCCTCGGGAAATCGCTGCTGCCATGCTCGCGTAGCTGATCGAGCCAGCCATGCCTCCGTTACCGACGCCCATAAACTTGCTGTTCCAATGAGCGGTAGGCATCCAAACCTCGAACTTTATTTCGGAATCCGTCGAGGGCCTGGTGACAGCAGCTACCCTGCAGAACTCTGGAAGGTCCTTCGCTGAAACGAAGGTGAGACCTCCTCGCGGCCCAGGCGCTGGAAAGGAGGAGGGGGGACTGAACGCGCCGGCAGTCACTGTCTGTGCCAACCTTATCGCGGTGTCTGGCAACTTGAGGGCCGTCAGGCTCTCGCAGGTCGCCGCAGCGCAACTCAGCGAGCTCAACATGTTCATGAACATCGCAGCGAAAATCACAATTGGCAGTTTCATAGGTCACCCTTGCGGCGCCTTCGGAAGCACCAAACCAATTAGGTCGAGTGCGATCTCGTGGGGGCGGTCAATTCTTGGGAGTCTACTCGAACGCTTCCACGTGCCCCTCGTGTAAGCACTGTCTAATTTCTTCCGGCGTAATGGAATTCACTTTCTCAGCCGCCGAACCGACCTGCAGCCGGCTGTCTACAACGACGGATCAAAGAGTGTAGGCCAACGCGATTGCAGAGAACATCTATTGAACCTCAATCTGCTGGGCAACCTTCATTTTTAAGATCCCAATTGAGACCTGGAGTTGGAGAGTTCCCGCAACTGTCGGTTGGTATTCAAAGTCGTAGATTTCTCCCGCGAGTGCCAGTTGGCGCGCCTCTTGCATCACGGCTTGCGCGGTTGGCAGATCGCGCCCGTCTTTTGCAATCGCGCGCCACTGAAGCAGACCATCAGCGCCAAGCAGTGAGAAAGAGCCGCCATCGAAGGCGGCAATGCTGATGAGTCGCAGGCGGTACCTGTCCCCGACCCGCCAATGCAAAGTGGGCGGGTTTGTGCTGCCGTTCAAAAGCAGAGGTCCGTCAGTTGGACCAGGACCAGCCCGGCTGAGCACGGCAACGGGCTCGTGCGAGGAATCGAACTTCGTCCCCGGTTCGACTACGATCAGGGGCCCATACAACCCGCCGGAAAGCTGTTCCTCATCGTGCAAATGCGTGTGGTACATGAAAGTCCCGGAACGCGGCGGCGTAAATCGGACGATGAAGGAGCGACCGGGCTGAATCTCCGGAGTGACTTTATTGCCGCGCGCGCCCCAGCCCGCCACTCCGTCGTAATAGCTTTCCACTTCTACGCTGTGCCAATGCACCGTAGTTGATTCATGCAGTTGATTGACGACGGTTATTTCGACTGGCTGGCCGCGCTCAAGTACCATTGGCGGACCGGGCACCGTCAGATCGTTCGGGAACAGCCTGTGATTCTCCTCGAGTTGATAACTGAATCCCGCAGGAAGACCATGGGCCGCTGGGCGTTCCCGCACCCACAGCCGGATCTTGCGAGTTCGACCGTGTGAGGCCACGGATGGACGATTGCCAGTAACAGTGATGCCCAGCACCATTCCAGCCATGTGATCGCGGGTGTGTTGCATGATGGATTTATCGGCCAGAGCGTTGGCGACGGTCATCTCGGGAGACACATGGGGAACAAAGTGGCAGTGAAACAGCCAGTGACCAGGCGGTGGAATCCAGTATGTAGTCATCGTTCCGTTGGTCAGCAACCGATTGGTTGCAACGGTGAGCTGCTGTTCTGGCGCGAGAACGCGATCGGTCTCACTGTTGCCAGCACTGTCCACGCGGAAGTAGGAGCCATGCATGTGCATCGGGTGTCCGCCGTCGCTGGCGTTGATCCAGCGCCAACGTACCGGTTCGCCCGCCGAGTAGGTTAGACGCTCTGTGTAGGGCCACGACTTTCCGTTGATGACCGGGATCATGTGCGGGAGTTGGGCCTGCCCTGTGAGTGCCGCGACGTCGGATCCGCTCCTCCATATTCCCAAGACAAAAATCCGATCTGGGGTGACTTTCCCCGGTGGATCCACCACGAACGCCCCTGCAAGCTGACTGTCTTCTCGAATCGGACGACCGGAGTCGCCCAAGGTTCCACCAGCGCTTGCGTAGTATTGATATGTGCCGGCTGCACCTGCGGTGAATCGGAGTTCTCGCGTTTCCTGGGGAGGGACTTCCACAAGTGCTTTCGCATCTCCCGGGTGCTGATGCAAGCCGTGCACGACCGCCGTGGCCGGGAGAAAGTTGTGAAGTGTCACGTGGATCTCGGTGCCCTCAGGAACGCGAATGAGTGGACCGGGTACTTGAAGTGCTTTATCTTCCTCGGCGAATGCGTAGATCTTCATGCTCGGACCGGCGTCGGCTTCCGGGTACCAATCGCCCTGGCGGAGTTCGAGGTGGAGAGTCAGCACACCCTTTTCAAGTTTTCCGGCGGGTGCGCGATTGGGGTTGGCTTGAATGACCACGGAAACTGGTAATGATTGCCCGGACACTAACGGTATGAAAAAGATGAGCAAAAAGATGGCGAGAGCGGAACGACCGTGGACGCCGCGGAAGACCAATTTGGACATGCCCGCACACCTCCTGCTGCTATCAATCTGCTCCCGAGTCGGTCAAATTACCAATGCGCCTCCACCACGTCGGCGAGTTCCTTCACTCAAGTGCGCAAATGTCCTCGGGTTCGGCCTATCTTACCCCCATCCAGCCTTTGCTATCGCACCAGTTCCGATCTGGATTTCATTGACGATCTGATCCAAGTTCGTCGGGCCTACGTCGACCGACGTTTTGGGCCCTCCGACGTCGAAGGTATGAAGAATGGAAAAAGTGATGTTAGCTTTGGAATATGGTGGCCAGGGACGGAGTTGAACCGCCGACGCCAGCCTTTTCAGAACGTATATAACCAGTGTTTCCAACAACTTACAGGTTGCTGAGGGACTGCTAAACACTGGTAAATACGCAGAAGTCAAGGCTGCCGTGGGTGACTG
>Ga0210383_10000382_pt1 | contig 42246 bp, 46 predicted proteins | sample IncBWC14OmetaG_FD_160072 | JGI IMG/M metagenome (GOLD analysis project Ga0210383, IMG submission 160072) | Forest soil microbial communities from Barre Woods Harvard Forest LTER site, Petersham, Massachusetts, United States - Inc-BW-C-14-O ...
ATTTGGCGGCGCTTCGCCGCCGCTTAACTGCAGCCGTCCCCGGCCGAATTCACGCCTCGCCGGTCACTTTGCCACAAAGTCACATTGGCAAAAGTCACTTGGGCAAAAGTCACTTGGGCAAAAGTCTCACCGGCAAATATCCAATTTGCGACGGTGGAACCGCCCGGTCATCCCGCTATAACGACGCAGGCCGGCTATAATAGTGAGCCATTGCGGCTTCGTCTTTGGTCTAGACGGAACTACCACTTCTCCAGCAGCAGTTCACGAAGCGCCCGCGATCGGCAAAAAATTGCGCCGGCATGTCACATCCGGCCCGGTCCATCTCGTCTTGTCCATGCGAACAAGCCTCACAAAGGAGATGACGATGGAACCGAGACTGAACCCTTTCGCCGCTGCGCCGGCAGCCATGCAAGCCTGGCTCGACTACGGCAAAGGCGTCCTGCAATGCGGTCTGGAAGACAGCCTGATGGAATTGGTGAAAATCCGCGCCTCGCAAATCAATGGCTGCGCGTCCTGCCTGCATATGCATACCGCAAGCGCGCGCGAGCATGGCGAGACGGAAGAGCGCCTTTATTTGCTCGATGCCTGGCGTGAATCGCCACTCTACAGCGCACGCGAACGCGCCGCTCTTGAATGGACCGAGGCCCTGACACGGGTATCGGAGACCCGCGCGCCGGATCATGCTTACCGCGCGCTGCAGGCGGAATTCACGCCGGAGGAGCAAGTGAACCTCACCTTGGTGATCATTACGATCAACGGCTGGAACCGGCTCCAGGTCGGCTTCCGCGGCGTCCATCCGGTCATTCGTCGGCAGGCCGCGTGATGACGACAGGCTCCAACCAGGACGCCGCCGCCACCTTCGATCCGCTGCGTCCAAGATTGATCCGCATCGCCTATCGGATGCTGGGATCGGTCGCGGACGCGGAGGACACTGTGCAGGAGGCGTTTCTGCGCTGGCTCGATGCCGACCGCGACGCGGTGCGCGAACCGGAAGCATTCTTGCGCCGCATCGTGACCCGCCTTTGTCTCGATCACCTGAAATCCGCTCGCCATCGGCGCGAGACCTATATCGGACCTTGGTTGCCGGAGCCGGTCGTCGAGACCGCGGACGACGAAATCGACGACGTCACCCTGCCGCTGATGCTGGCGCTCGAACGGCTGTCGCCGCTCGAGCGCGCCGCCTTTCTGCTTCACGACGTGTTCGGCCTCGGTTTCGAAGAGATCTCCGGCACGATCGGCCGGGAGCCTGCAGCATGCCGTCAACTCGCGAGCCGCGCGCGCGACCATGTCCGCGCCACACGCACGCGCTTTCAATTGCCCAAGGAGCGCGCGCTGCAGATCGCCAACGCGTTCTTCGCCGCGTCGCGCGGCGGCGACATGCAACAATTGCAGTCGCTGCTCGCCGCCGACGTGACGGCCTATGCCGATGGTGGTGGCAAGGCGCGCGCGGCGTTGCAACCGATCGTCGGGCGCGACAATGTCCTGCAGGCGCATGCCGTATTGGCGCAGATCTTTGCCAAGGACATGTCACGCATCGTACGTTACGGCTTCATCAACGGCCTGCCCGGCTTTGTCACCGTCGAGCAGGGCGACATATTGCAAACCACGGCGCTGCAAATCCAAGACGGCAAGATCGCCGCGATTTATGTGATGCGCAATCCGGACAAGCTGCGACACCTGGCACCGCACCCCACGCCGGACCTGGGCAGTCATGCTGTACACTGATTCACCTCCGACAGTTCAGCTGCGCAAAGGACGGAGCGCCGCGGCTTTACTCGTGGCGCTGCTGGTGATCGCCGCCAATCTGCGACCGGCGCTGACCGGCGTCGGGCCGCTGATCGAGACGATCCGGCAGGATCTCGGTCTGTCGGCGACCGCCGCCGGACTGCTCAACAGCCTGCCGCTCTTTGCCTTCGCGGCGTTCTCGCCGCTCGCCCATTTCGGCAACCGGATCGGCATCGAGCGGGCGCTGCTCGCGGCCATGCTGATTCTGGTCGCCGGGATTGTCGTGCGCTCGCTCGGCAGCAGCGCCGATCTGTTCGGCGGCACGATCCTGCTCGGCGCCGGCATCGCAATCGGCAATGTGCTGGTGCCGAGCCTGATCAAACGCGACTTCCCGCATCGCGTCGGCGACATCACGACGGCCTATGCGGTCGTACTCGCGTTGACCGCGGCGATCGCGTCCGGCGTTGCCGTTCCGCTTGCGCGTATTCTGCCCGGAGGCTGGCAGAGCGCGCTGGCATTCTGGGCCATACCTGCGGCGCTTGCCGTCCTGCTCTTCGCCACGCGCCTGCGTTCGGCCAGCGCCGAAGTGCACAGGGCCAGCGACACCACGCCATCCGTTCCGCTTTGGCGTTCGGCGCTGGCCTGGCAGGTGACGGCCTTCATGGGGCTGCAGAGCCTCATGTTCTATATCGTTGTCGGCTGGTTTCCGTCGGTGCTGCGCGATGCCGGCTACTCGCCGGGAACGGCAGGCTGGATCGTCACTTTGTTCCAGGTCGTCGCGCTCGCCGCCACGCTGGTCATGCCGGCCTTGATCCGGCGCGGACGCGATCAGCGCTTCCTTGCCGTGGCGACGCCGCTTATCGTCGTTGTCGCGATCTTCGGACAACTCGCCGCTCCGGCTGCGGCCCTGCTCTGGATGGTTTTAATCGGGCTCGGCACCGGACCGACTCTCATCCTCGCGCTCGCCTTCATTGGACTGCGCACCCGCGACCACCGCCAGACCGCTGCCCTATCGCTGATGGCGCAATCGGTCGGCTATTTCATCGCCGCGCTCGGCCCCGTCGTTTTCGGATTTCTCCACGACCTCGCCCACGGCTGGACCGTGCCGCTGATCGCACTTGCGGCATGCTTATTCCTGCAAGCCGCTGCCGGATTCGGCGCTGGCAGGAACGCGCAGGTGTGAGAGATGATATTGCGGGCGCGCGGCTAGTCCTCAAGCAAGCTCTCGAACTCAACCTGAACGCTGTCGCCGGGCGTACAGCGGTGACCCGCACCCGAGGCCAGCAATGCGCGGGCTTCTTCCGGCGTTCCCGCTTCGACGCACCATTCTTCCACCCGCGTCACCAGCATCCTGGCGTGAAACAGGCGCGTCGGCTGCCGCGCCGCTCTGAGCTGCGGCGCTTCCTTCGGCTGCGGTTCGGTCTCGAATTGCGGTGCTGTTTTGAGCGCTGCGGTTGCCGGCATGTGTCCACTCGCCAATGAGTTCTGCGCGATGAGTTTCGCCTGAAAGGAGTTCCAGGCGCGAATCGCTTTAACCCTGAAAGTGTAAGCGCCACCCGGGAAAGAACAAAGGAGAAACGGGATCGCTTGTGGAACACCGGTTCCCTGCTATCGTTGAGGTAAGGCTCTCAAGCAAGTTCCCCAGTATATGGAGTAGTTCCGTGGCCCCGCGTCCGTATTGGAAAGGCTATCTGAAACTCTCTTTGGTCTCGTGCCCGATCGCGCTGTACCCGGCGACATCCGAACGCGAGAAGATCAGCTTCCACCAGATCAATAAGGAAACCGGCAACCGCATCCGCTACAAGAAAGTCGATGCCGAGACCGGCGACGAGGTTGGCAATAGCGACATCGTCAAAGGCTATGAGATCGACAAGGGCGAATATCTCGAGCTCGCGCCCGAGGAATTGGAAGCGGTCGCCATCGAGAGCAAACGCATCATCGATATCGACGAATTCGTGCCGAAGAGCGAGATCGACGAGCTCTATCTGCGCGACCCGTATTACATCGTGCCGGACGGCGATGTCGGCCAGCAGGCTTTCGCCGTAATCCGCGAGGCGATCCGCAAGGAAGGCATGGTAGCTCTGGCCAAGATCGTGTTCACCTCGCGCGAGCATATCATCGCGCTCGAAGCGCGCGGCAAGGGCATGATGGGCATGACATTGCGCTACCCTTACGAGGTGCGCGCCGAGGACGAATATTTCGACACGATCGAAGACGAGAAAATCCCCAAAGACATGCTCGACCTCGCCGTCCATATCGTCGGCACCAAAGCCGGCCATTTCAAGCCGGTGGCGTTCAAGGATCACTACGAGGACGCGCTGAAGGAGCTTTTGCGCAAGAAGCAGAAGGGCGAGAAGATCGAACGGGCGAAGGAGAGCGCGCCGTCGAATGTCATCAATCTCATGGATGCACTGCGCCAGAGCGTAAAGGCGGACGGCGGCAAAGGCGCCGGCAAGAGCGGCAGCACGGGCAAAAACGGCGGCGCGCGGCGCGCCCCGGCGCGTGCCAATGCAGCCGCGCAGAAAAAGGCGGCCCGGTCCGGTACCCGACATAAACGGGCGGGTTGATGCCGGGCAAGCGCGTGCAATTCGACGACGAGACCTGGCAGCAACTCGACTTGCTGGCACATGACCAGATGAAGGACTTCCAGGAGCTCGCCGACGAAGCCTTCCGCGACCTCCTGAAGAAGCACGGCCGTCCGGCAAGCCTGAAAGAAGCGCTGCGGCGCAGCGCCGGCGTCGCCGCCACGGTGCACCGGCTCAAGCCGGGCAAGGCCAAAATGCCGCGGCGGTAGCCTCCCTTCCTTTGTCATTTTAATGCCAGCGGCGCGCCTGTATGGTCGCGCCCGGTGAATCGACGATTCGGGATTGGGGGACTGGAATGATCCGTGTGGGACTGATTGCGCTGACGCTCGGCGCGACACTGATGAACACCGCCAACGCGCAATCTGATCTGGTGAAACGCGGCGACTATCTGGTCAACACCATCATGACTTGCGGCAATTGCCACTCGCCGAAGGGGCCGCCCAGCGCCGTCGCCGGCAAAGAGTTTACCGGCGGACCTCCGTTTGACCTGCCGCCCTTTACGGTGACACCGTCAAACATCACGCAAGATAAAGAAACGGGCATCGGCGCGTGGAGCGATGCCGACATCAAAAAGCTGCTGCGTACCGGCGTGCGCCCGAACGGCGTTCCCATTGCCTCGGTCATGCCGGTTGGCTTCTATGGCATCATCACCGACGGCGACATGGACGCGATCGTTGCCTACCTGCGAACGATCAAGCCGGTCAGCAACAAGGTCCCGGATCCGGTCTACCGCATGGCCGCGCCGGCGCAGATTTTCCCCGGCACCGAGCACCCCTATACCGAAGCCATGATGAAGGACCCGCTCAAAAAGGGTTTCTACCTTGCCACGATCGGCCACTGCATGGAGTGCCATACGCCGATGACCAAGGGGCACCATGACTTCGCCAGCGACGCGGGCAAAGGCGGAATGGAATTCAAGGGTCCCTGGGGCGTGTCGGTTTCGCGCAATATCACATCGAGCAAGGCGAAAGGCATCGGCGATTGGACCGATGCCGACATCAAACGCGCCGTAATTCAGGGCATCGACAAGGACGGCAATCATCTCAAGCCGCCAATGGGCTTCGGCTATTACGCCCACTTGGCCGATGCGGACATCAACGATCTGATTGCCTGGCTCAGAACAGTTCCCGCGAAGGAATAGCGCAAAGAATAGCGCCTGGATTTGCCGGCGGTCCTGTTTTCAGGAGCCGAATACGACCTGATACATGATCCGGCCGGGCCACAGCGTGAACAGCCCGGCGATCACGAGCGCGCCGAGAAACAGGCCAAGCATCCGGCGGCGATGACGCGCGACGTCATGCCGGTGCGCGGCGAGAACCGCGAACGGCAACAGCGCCAACGTATAGATCGACAAGAGATGGATTGGGCTCCATTGTCCCCAAAGCCGCAATTCGTGGATGAAGAATGAGCTGATGCAGACAACGAGCATCAGCGCGATCCAAATCCCGCCGAGCGTGCGATGCGGCAGCGTGCCCTTGGCCGCGGCAAGCTGCACCACGCCGAGCGCGAAAGCCGCCATGGCGGCGAACGCATGAATCCGGATCGCAGGACTCGCTTGCAGCAGCGGCTCCAGAGTCATAGGCCACCTAAATCACAGTCCTAACAACTTTTTGGTATTGCCGCCGGCCAGCGCCGCAACCGTCGTTGCATCGAAGCCTTCGGCCGCAGCGATGTGGCCGAGCGGATCGTATTCGGCCATGTCGTAGGGATAGTCGGTGCCGAGCACGACATGATCGGCGCCGAACACCCGTACCAGTTCGGCCAGTTGGTTCGGCGTGAATACGACGGTATCGACATAGATGCGCTTGAGATAGCTCGTCGGCGGGTTCGGCAGCGCGCCATGGCTGTCCGAGCGCGCGCCCCAGGCGTGATCGATGCGGCCGGAATAGGCGCCGAGATAGCCGCCGCCATGCACGGCGAGGATTTTCAGCTTAGGATGGCGCTCCAGCACGCCGTCGAAGATCAGATAATGCAGCGCGATCGTGGTCTCGAGCGGATTGCCGAGGACATTGTTGAAATAGAACCGCGTCAGCCGCGACGCCTCGGTGAAGCCGTTGGGATGCAGCATCACGAGGACGCCGAGCTCTTCGGCCCTTTTCCAGAACGGCGCGAAGGCCGGATCCGACAATTCCTTGCCGGCAATGGTGGTCAGGATTTCGACGCCGGTGAAGCCGAGCTGTTTGACGCAGCGCTCAAGCTCCTTCACCGCTTCGCCGCTGTCGGTCATCGGCACCGCGCCGAAGCCTTTGAAGCGGTCGGGCGCCTTGGCGCAAAACTCGGCGATGCCGTCATTGACCATCTGCGTCGCCTTGACGGCGATATCGAGCGGCACGGTGTAGTAGCATTGCGGCGGCGGCGGCGCGATCATCTGCACGTCGATGCCCATGGCATCGAGATCGGCGAGGCGATGCTCATGTCCGGCGCGCTCGCGGATATCGGCTTCCTGCTTCTGGCCCAGCGCCTTGGTCTCGACATTGGCGAAATGGGCGAGCGGGATCGTCGCCCAATCGAGATGCGGCTCGACGAATTTCGCCGCGGCCGGCACGCCGACATGGGAATGGATATCGATCGTGACGCTTTTCGGCCGGGTTTCGCGCCCGGGCCGGCCGTGGCGCCGCGCCGCCGTCGGGGCGTATTTATTCCACTGTTGGGCCATTTCTCGTTTCCCTGTCTCGTTTTTCGCAAGGAAGTCTTCTCAAGGGTAAGCGGGGCGGCAATGTGCGTGAAGGCCCTCCCCGGCACAAGCAGCTTTTGGCAAGGTTTTCGAGGCGCCGTCGCGGCGGCATTCGCGATCTTTCAAGAAGATCAGCGCTGCGGCCCGGACAGGCTCAGATCGCGCTCGGCGCGGAAGACGTTGCTGTAAAGATTAGCGATCCATTGCCGTCCGCTCGATGTGACATTAAGATAGCGGATGGCCGACTGGATATGCGGCGAGACACTGTTCCAATAAAATTGCGGATAAAGGTCGGTCAGATCGGCCGGCGACGTATAGCCGAGTTGTTTGTTCATGCCGACTTCTTCAAATTCGTAATAAAGCGCATTGGCCTTGCGCAGATAATGCGGATCGCCAAGCTGGCCGATCAGATCGGCGGCTCGCACGAGCATGCCTTCTTCGCTGTCGCCGTTGCCATCGCCGGGCGGCGACGGAAAGCGCGTATATTCGACAGCATGCGCAATGCGTGCGGCATCGAGCAATTCCATCTTCGACAGCCGGTCCATCACGAACAGTTTCGAGCGGTCGACGTGATGGGGCAGAAGCGCCGCGTCGGAAGCGCCGCGCGGCAGCTTGGCTTTGTTGCCCTTGGTGTCGATGACATAACCGTCAGCGCCGTCTTCCTTGAGAATGCCGCGCACATAGCCGATATCGTGCAGCAGACAGGCGACCAGCATATGGGCGAAATCGCTCGGGAAAGTCGGCTGCAGCAGCGCGCGCCCTTTCATGATGTCGTAGCCGACCAACGTCACCAGCATCGTATGTTCGACATTGTGATAGAGCGCGTCGCTGTTGCCAATGCACTCGATGGCGAGCCGCGCCACCGACGGCACGAGCTCGGTCAGATCGGCATGTGTCGTTGAGAACCTGCGGCTCATATGCTCGTGGAGGTACGAGCCGAGACCTTCAGCCGCCAGTTCTGGAACGGTAATCAAGTAGCGCCCCTTTGGAAACCAACCGCCATCGTGACCGCGGGTTTGCCAATTTGCAACAACGATCGTGCGTGTCCGTTATTCCGCGTCAGCAAAAGAAACGTGGCGTCGGGCCACGACAGTATCGTGACATGGACATCGGCTTAGCGGTCAGAATATGCCGAGATGCTGGCGCAGGTCGAGGTCGTCAGCTTTCAACGCCGCCGCAGTCGATAGCACGGCAACGCGGCCGGAGTTGAGGATAACGATGTCATCGGCAATGTCGAAAACGAGTTTCGGGCTCTGCTCGACCAGCACGATGGAGAGGCCGCTCTCCTTGAGCTTGCGGATGGTCGCCATGACTTCGGCGACGATTTGCGGAGCGAGCCCCTCCGACGGCTCGTCCATCAACAGCACGCGCGGATTGGCCATCAAAGCGCGGCCGATGGCGAGCATCTGCTGCTCGCCGCCGGACAGATAACCGGCGAGCTGCGCGCGCCGTTCGGCGAGCCGCGGAAACATGGCGAAGACGGTGTCCATGGTCCAGGGTTCGTGTGATTTGGGTTCGCGGCGCGCGGCATAGCCTTTCTGCGCGGCGACCATCAAGTTCTCGCGCACGGTCAGGCTCTTGAAGATGCGGCGGCCTTGCGGCACCAGCGCCACGCCTTGCGCGGAAATGTTCTCCGGCCCCTGCCGCGTCACCTGCGCGCCGAAAACCTCGACGCTGCCGCCGCGCGGCGGCAGCAGCCCGATGCTGACATTCATGCAGGTGGATTTGCCGGCACCGTTGCGACCGAGGAGCCCGAGCAGGCGCCCTTCGCCGAGTTCGAACGACACGCGCTGCAGCACATGGCTGTCGCCGTAGAACGCGTCGATATTGGAGAGCCGAAGCGCGCTAGTCACCAAGATAGACCTCCCGCGTGCGCGGATTGCTCACGACCTCGGCGCGGGTGCCTTCGACGATCACTTCGCCGAAATGCAGAAGCGTAATGCGGTCGGCAAAATCCAGCGCCACGTCCATGTCGTGCTCGATCATGACGATGGTCACGTCGCGCGGAATGGCGTGGAGGAGCTTGCGCACTTCCTGCCGCTCGTCGATGGAGAGACCCGCGAACGGCTCGTCGAGCAATAGCACTTTGGGATTCTGTGCGAGCGCCATGGCGATCTCGACCCGGCGCCGCTCGCCATAGGACGTTTCCGACAGCGGCCGTTGCGCGATCTGGTCGAGCCCGACGCGGCCGAGCGCGTCGCAGGCAAGCTTGGCCAAATGCGGCTGGCGCTTGAGCGGGCGCAGCGGATTCCAGCGCAGCGGCGACAGCCCGAGCAAAGCCAGCGTGACATTGTGCTGGATGGTGTCGCGTGCGAACAGCGTGATGATCTGATAGGTGCGCGCCATGCCGAGATGGGCGCGATCGCGCGTTGGCACCCGCGTGACGTTGCGGCCAAGCAGCGATACGGTTCCGCTATCGGGAGCGAGTTCGCCGGTGATGAGATTGAACAAGGTGGTTTTGCCGGCGCCATTCGGCCCGATGATCAGCCGCCGCTCGCCGGGTGCGACATTGAGGCAGACATTGGTGGTCACGCGCAGGCCGCCAAACGACTTGCAGAGACTGTCGACGACGAGCGCGCTCATTGCTTGGTCACCGCAAGCGAAGCTGCCGTCTTCTGCCGCGCGCTCGACTTGAGCGCCGACCGGGCCAAGCGCACCGCGCCCGGCACCAGCCCCTCCGGCATGAACACGACGATGGCGACGAAGATGGCGCCGAGCATGAAATTCCAGCGCGTGACATAGGCGCTGACCACGTTCTTGACGATCACGACCAAAGCCGCACCGACGATCGGGCCAAGGAGCGTGCCGGCGCCGCCGGAGATCACCATCAACAGCCCCTCGGCCGACGCGGTGAGCGCCAAAGCCTGCGGGCTGATGAACTGATTGTAGTAGACGAACAGAATGCCGGCGGCCAAGGTCAGGAGGCCCGAGAGCATGAAAGCCCAGAACCGGATCATCCAGACGTGGAAACCGAGCGCGGTCATGCGGCGCGGCTGATCGCGGGTGCCGCAAAGCGCAGCGCCGAGCGGCGAGCGCACGAAGATCGTGACCGCGACGGCCGCCAGCAGAAAGACGATCAGCGTCGCATCGTAAAACCCTTTCGCTGAAGACAAGGCGAAGCCGAACGGCGCCGGCCGCGAGGCGACGCTGATGCCGTTATCGCCATTGGTGAGGCTGATCCAGCGATAAGCGACGCCCCAAATGATCTCGCCGAGCGCGAGCGTGATCATGATGAAGCTGATGCCGGTGGCGCGTAGCGCCAGCGCCGCAAAGCCTGCGGTCGCGACCAGCCCGATCGCAAGCCCGCAGAGAATCGCGAAGGCGTGGCTGTAACCGGCGGCAAGCAGATAAGCGACGATATAGGCGGCGATGCCGAACAGGCCGGCATGGCCGAGCGACACCAGCCCGGCATAACCAACCAGAACATTGAGCCCCAGCGCGAAGACCGCATAGAGCAGGATCTGGCTTGCGATATTGACGTAATAGGTTTCGGTGATCGCATAAGGCACAGCGATCAGCGCCAGTATGGCGATGGCGATCGCGATGCGCCGGCCAGTCAACGGGTTGGCGGCAGGACCGGTCACAGCACTTGCCCTCCGAACAGGCCCTGCGGGCGCAGCAGCAGCACCAGCACCATCGGCAGGAACAGGATGAAATAAGCAAGCTCGGGCAAGAGCGCCTGACCGAAATTATAGATGAAGCCGATGATGATGCTGCCGACGAAAGAGCCGAGAAGGCTGCCGGTGCCGCCGAGAATGACGACAACAAGCGCGAGCGGCAGCATGTCCTGATCGAGGCCGGGATAGACCGAGAGGATCGGCCCCCCGATCATGCCGGCGAAACCGGCAAGCCCGGCGCCGAGCGCAAAGACAATGGTGAAGAGCTGCGACACGCGGATGCCGACCACGCGCGCCATCTGCGGATCGTCGACGCCGGCGCGGATCATGGCGCCGAGCCGGGTGCGGTCGAGCATCACCCACAGCGCCGCGGCGAACACCACGGCAATGACGATCACCGCCATGCGATAGAGCGGAAACGCCGCCCCGCCCCAGCGCACGAAGCCCGCGAAGCCGGACGGCGTCGTCACCGAGATCGGATCGCCGCCCCAGGCCATCAGGCAAAGGTCGGCGACCATGAAGGAGACGCCGAGCGTGACCAGTACCTGCGCCAAAGGCTGGCCGGCGAGCCGGCGCAGCAACAACCGCTCCATCAACCCGCCGAGGATCGCCACTTCGACCGCAGCAAGGATCGCTGCCAGCCAGAAATTCAGCTTGAAGCCCAGAGCGCCGGACAGAAACGTGGTGCCGAGATAAGCACCGACCATGAACATCGAGCCGTGCGTCAGATTGGGAATCCGCATCAGCCCGAAGATCAGGGAAAATCCCGCCGACAACAAAAACAACAGGCCGCCGAACGTCACGCTGTTGACGGTAAGCAGCAGCCAGAATGTCATGCGACCTGCCTTTCGCTGTCCCGGCTGCCAGCTGTGTTTGCTATTGTTGCCTTCTCAACACTTGGTCAGCGGCGGATAGTCGCGCGAATAGACCGGATGGGCGAGGAATTCGGCCTCCGGCCAAGTCCAGAACTGGCTGACATTCTCGTAAGTCTTGATGGTCTTGTTCCAAACCTTCAGCCCATATTTGGCGCCTTCGGTCTGCACGCGCCGGATATAGAATGTGCCGATCACGTTGTTGAGGTGATCGAACTTGAGCGGCCCGCGCGGCGTCTCGGTCAGGCTGACCGCCTTAAGCGCCGCCATGAACTTTTCTTTGTCGCTGGCGTCGCCTCCGGACGCTTTCAGGGCGGCGTCGACGACCTGGCAGTTGACATAGAGCAGCGCGGCGTATTGGCCCGGAATGGAGTCATAGTTCTTGATCATGCCGTCGATAAAGCGGTGGTTGGCGTCGGTCTCAAGGTCGAGCGTGTAGGGGCAACAACCGACAAGGCCGATCGCCTCTTCACCGTAGCTCTTGAGCAAGGCGTCGTCGCCGCCGGTTTCGCCGGTGACCACCGGATATTTCAACCCGGCGCCGGCATAGGCCTTCATGAAGCGCAGCGGGTTCGATCCGGCGAAGCCCTGACACACGCCGTCGCAATCGCTGATCTGCGCGACATAGGGCGTGTAGTCGGGCGTCGCCAATGGCGGCCACAGCTTGTTGACGATGCAGCCGCCGTCTTTCTCGAAGGCGGCCTGGAAGCCGCCCATCTGCTCGTAGCCGAAGGCGAAGTCTTCCGAGACCGTGACGACGCGCTTGAGTTTCAACTCGGTCGCCGCGTAATGCCCCATCGGCTGCATCGCTTGCGACGAGGTTGCCGACGCGCGCAACAGATACGGATTGGGCAAGCGCTGGGTGAGATTGTCCGCCGCCGCGAGACTGAGCGTTGGCATTTTCTGTTCTTTGATATAATCGCTGATGGCGTACAGTTCGAAGGCGGCGAGCGGGCCGAGGATAACGTCGACCTTGTCGCGCTCGACGAGTTCCTGGGCCTTGGTCTTGGTGCCGGCCGGATTGCCGCCGGTGTCGGCGGAGATGAAGTCGACCTTGCGGCCGCCGATCGTATAGTTGGTCTCTTTCAGATAGGTCAGGACGCCCTGCTCCATCTGGATGCCGCCTTGCGCCAACGGCCCGGTTTTCACCGTGAGCAGGCCGAGCCTGAACGGCTCGGTATCGGCGATCGCGGGTGTTGGAAAGCGGGCAACGGCCGCTGCGGCACCCGCCGCAGTGCCGGCCAATACGGAGCGCCGGCTGACACTCCGAGATAAGAGCTTGCGAGACATCGCGTTCCTCCCTGAGACGCCTATTTGCGGCGCCCCTTGTTGTTACGGCGCCACCTGGGCGCCGCCTTTGCCGCCGCGCCCCCAAGCGCAGCGGCTTATCGCGCTATCATTGGCGAAGCACCCCCGGCCTGTAAAGACCGGCAGTGTCGCGGCTTTTAGCACTTGGTTAGCGGCGGATAGTCGCGCGAATAAACCGGGTGGGCGAGGAATTCCTGCTCCGGCCAGACCCAGAACTGGCTGACATTTTCGTAGGTCTTGATGACCTTGTTCCAGAGCTTCAGGCCGTATTTGGCGCCTTCGGTATCGCAGCGGCGAATATAGAAATTACCTACCGCGTTGCCGAAATGATCGAACTTAAGCGGCCCGCGCGGCGTGTCGGCCAAAGTGACCGCACGCAGCGCCGTGATCATCTTCGTCTTGTCGCTCGCGTCGCCGCCTAACGCCTTCAGAGCGGCATCGACTGTCTGGCAACTGATATAGAGCCCGGCGGCATAAAGACCCGGGACGACACCGAAATTCTTCTGCATGCCCTCGATGAAACGATGATTGCCAGCGGTGTCGATTTCGAGCGAATAGGGCGAACAGGAGATCAGCCCGATGGCTTCGTCGCCGAAGCTTTTCAGAAGCGCATCGTCCGCGCCGGTCCAACCGGTCACCACCGGATATTTCAAGCCGGAATCACCATAGGCTTTCATGAAGCGCAGCGGATTCGAGCCGGCAAAGCCCTGACAGACGCCGTCGCAATCGCCGATCTGCGCGACATAGGGCGTGTAGTCGGGCGTCACCAACGGCGGCCACAGTTTGCTGACGACACAGCCACCCTCTTTCGCAAACGCCGCTTGAAAGCCGCCGATCTCCTCGTAGTCGTAAGCGAGGTCTTCGCCGATCGTGACCACGCGCTTGAGCTTCATCTCGGTCGCCGCATATTGGCCCATCGGCTGCAGAGCCTGCGACGATGTCGCCGAGGTCCGCACCAAAAACGGATTGGGCTGACGCTGCGTGAGATTGTCCGCCGCCGCCATGCTGAGCGTCGGCATCTTTTGTTGCTGGATATAGTCGTTGATGGCGTAAAGCTCGAAGGCAGCGAGCGGTCCGAGAATCGCATCCACATTGTCCCGCTCGACGAGCTCCTGCGCCTTGGTCTTGGCGCCGGCCGGCCCGCCGCCGGTGTCAGCGACGACAAGCTCGACCTTGCGGCCGGCCATGGTGTAATCGGCCTCTTTCAGGAAGGTGACGACGCCCTGCTCCATCTGATTGCCGCCCTGGGCGAGGGGCCCGGTCTTCACCGTCAGAAGGCCGAGCTTGATTGGGGCTGATTGCGCGATAGCCGGCGCCGGAAAGCGGCTCAACGCGACGGCGGTGGCCGCCGCCGTGCCGCCCAACAATGCGCGGCGTGTGATCTTCCGCGAAGCGCGTTTACGCGAGTCTTGACGCAACATACAACCCTCCCTAACCGGCGCGGAATTTCTGCCGTTTCCGCGTCCGCTGCCGGTGATGCTTATACGATGATTTTTTCAGTTTTTCATTTGCGCGGCGTTATTTTTTTCGTGCTGGTTTCTTTGCCGGCGTTTTGGGGGTTTGCCTTGCCGCTTTTTTCGGCGCGGCCTTGGCAGCTTTGGCTGCCCTCGGCTTTGCCGGAATTATGGGTAACAATAGATAGGGCTGCATGGCGCCGCCGAAATGCAGCCCGGTGACGCCGCTGAAAATCTCAGTCGGCCGGTCGCGCACATCGTCGTGCAGGAACGGTCCACAGCCGGTCAGCTCGTTCTTGAAGTTGGACAGCCGCCCACCGCTCGGCCCATGATAGACATAATCCTTGCCGCGGATCGTAAGCGCGATGCGGTGGCCGGTCGGCACCACGATCGATGTCGGCCAGATCTCGACATCGAGCGGCACAACCTGGCCGGGCTCCAACGGCTGCTTTCTGGTGTGGGTGTGATACGGCCGGTACGGCGTCGACAATTTCTTGTCGAGTTCGCGGTGTGACGCACGCAGCCAGCCCTGCCCGATCGGCGCATGCGGATCGATAGCGCCCTGGAACACCATTTCGTCCATGTCCGGAGTGAAGACCCGCAGGACGGCAAAGATGTCGGCATCCTTGGTGGACGACGAGACGAACAGCTTGAGCGCCGACGGCCCGGTGATTTCGGTGTCGTGTTCGAGCGGCGGCGTAAGAAAAGTGACGCCGTCGCCCATCGCCTCGAATTTCAGCACCGACTTTTTCTTCGCCGCCTTGGCTCCCAGCGAACCGTCCGCCGGATCGAGATAAAGCTTCGTCCATTTGGTGCGCTTGAGCGGCCATTCCTGCTCGTCGCGCTCGACAAAGCTGTCGATATGGCGGACCTGCAATTGCACCGGCGCCTGCTTGTCCCAGCCGTTTTTCTTGCCGTGCAGGAAATAATCGAAGAAGCGCAATTGCAGTTCGCGGCCGTAATCGGTGTAGAAATGCGTCCAGTGCTCGATGCCGTGCACTTCGAGCCATTTGTTCTTCGAGGCGGCGCGCATAAAGCCCTCGAAATTGCCGCGCGGATGCAGCGGCTGGCCGCCCCAATTGGCCGCGGACAGAAACGGCACTTTCACTTTCGACCAGACCGGCGATCGGGCGCGATGATACTTGTCATCGAGCGGGTGCGCGACGATGTCGGCGCCGAAACTGCTACGGTTCTTGGCGAGTTCAGCTTCCGACAGCGTCTCCGGACCGCAGACCAATTCGCCGTGCACGCGGCTTCGTTTGCCACGCTCGCCCGCACCGAATTGCACGGTCTTGACCTGCATGTCGGACCAGTTTTCCCAGAACGTGCAGAGAATGCCGCCGTGATGCGTCATGTCGCGATACCAGTCGGCGGCGCCTTCCCAGATGCACATCGCGGCAAGATGCGGCGGCTCGAGCGAGGCCACATGCCACTGATTGATGCCGTAATAGGAAATGCCGTTGAGCCCGACCTTGCCGTTCGACCACGGCTGGACGCCCGCCCATTCGATGCAGTCGTGGAAATCCTTGGTCTCGCGCGGCGAGAAATGATCGATGAAGCCCGGCGACACGCCGCAGCCGCGGGAATCAACCCGCACGCAGGCATAATTATGCGGCACCCATTTTTCCGGATCGACCACTTCCCAGCTTTGATAGAGATTGCTCGATCCCGCGGTCACATCGGGATGCTTGTCCGCCATGCGCTGCCAGGCGCTCGGATAACCGTCCTGGAAAGCAAGACCCTTGGCATAGGGCCCGTAGCTGAGGATCACTGGATATCGGCCATCGGCGATCGGACGGAACACGTCGGCGCGCAGCAGGAGGCCGTCATCCATGGTGATCGGCACGTCCCAATCGATGCGCATGCCGTCGCGCGTTTCGCTGCGACGTTGGTGGGTTTTATGACCGCCCGCGCCTGACGCCGCTCGGGCTTCGCCTTCACGCACTGACATCGCCTTCCTCCACGCATTCACGCCGTGCCGTTATCGCCGGCCGCGCCGCGAAGATTAAAGGCGTGGATTGCCGGCACAAGACGGGTTGCGGCGAAAAATGGCAGGCATGACGTGACAGCGGATCAGCGCGTTTTGGCGCCCGCCTTGCTCCGCTTCACCCTCGCCATCTTTTCCAGCACGGCGCAAACCGCGGCGGTGTCTTCGGCGCCGCGGCCGGCCTTGAGTGCCTTGGCATAGATCGCGCTCGAAGCATCGAACATCGGCGTCGGCACGTGGATTTTCTTGGCATAGCCGCCAATGACGTCCATGTCCTTCTGCCAGACCGAGATTTTCATGGTGACGTTCTTATAGTTGTCTTTCACCATCATTGGCGCGCGCAATTCGAAGATCCGCGAATTACCGACGCCGGCGGTCACCAGATCGAAGATCAGTTGCGGCGGCAGACCTGCCTTCATGCCGAGCACCATGGCCTCGGCGCTCGCCACGTTATGGATTGCGACCAGAAGGTTCGCGACATATTTCATCCGGCTGCCATTGCCGAATTCACCGACGCTGTGCACCGCACGGGTGAAGCCTGCAAACACGGGACGGAGCTTTTTGACCTCGGCCGCGTCGCCCGAGGCATAGACGACGAGATCCTTCACCTTGGCCTGGGCGCCGGTGCCGCTCACCGGGCAATCGAGCATGACATGACCGGCCTTGCGCAGCACCGCCTCGGCGCGGGTCTTGTCCTCGAGCGTAAAGGTCGACATTTCGACAATGACCCGGCGCGGCAGCTTGGCCAAGTCGCGGGATTTGGCGATGGCGGCTGCGGTCTCGGCGAGCGCTTGCGGCTTCGGCAGGCTGGACAGCACGATCCGCGATTTGCGCGCGACGTCGACGGCGTCCGCGGCGATCTCGACGCCGGCCTTGGCGAGCGCCCGCCGCCGGTCCGCCGCAACATCATAGCCGATCACGCGCCAGCCGGACGCCGTGAGGTTTTGCGCGAAGGCGCCGCCCATAATGCCGAGACCGATAATGCCGACAGTGCCTTTCTTCGCCGAAGCCATGCTGGTTTGCCCTCTGAATCAGAACCGGTTGCGCAAGAACGTGTCGCCAAGAACGTTTGGCTATGACATTGCGCCGCGTGCCGAGCAAGCGGCTTCCTCGCCGCGCGGCGATCGCCTATGTTCCGCGCCACAAAGAAACTCTTGTGTGAAACTCTTGGGAGAGCGCCGAATGCACATCGGTGTCGCCGGTATCGGCAAAATGGGCGCGGCCATTGCCGCCCGCCTGATGGAAATCGGCCACGAGGTCACGGTGTGGAATCGCACGCCGGACAAGGCCAAGGCGGTCTCAGGCGCCACCGTTGCCACGATACCCGCTGAACTGGCGCAGCAGTCCGAGGCGATCGTCACCATCCTCACCGACGGGGCGGCGATCGAGGCGGTCTACAACGGAGCTTCAGGCCTGTTGTCCGCCGGCGTGAGCGGCAAGCTCTTTATCGAGATGAGCACGGTGCCGCCGAAGGTGGAAACCGCGCTCGCGCCGAAGGTCGAGGCCAAGGGCGCGGTCTTTGTCGAGTGTCCGGTCGGCGGCTCGACCACGCCGGCACGGCAAGGCAAGCTGCTTGGACTCCTCGGCGGCGACGCCGATGCCGCAGCACGGGCGCTGCCGATCCTCAATCAGCTGTGCCGCAAGGTCGAGCATTGCGGCCCGGTTGGAGCCGGCTCTTCCATGAAGCTTGCGATCAATCTGCCGCTGATGGTCGCCTGGCAGGCCTATGGCGAGGCCTTCGCCATAGCGCGCGATGTTGGCTGGGATCCCAAGCGCCTCCTCGATCTCTTCGTCGAAAGCAACGGCGCCAATAACGGCCTGAAAATGCGCGCCGACATGATCGTCGCCATGATGGAAAACCGCGATCCCGGCCCGACCACGTTCAATATCGCCGACGCCGTGAAAGACCTGCGCACCATGGTCGATACCGGCGCCGCCAAGGGCGCCGACATGCCGGCGACAAAGGCAGCGCTCGCGGCCTTCGAGGAGGCCAACAAAAAAGGGCTTGGCGGCGGCGACGGCTCGCGGCAATCGGTCTATTGGGCGAGCCGCGGCAAGCAATCGTGACCAAACAATCGTGAGAAAGATTTAGTTTCATCCAGAGCATCGGAGCCAACATGTCAGTCATTTCTCTCTCGCAAGCCTCCACCATCGTCGACGTCGCGCTGAAAAAGGCGCGCGAGACCAATCTCGCGCCGCTCACGGTCGCCGTGCTCGATGCCGGCGGCCATCTCGTCGCCTTCAAGCGCGAGGACAAGTCCGGCATCCTGCGTTACGACATCGCCGTCGGCAAAGCCTGGGGCGCGCTCGGCATGGGCTTCGGCTCGCGCACGCTTGCGGCGCGGGCGGCCAAGACACCGCAATTCTTCACCATGCTGGCGGCGGCGAGCGACGGACGCATGGTCACCAATCCGGGCGGCGTGCTGATCAGGGATTCTGCCGGCAACGTCATCGGTGCCTGCGGCATTTCCGGCGACACGTCCGACAAAGACGAAATGTGCGCCATCGCCGGCATCGAAGCCGCGGGACTGAAGGCCGATCCGGGCGCGGATTGAATTAAATATGGAGAGGAGAAATCTTCATGAAACTGTTTTCATTCTGGCGCTCGCTTGCGACCTATCGCGTGCGCATCGCGCTTAACCTGAAAAACATCGTGCCCGACGAGATCATCGACGTGAACCTGATGAAGGGCGCGCAGCGCGAAGCGGCCTATCGAAAAGTCAATCCGATGATGGCGCTGCCGGCTTTGATCGACGGCGAGGGGCCGGTTCTGTTCGAGTCACTCGCCATCATCGAATATCTCGACGAGACGCATCCGAACCCGCCGTTGCTGCCGGGCGACGCGCGCGGCCGGGCCAGGGTACGCGGGCTGGCGCAAATCGTAGCCGCCGATTCACATCCGCTGATCGTGCCGCGGGTTCGCGAATATCTCGAGCACGAGTTCAAGCTCGACGAGGCCCAGCGCAACACCTGGTGCCGGCACTGGCATACCGCGGCGCTGACCGCGCTCGAAGCGCATCTGCAAAGCCCGGAGACCGGGCGTTATTGCCATGGTGACAAGATCACGCTCGCCGATATCTGCGTCGCGAGCCAAGCGGCGGGCGCGAAATTCTTCAATGTCGACACCGCGCCGTTCCCGGCCTTCGCGCGGATCACCAATGAGCTGGCGAAGATAGACGCCTTCGCGCGCGCCCATCCGTTGCAACAGCCAGGCGCGCCGGCGGCGGCGTAATTTCCCCTCCCCCTTGTGGGGAGGGAGAAGCAAGCTCACCACCATTTCGAAAAATGATGCACAGGACCATGTCCAGTGCCGACGCCAAGCCGGTCAGCTGCGGCAATCGCCACGCTGAGATAGGCCTTAGCGTCGCTGACCGCGTCGGCAAGCGGAAGCTTCTTGGCGAGCCCGGCGGCGATGGCCGAAGACAATGTGCAGCCGGTGCCATGCGTATTCTTGGTTTCGATGCGTGGCGCGGCAAACCGCTTATGCGTCTTGCCTTCGAGCAGAAGATCGACGCTGTCCGGCCCACTGCCGTGACCGCCCTTGATCAACACGGCGCCGACGCCAAGCGCGAGCAGCTTCTCGGCCTGCGCACGCATCTCGTCTTCGTCACGCGCAACCGCCACACCGAGCAGCGCCGCCGCCTCCGGCAGATTGGGCGTGAGCAGGCGCGCCCGCGCCATCAGCTTGCGCAAGGCGTCGATGGCGTCATCGCGCAATAACTTGTCGCCGGAGGTCGCGATCATCACCGGGTCGAGCACGACATCGTGGGCGTGATGGCGTTCGAGACCCTTGGCCACGGCATCGATCGCCGCAGCATTGCCGAGCATGCCTACCTTCACCGCGCCGGGATGCAAATCCGAAAATACCGCGTCGATTTGCGCCGCGATGAAATCCGCCGGTACGTCATGGATGGCGGCGACGCCTTTGGTGTTTTGCGCCGTCAGCGCGGTGATGACGGAGGCGCCATAGACGCCCATGGCGGAAAACGTCTTCAGATCGGCCTGGATGCCGGCCCCGCCGCCCGAATCCGAACCGGCGATGGTCACGGCAATCGCGGCGCTCATCAAACGCCTCGTTTCGCCAGCGTCGCGTCGACGATGCCGCGCAAGGTGCGCGCGGCGGCGGCCGGATCGGGCACCAGCGACAGCGCCGAGATCACGGCGACGCCGTCGGCGCCCGCAGCGATAACTTCGGCGGCATTGGTCGCGTCGACACCGGCAATGCCGCAGATTGGCATTTCCTGCTTGCGGCGCTTGAGCACGTCGATGATGCGCGCCAAGCCTTGCGGCCCGATCGGCGGTTTCTTCTGCTCTTTCGACAGCGTCGTATAGACGCCGCCAGAGCCGACATAGTCGATCAGTTCGACCGGCGCGGTCTCGGCTTCGGCCACCGACTTGATGGAGAGGCCGATGATCGCGTGAGGCCCAAGAAGCCGCCGCGCATCGGCGACTGTCATGTCCTCCGGACCGATATGAACGCCGTCGGCGCCGGCAGCGAGCGCAACATCGACGCGATCATTGACGACGAAAGCCACGCCGAACGGCGCCAGCGCCTGTTTGATCGCCCGCGCCTTTTCCACCATGGCGCCGGTATCGCCGTGCTTGTCGCGCAATTGAACGAGCGTCGCACCGCCTTGCGCGCAGAGCCGCGCCAGTTCGGCAAGGTCGCGGCCATTGGCGCGCTCGGGATCGACAATCGCGTTCAGTCTGAGATCAACCGTCATTGTGGACCTTCACATGCGCGCGCAAAGTCGCGTTGTCGAGACTATGCAGCGCGTCGATAATGCCAACGGCAAAGCTGCCGGGGCCATCGGCGTCGCCCGCCGCGACTTCACCGGCGATACCGAACGCAGTGAGCGCAGCGATCGTCGCGAGCCACGGATCGCGTTCGACCGCGAGCGCGGCGCAGACCAAGGCCGAGCCAGCGCAGCCCATGGCCGTCACCTGTCCCATCAGCGGATCGCCATTGGCAATCGTCACGCGCCGCGCGCCGTCGGCGACAATGTCGACACGGCCGGTGAGCGCGACGATGGCGCCGTGCGATTTTGCCAGCCGCGCCGGCGCGTCACCCGACGGATCGTTACTGGAGAGCGCGGCGAACTCCGCCTGATTGAGCCGCACCACCGCAGGCTTACGGCCGAGGAGCCCGCGGGCAAATTCCGCGCGCGCCTGCGAGCGCTCGATGAAGACCGGATCGAGAAGCCACGGCTTGCCGTTCGCGGCGGCAACGCCGAGCGCTGCTTCCACCCCCGCGCGGCGCTCGGCGTCGAAGGTGCCGAGATTGACCAGGAGCGCATCCGCGCCGGCGACGAAGGCACCGATCTCCTGCGGCGACAGCGTCATCGAGGGCACCGCACCGGCGGCCAGCAGCATATTCGCGGTATATTGCTGGGCGACCGTATTGGTTATGCAATGCACGCGCGGCGCGCGCTCGCGGATGCGCGCGAGGACGGCGGTGGCGATGTCGGCAAAGTCCGCAGAGCCGTGCATTTTCTGGCCGTGCATTTTCTCAAGTCTTTCCAATAGCTTTCATCACTCTACACTGGCCGCCGCGCCGCCGTCATGTGGCGGTTTTTCATTGGAGCATGATCTTTTCCGAAAACCGGCTTCCACTTTTCGGGGTCATGCTCTGCCGCTCGCCTCGCTTCGCGGCCGTGGATGATATAAGTATCCTCCGGCTCGGAGGCGCGCATGGTCCCTTTTTTCGTGCAGATCAAATGTCAGCTCGGCAAGTCTTACGATGTCGCCAATAAGCTTGCCGACGCCGAGATCGCCTCGGAGATCTATTCGACGGCGGGCGATTTCGATCTGTTGGCGAAGTTCTACGTCGACCCGGGGACCGACATCGGCCATTTCATCGCCGAAAAAGTGCAGACCGTTCCCGGTATCGCCGACACGCGCACGATCCTCACCTTCAAAGCGTTTGGACCGACCTAGCTCGTCAAGCTCCCGCCACCTGCCGCTCAGGCGCGCGCAGCCGGCGCACCGCCGCCAATTGCCGCTCGCGCCAGATCACGAACAATCCGGCCGCGACGATGATCAAGGAGCCGGCGACGATCATGATCGTGGGCGTTTCGCCGAACAGCATGTAGCCCAGGATCAAGGCCCAGATCATCGCCGTGTAGTCGAACGGCGCCACGACCGAGGCCGAGGCGTAACGATAGCTCTCGGTCAGAAAGATATGCCCGGTGCCGCCGAGCACGCCGATGCCGATCAGCGCCGCGAATTCGCCGCCGGTCGGACTGACCCAGCCGAACGGCCAAGTGACCAGGCCGGCGAGCGCGCAGAACAGCGAGAAATAAAACACGATCGACGAGGTGGTTTCGCTCTGCGCCAGGCGGCGGGTCTGAATGACCGTGCCGGCATTGGCAAGAGCGCCCGTCAGCGCGTAGACGAGGCCGGCAAGGGTCGTCGCGCTCATGGCGGCGAAGGTCAGTTCATCGCCGGACAGATGCGGCGAGAGCACGACAAGCACGCCGATGAAGCCGATGATCACCGCCGACCAGCGATAGATGCGCACGCGTTCTTTCAATACAAAAGCAGCAAGCGCGACGGAGAACAGCGGCGTGGTGAACGAGATCGCATTGGCCTCGACGAGCGGCAGCCGTGCCAGCGCGCCGAAATTGCAGAACATGCCGACGATGCTGATCGCGCCGCGGCCGGCTTGGCCGAGCGGCCGCTCGGTGCGCACCACCGCCGCGAGTTCGCCGCGCCAGGCATAGACGGCCAGGACCGGCACGATGGCGAAGGCCGAACGGTAGAATACGACCTCACCGATCGGATAGCGCGTGCCGAGAAAGCGCACCAAGGCCGACATCACGGCGAACAAAACCGCCGAAATCAGCTTGAGCACAATGCCTTTGCCGGTATTCGCCACGTGTTCGCCGCCTCGGGCTCGCGCGACTTGGCTGTGCGCGACCTGACTACGCGCGAATCGCCGAAGCCAGCCATACCCCTTAGAGCATGATCCGGAAAAGTGGAAACCGGTTTTCCGAAAAGATCATGCTCAAACGAATGATCTGGAGCATGGACCGGCGACTAGTCCTTCTTTTCTTTCTTGGGCGGCTTGGGCGGCCCGATCGTTGGCGGCAGCGAGGCGATGTAATTTGCCATCGCGGCGCGGTCCTCGGCGCTGAGCAGAGAGGTATTGCTGATCACATCCGCCATCGGTCCGCCGGCATAATCGCCGTCTGGCATCATGCCGTCGCCGAGAAAGCTCGCGATGTCTTTTTCCGACCACACCTTATCGCCCTCGCGCAGCCCGAGCGGCGTGATGTTCGGCACCCAGCCTTTGCCGTCGGGCGCCGGGCCGCCGGCGAAGCGCTGGCTCTCGATGATGCCGCCGAGAAAGTTGCGCGGCGAATGGCATTCGGCGCAGTGGCCCGGTCCGTTCACCAGATAAGCACCGCGATTCCATTGCGCCGATTTGGTCGGATCGGGCGCGAACGGCCCGCCGTGGAAGAACAACAGTTTCCAACCGCCGAGGAGCGCACGCTGATTGAACGGAAACGCCAGATCATGCGGCGGCGATTTGCCCGGCACGGGCGGCAGCGTTTTCAGATAGGCAAAGAGATCGCGAATGTCGTTGAGCTGCATGTGCGCATACGACGTGTAAGGAAATGCCGGGAACAGATTGTCGCCGTGCTCCGACGTGCCCTTGGATAACGCGGTGACGAAATTGGCCTCGCTCCAGGACCCGATGCCGTCCTTGGGATCTGGCGAAATGTTCGGCACGTAGAATGTGCCGAACGGCGACTTGAGCGCGAGCCCCCCGCCAAGCTTCAAGCGATCGACCTTGTCGGGGTCGTCGTTCGGCACCGCATGGCACGACGCGCAGCCGCCGATATTGAACATCGTCTTGCCGTTGTCGAGATTGGGCGTGTATGGCGGCAGCGCGGAATCCGGCACAACCTGCGGCAGCGTCATAAACCACAAGGCGGCCAAGCCCGCGATGACGCACGAGAGCGCCGTCAGAATAAAAGTCCGAAAATTCCGCCAGCGCCGTCCCGAAATCAGCATCGCAATCTGCCTCCGCCTCGTCCCCGGAACTTCTGGCGCGCGCCAAACCACCCGGAAGCACGACTCGCGGCAACTCGGATTTATTCCAATGTGCCGCGTCGCACAGCGACGAAACGGGAATAGCAAAGTATGGGCGCGTCATCCATGCGGATGACCGCCCTCTGACCGCGTGCTGTCGCGCTCAGCTCTTCTTGAGGCGATAGTTCTGGTGGCAGCCGCCGCAATCGTTTTTGCCGATATTGCCGATGGCCGCTTTGAAACTGTCAAGATCCGTGACGGAAGCATCGGCCGCTTTGGCGTCCTCGCCGAGCTTTTGGAATCGTGCTTTGAAATCGGCCATGTTGTCCCAAATCTTGGGGTCGGCTGCGGTGTCGCCACCGGTCTTCGATGTGTCCGGGAACAGCCCAGGCATCTTCGCCGCCGCGTTCTGGAATGTCGCGAAGATCTTATGTGCGGCCGCCATATCGAATGGCACCGTGCCCTTGACCATGTCGCCCGCGATCTTGGCCTGGTCGCCATTCGCCTTCATGAGCGCCTTACGTGCGGCGATCGGATCCTCTTGAGCGACGGCGGCGCAAACGCCAAGCGCGACGGCACTGACTGCGAAAACGATGCGAAGCATACGGTCTCCCCTCGATAGGCCTGCCCAGAATAGACACCAGTGACAAACACCAGGTCGGTTGCGTTATTCCGGCGCGGCTCAGAATAGCCAACGCCATGCTTTCTCTATGAAAATCCCCCCGAATCTATTCCGCCGGCTGCGGTTTGCCGGCCCGCTTGTCGCGCCAGCGCACCCCCAAATCGGCAATCCAGCGCGCCACGACATAGAACACCGACGTGAAAACGAGCCCGAATGCCGTCACCCCGATCATGCCGAAGAACACCGCAGTGCCGAGCGCCTGGCGCAATTCGGCGCCGGCGCCGATCGCCCAGACCAATGGCGTGACGCCGAGGATGAAGGCGAGCGACGTCATCAGGATCGGGCGCAAACGCAGACGCGTCGCTTCGACGGCAGCGTCCCAGCGACTCCGTCCCTCGTCCTCGAGCTGACGGGCGAATTCGACGATCAGGATCGCGTTCTTCGCCGCCAGCCCGATCAGCACGACGAAGCCGACCTGGGTAAGGATGTTGTTGTCGAGCCCGCGGATGACGACGCCGGTGATCGCGGCGACGAGGCACATCGGCACGATCATGATCACGGCAAGCGGCAAGGTCAGGCTCTCATATTGCGCCGCGAGCACGAGGAAGACGAAGACCACCGCCAGCAGGAAGGCGAACATCGCGGTCGAGCCGGCCCTGAGCTGCTGAAAGGCGAGCGTCGTCCATTCGGTGGCAAACCCGTCCGGCAGCGTTTCCGCCGCGAGCTTGTCCATGATCGCGATGGCCTGGCCCTGCGAATAGCCGGGGGCTGCCGCGCCGTCGAGCTCGGCCGCCGGATAGAGATTGTAGCGCGGCACGCGGTACGGGCCGGCGATATCGTCCACCGTGGTGAAAGAGCCGAGCGGCACGGTATCGCCGGTGGCATTGCGCACCCTGATCTTGAGCACGTCCTTGACGTTCTGCCGGTCTTCGTCGCGCGCCTGCGCGGTGACGCGGAAGGTGCGGCCGAACAGATTGAAGTCGTTGACGTAGAGCGAACCGATATAGATCTGCAGCGCGTTGAAGACATCGGTCACGTTGATGCCGAGAAGCTGCGCCTTGGTGCGGTCGATATTGAGATAGACCTGCGGCGTCGAGGTCTCGAACAGCGAGAACACGCCGGCGACGCCAGGGGTCTGAGCGGCGCGCCCCATCAAGCTCAAGATCGCCTGTTTCAGCGCCTCGGAGCCGACACCGGCACGGTCCTCGACCATCATACGGAAGCCGCCGGCATTGCCGATGCCGGCGACCGGCGGCGGCAACACGGTGATAATGAAAGCATCCTGGATCGCGGAAAGCCGCTTGAACAGTTCGGCCTGAATGCCGGCAGCGGATTGGCGCGGATCGCGGGCGCGCTTCTCGAACGGATCGAGCACGAGAAACAGCGCGCCGGCGTTGGGTGCGTTGGTGAAGGTCGCGCCGGAAAAGCCGACGATGTTAACCGCATGCGCGACGCCCGGAACCGAGAGCGCGATGTCGAGCGCGCGCTGCTGGATTTCATCGGTACGCGACAGCGAGGCGCCGGGCGGCAATTGCACGACGGTGATGAGGTAACCGCGATCGACCTGCGGAATGAACCCGATCGGTGTAGTGCGGAACGTGTTCAAGCCGACCGCAAGCACGGCCAGATAAATCGCGACCATGAGCACGACACGCCGCACCGTGCGCGAGGCGAGCCACGATATGCCGAAGGCGACCTTGTCGAAATAAAGATTGAAATAGCCGAAGAAGGCGTGGATCGGCCGCTCCCACCAGGTGTCGCGATGATTGGCCTCGTGCGGCTTGAGCAGCAGTGCGCACATTGCCGGCGACAAAGTCAGCGACACGATCAGCGAAATCACGGTGGCGCCGGCGATGGTCAACGCAAATTGGCGGTAGAACTGGCCCGATATGCCGGTGATGAACATCGACGGCACGAACACCGCGCAGAGCACCAGCGCGATGGCGATCAGCGCCGAACCCACCTCGTCCATGCTTTTGCGCGCGGCATCGCGCGGCGACAGTCCGGACACGATATTGCGTTCGACGTTCTCGACGACGACGATGGCGTCGTCGACCACGATGCCGATCGCCAGCACCAGGCCGAACAGCGACAGGTTGTTCAGCGAAAACCCGAATGTCGCGAGGAAGAAGAAGCTGCCGATCAGCGAAACCGGAATGGCGACCAAGGGAATGATCGCCGCGCGCCAAGTCTGCAGGAACAGGATAACGACCAGAATGACGAGCACGATCGCCTCGCCGATGGTCTCAATGACGGCATTGACCGACTGCTGAATGAACTGCGTCGGGTTGTAGACGATGTCGTATTTGACGCCAGGCGGAAACCGCTTCGACAGTTCCCCCATGCGGTCGATAATGCCTTTGGCAGTGTCGAGCGCGTTCGAGCCCGGTCGCTGGAACACGGCGAGCGCCACCGCGGGATCATGATCGAGATAGGAATTCGAGGAGTAATCAAGCGCGGCGAGTTCGACGGTAGCGACGTCCTTGAGGCGCACCACTGCGGTCGGCGTCTGCTTGATGACGATCGAGCCGAACTCGCTGGGATTGTCCAGCCGGCCGAGCGTCTGCACCGCGATCTGAAACGCGCCGGGATGCGCCAAGGGTGGCTGGTCGAGGACGCCCGAGGCAACCTGGATGTTTTGGCTCTGCAGCGCATTGGTCACATCACCCGCGGTCAGGCCGAGCGACTGCAAACGATTCGGATCAAGCCAGATGCGCATCGAATAATCGCGGCTGCCGAACACCGTGATCGAGCCGACGCCGTCGACGCGGGTGAGCGGATCGGTGACTTCGAGCGTGGCGTAGTTGGAGACGAACAGGGCGTCGCGCGATTTGTCGGGCGAATACAGATGCACGACCATCATCAGGTCGGGCGACGACTTCGTCACCGTCACGCCGATATTGCGCACGTCGGCCGGCAGCCGCGGCTGCGCAATGGCGACGCGGTTCTGCACTTGCACCTGCGCGATATCGAGATTGGTGCCGAGATCGAAGCTGACCTGGATGGAGAACCGTCCGTCAGCCGTCGAATTCGACGACATATAGATCATGTTCTCGACGCCGTTGATCTGCTCCTCGATCGGCGTCACCACGGTGGAGGCGACGACTTCGGCACTGGCGCCGGGATATTGGCCCGATACGTTGATGATCGGCGGTGCGATCTCGGGATATTGCGCGACCGGCAGGCGCGCGAACGATACGCCGCCCAGGATCACGAAGACGATCGAGACCACGGCGGCAAAGATCGGCCGGTCGATGAAAAAATGCGAGATACGCATGGTCCGGGATCAATCGGCTTTGACGCCGCCGCCGGACTTGCCGTCGGCGGCATCGCCGGTTTTCGCGGGCGCCGCGGCGGCCGGGGCAGCGGGCGCGGCCTGCTCCTGCGCATTCACCTTGATGCCGGGGCGCGCGCGCATCAGGCCGTTGACGATGACGCGGTCGTTTGCATCCAGTCCGTCCTTGATGACGCGCAAGCCGCCGTCGAGCTGGCCGAGCGTCACGTATTTCTGCTGCACCATTCCTGAATCGTCGACCACCAGCACATATTTACGCACCTGTTCCGAACCGATCGCGGCATCGGGCAGGAGCAGCGCGGTGTAAGGCGGCGAGCCCGGCACCCGCAGGCGGCCGAACATGCCGGGCGTGAAAATGCCGTCGGCATTGTCGAACACCGCGCGACCGCGGATCGTGCCGGTCGAAGTGTTGATGGCGTTGTCGACGAAGTCGATCTTGCCGATGTGCTTGAACTCGTTCTCGTCGATCAGTTCGAGCGAAACCGGCACGTTGCCGTTAAGCGCCGCGACCTCCTTGCTGGCGGAGGCATAGCGCACGTAGCGCAGATAGGATTGCTCGTCGAAGGTGAACTCGAAGCGGATCGGATCGACCGACACCACGGTGGCGAGCAATGTGGTGTTGGCGCCGGCGCCGCCGGTGACAAGATTACCGGCGGCGACGCGGCGGTCGCCGATGCGGCCGTCGATCGGCGAACGGAGCTGGCTATATTGATCGAGATCGAGCTCCGCCGAATGCACCATCGCTTCCTGCGCGGTGACGGAGGCCGTCGCCACCGCCTTTGCCTGCGTACGCTGATCGTAGGCCTGTTCCGTGATGGTCTTGTTCGTGAGCAGGCTCTGCCCGCGCGCGAGATCGGCTTCGGTGAAAGCGAGATTGGCGCGCGCTTGCGCCAGATTGGCACGCATCTGCTCAAGCGCGATCTCGAACGGGCGGCGATCGATGGTGAAGAGCAGATCGCCCTGCTTCACCATCTGGCCATCCTTGAAATGAATGTCGGAAAGATAGCCCGACAGCCGCGAGCGGATTTCGACCGAATCCACCGCGGCGAAACGGCCGACATATTCGTCCTGATCGATCACGGTTCGCTGCACCGGCTTGGCAACCGTCACCGCCGGCGGCGGCGGGCCGCCGGCCTGCTGCTGGCTCTGATTGCAGCCGGCGAGAACGAGCAGCAGAGTTGCCGCCGGAATTGCGCCGGCGCGCCGCGCCGTTTGGGCGAGTGTCATGATTCGGTCCTCAGGGCGTCTCGGCACCATAGGCCGCCGCCCCTGTCAATCGCACACATAATCCACCCTGGATCCGCTTGGGGTCCATTTCGGCCCCACTTGGAGCCGCGTCTTTGGCCGCAAATGTGGCCGCGCGCGCACGCTCTTCCTTGCGGCCAGTCGCAGCCCCATATCTGCGCCCAATCCTCATTAACCAAACGCCGGTCTCGTGCCGGCCTAAGGCGCTGATAAACATGACAATAATGCCCCCTACCGATGTGTTTCGGGGCGCGCAAAGCGTGCCCGCTGCCGATATTCCGCCAGTCCCTGCCGACGACCAGGCGCTGCTCGATGCCTATTCGCGGGCCGTCATCGATGTCGTCGACCGGGTCGGTCCCGCCGTGGTGCGACTTGCCGTGCATAACGGCAATGCCGCGCCCCCACCCTACCCTCCTCCGCGTGCCGGGGAGGGAAAGGGAGGGGGCCGTGGCGGTACCGGCTCCGGCGTCATCCTATCGCCGGACGGCCTGATCCTCACCAACAGTCACGTCGCCGGCGCGCTCGGTCCCACCGCACGCATCGACGTCACCACGGCCGACGGCCAGGAATTGCGGGCGCGGCTCGTCGGCGACGATCCCGATACCGATCTGGCGCTGCTGCGCGTCGACGAAGCGCTGACCTTGCCGGCGGCGCCGCTCGGCGATTCCAAAAGGCTCAAGCGCGGCCAGCTCGTGATCGCCATCGGCAATCCGCTCGGCTTCGAGTCCACTGTGACGACCGGCGTGGTCTCCGCGCTCGGCCGCTCGCTGCGCTCGCGCAACGGCCGGCTGATCGACGACGTGATCCAGACCGATGCCGCGCTTAATCCCGGCAATTCCGGCGGGCCGCTCGTCTCCTCACGCGGCGAAGTGGTCGGCATCAACACCGCCGTCATCATGGGCGCGCAAGGCATCTGCTTTGCGGTCGCCGCCAATACCGCAAGCTTCGTGCTCGGCGAACTGATCCGCCACGGCCGCGTGCGCCGTGCCTTCATCGGCATCGCCGCGCAGCAGACCGCGATCCCGCAGCGCCGCCGCCGCGCTTTCGGGCTCACGCAAGAGAGCGCCGTGATCGTGAGCTCGGTCGAGACGGAAGCCGCGGCCGGACGCGCCGGGCTCAAAGCCGGCGACATTGTCGTCGCGCTCGACGGCGCGCCCATCGCCGGCGCCGACGACCTGGTGCGCGCGCTCACCGGCGACAAGATCGGCAAGAGCGTGACGCTCGACGTGCTGCGCGTCGCCGAGCGGCTATCGATCGACCTCGTGCCGCAAGAACGCAAGCCGGAGCGCAAGCGGGCGGCTTGACGGCCTGACGCAATCAATCGTCGAACGGGTCGGATCAGAGTCCGAGCATAACGCGCGTCTCGGTCGGCGAAGCAATCTCGCGTCCATAGGCACGGCCGAGATTAGCGAAGAATTCGACGAGCTTGGCATTGCTCGGATGGCCAAGCTCCGGATACGGATAATCGCCGATACCGGGCGACACATGCCCGCCGCGCTCCAGCGCGATGGCCGCGGCGGGCAGGAGATTGCCTTCCTTGCACGTCACCGTCCATTCGATCTTCTTGGTCTTCGGCAGCATGTTGACGAAGGCCAGCGCGCCGTCGGTCGTGCACGGATGGCCGCCGAGAATGCCGCCTTCGCAGAACGAGAACTGCACATAGCTCGGCTCGCGCAGCACACCCATGTCGAGGAGCGCTTCCGCGGCGCGCAGAAACGGGATCGTCCAGCAGGTGAGATGCGGCTTGACGCCGGCGGCGTGCATACGCTCGGCGAGAAACATGCAGGTCTTGATCGTATTCACATAGGTCTTGTCGGTGGTCAGGAATTTTTTGCCCGCAGCGTCGTAGACGTCGATATTGGTGCTGCCGACGTCAAGCGCCGCCATGTCGGCGCGGGCATCGGGGTTCTTGCCCATCTCCACGATATGGCTGGTGCGGTTTTCATCGCCTTTGATCGTGTTCTGGCCGAGCGTGGAATCGATCAGCACGTTGCTGCGGGCGCGGATTTTCTCGACGATCTCTAGATAAACCTTCGGATCGTAGGATGGCGCGCCGTCGGGCTGCCGCGCGTGGAAGTGCACGATCGAGGCGCCGGCGGCTTCGCATTCGGCCGCTGTCTGCGCGATCTCATCGGGCGTGAACGGCACGTGTTTGTTGTTGTCGCGCGGCATATATTCGTTGATGCGCGCCATGATGATGAGCTTTTTCGCCATAAGTCTCCTCCGCGCCTTCGTTCAGTGCGCCGCGCCGATCACCGCGCTGCCTGTGCTTTGTTGTGTCGCCGCGGTCCCTGCGGCGCGGCGGCGGCGGCGCCTCGACCACGCGCTGACGCCGAGAGACAACATCATGACCGCAAGGATCGCGAGCGCGGCAGGCCGGCGAAGTATGTAGGCCGGCTGACCGCTGATCAGCTCGTAGGACAACACCGCCTGGGTCTCCAGCATGCGCCCGAGCAACAATCCGACGACGGTCGCCGCCACCGGATATTTGTAGCGCACCATCGCCGCGCCGATCAGCGTGAAGACAAAAAGCGTGAGCGGGCCCGCTATCGTGCCGTCGAGCGAATAGGTGCCCATGATCGCGAGGACCAGCACGACGGGCACGATGTAGCGCGTCCGCAGCCGCACCACGTTGCTCGCCACGTAAATGAAACCAAGCCCGACGGCGAGCAGCGCCACGGCCTCGATGATGTTGTTGAGGATCAGCGCATAGACCATCGGCTTGTGCTGGCGGATCAGGCTCGGACCGGCGACGACATTGTGCATCATGAAGGCGGCGAGCAGCACAGCGACGGCGCCATGTCCCGGTATGCCGAGCGTGAGCATGGTCGCCATCGAGCCGCCCTCGCCGCTCGCGACCGCAGCCTCGGCGCCGATGACCCCTTTGGGATTGCCTTGCCCGAACGTATCGCCGTCCGGCGCGGCGCGCTTGGTTTCAGCATAGGAGATCAGATTAGCGACAGCCGAGCCAACGCCGGGGATGATCCCCATGATGATGCCGATGACCGTGCCGCGCAGCAGCACGCCGGGATATTTGAACGTATCCAGGCAACCGCTGATGATGCGGCGCAGACTGACGGTACGTGAACTGCCGCCATCGACGATGAAGTCCTTGGTGACGAGCGTCAGGAGTTGGCCGGCGGCAAGAAGCCCGATCATCGCCGGGATCGGCGATATGCCGTCGAGCAGATACGGAATGCCCATCGTGCCGCGCATATAGCCGGCGGTGTTCATGCCGATCGTCCCGAGCAGAATACCGAAGGCCGCGGCGAGAATACCGCGCGTGACATATTCGCTACCGAGCGAGCCGAGCAGCAGCAGCCCCCACAGCGCCACGACGAACATTTCGATCGGGCCGATCTTGATGACGATTGCCGCCATCGGCTCGATCATGAGCAGCAGAAAAAGATAGCCGAGCATGCAACACAGCGTCGAAGAAAACAGCGCCAAGCCGAGCGCCTCGTTGTGCTGGCCCTTCAGCGTCATTGGATAACCGTCGAACGTCGTCGCATAGGACGACGGCGAACCGGGGATGTTCATGAGGATCGCCGGCACCGAGCCGCCGAAGACCCCGCCAGTGTAAACCGAGGTGAGGAAAACGATCGCCGGGAAGAATTCCAGGTAAAGCGACAACGGCAGCACGATCGCCATTGCCATGCTGATGGAAATGCCGGGCACCGCGCTGAAGACTAGACCGACGATCAGGCCCGGAACGATCCACAACCAACTCTGCGCCGACGCGACGATGATATGCAGGGCTTCCCAAAACGCCGACACGTCGAGCATGCCGCCCTCCTATATGACCAGCGTGTACATCGGGTAAGGGAGCAGCACCCGAAACGCGCCGATCAGGACGAGCGAGACCAATAACGGATAGAGCGCCAGCGGCAGCCACCGCCGCTCGCCGCAAATGAGCATGGTCGCAAGCACGAACAGCCAGGTCGCGACGTCAAAGCCGATGAAGCTGAGGAGAGAGACATAAAGGCCGAGCGCAACCACGAGTCCGCCAACCGGCGCCAGCTTGCGCAAGCTCGTGCTGCCGAGCGCACTCGCGCCATGCGCATCAGGCGCCGACGGCTCTGCCTCGAATTCGCCGGCGCGGCGAAAGCATTGCGGCAGGATGGCGAGACAAAGGCACAAGGCAACCACCGCTAGCGGCGCGACCAGCAAAAGATTGTGGATGTTGAGCGACGCGGATATCGCATCGAGCAAATACCAGAGCACCCAGGCGCCGATCGCCGCGAGGAAGATCAAATGCCCCCAATCGATGACATAACGAGATCTTCGATCGTCCATTTCGCGTCCCTCTAGCGGCGTCATTGTGCGGCCCTCATGCGGCGTCGCCTTTCCAAACACACACGCTACGTGCCTTGCAGCAGATCGGCATGGTCCTGAATCTGCTGACAGGTCTTGAGATAGACCGCGTCCGAATCCTCCGGCCCGTACCAAGTCGAGGCGAGGTCCTGCTTCTGCAGCGTCGCGACGACTTTCGGATCGGAAAAGACATTCTTGTAGGCCTCGACCAGCCGGGCGTAGCGATCCGGGTATTTGGCCTTGAAGGCGGAACTCACCGCAAATCCGCGCAGTGAGCCGGCGACCGGTTCGAATTTCGCGCCGACATTGACCTCCCCAATCGCCGGCGCGGCGAACGGCGCCTTGCGTTCGGCGGCGAATGTCAGAAGCGGCCTGATCTGATCGGCGATCGGCAAAAAACCTTCGCCCCCGGCAAAGCCCACATCGACCACACCGCCGAGAACGGAGGTCCGCACGATGCCGCCGCTTTCAAAGGTGATGAGACGAAGCTTCCCGGTGTCGATCCCGGCCGCCCGCATCAGCAGGATCAGGTTGATGTAATCCGTCGAGGAACGCGGGAAGCCGATCGACAGGCTGCCCGGATCTTGTCGCAGCGCCGAAATGACATCGTCGACGGATTTCAGATCGCCCCCCGCACTTGTCGCCAGCAGCGTGTAGTCGCGCGCCGGCAGATTGATCATGGCGAAATCGGAAGTCTTGAACGGCGCGTGCTGCAGCAGAATGTTGACGGGGATGAAGCTCGCCGCGGTGACCAGGAGCACATAACCGTCGTCATTCTGCCTGAGGAAATATTCGTGGCCGAGCATCTCGCTGGCACCCGGCACATTGGCCACGGTAACCGGCCTGCCGAGCTCCTTGCCGAGCGGGACGGAAACGAGACGGCCGAGATTGTCGGTGTAACCGGCCGGGGGATTGGGATTGACCAGGACGATGGGGCGGGACGGATAATCCTCCGCCGCGACGATGGCCGGCGCGAAGACGGCCCCGGACGAAACGGCGGCGGTCGCATATTTGAGCGCAGTACGGCGCGTGATCGGCCTCGTCATTTGCGTCTCCCCGTTTTGGCGGCCTTTGCGGACGCTCTGTAATCTCGGGCGCGTCATCGCGCCGGGCCTTATGAAGCTTTGCGCTTGCCGGCTGCGTCTTGCGGATCGAGCTTGGCCAGGATTTCGCGGCCTTCGACCATATCGTCGAGCGTGCCGAACACGTTCATGTAGTGGCCGGCAAAGCCGAGCTCATCGAGGCGGCGGAACAGCGCGGGGAAATCGAAATCGCCCTCGCCGGGCTTGAGATGCACTTCCTTGCCGTTACGGAAGCAATCGGCGAGGCGGACCTCGTCGCAGCGGCCGATATCCATGCCGGCCAGGAAGCCGTCGACGCCTTCCGGTACCAGATGCGCATGGTTGGCCGTGAAGGCCCAGCGCAGCCGAGGCGACTTCAGCCGATCGAAATAAAATTGTGTCTCCTCGAGCGTGTGCCCGAGATAGTGCACCTCGGCGTCGTCGGGCTCCCAGTTCATGTTCTCGAGAAGCAACGTCAGACCGATCTTCTCGGCGTAAGCGGACAAGCGTTCGAGCCGCTCGAGACCGGTCTGCATCCGCAGTTGCACGTCGGAGGTGAAATGATAGCCGGCATGGACCACCATCCACTCGCCGCCCAGCCGTTTGCAGGCATCCATGTGTCCGGTCAGGTAACGATCGACGCCGTCGCGCACATGCGGCGCATATTCGGCGACGTTGACCGCCGACATGGTATGGATGCCGATGCGGATATCGTTCGCGTCGCAGGCTGCGCGTATGGCGCCGACGCGCGCGTCGGTCAGGCTCTCAATGGCGTTAGGCGCAACGTCGATTTTCAGATCCAGGTAGCGGACACCGTGCGCGATGGCCGCCGCGATACCGTCCTCGATTTTGTTCTTTTGCCCGAGATCGATCCCGATCCGGTCCCGTAGGGTCGTCGCCCGAGTGGCCGACAAGGTCATGGCCCTGTCCTTTCCTGAACGTTTCCCTTGTTTTCTTTTGGCGGCTATTCTGCCGCCCGCGATGCGTGGGCGCCACCGACCCGAAGTCGCAGTGCGCCCACGCAATCGTCGCCGGTCTCAGGCCGTTTTCTTGTATTCCTCGAAGCCGCCCTTCACGACGATCTCGGCGACATTGCCGTCGGGATCGCGGAACTTCAGCGCCTTCGCCTCGGGCTTCGACAGGATGGTCCCGCCCATGGCGGCGACTTCCTTGGCCGTCGCGGCGCGGTCGGGAACTTCAAGGCCCCAATGGTGAATGCTCGGGCCGGCGCCGTTCAATTGCGCCTCCGGCGCGTTCTCGCTTTCGTAGAGCATGAGCGCGATGTCGGTTTCGCCGTCAGTCATATGGCGCGACAAGTGACCGTGATTGTTGACCGTTTCGCGCTCCTTGAAACCGAAGACGTTCTTGTAGAAACGCGTCGACACTTCGAGATCGGTGACCTTCATCGCGACATGGGCGATGCGGGCCTTCTTGCTCGTCGCCTTCTTCTCGTAGCGGCCGACACCGACGATCTCGCCGAGCGTGCCGTCCGGCGCGAAATATTTCAGTGCGCCTTCGGCGCGGTCGGAAAAGATTTTGCCGCCGTTATCCTCGATCTTCTTGATCATGCTCGGCCGGTCTTCGACCTCGATGCCGATGTGATGGATGCGCGGGCCGGCGCCGGCGAGCTTGGCTTCCTTCTCGTCTTCGCTGTCGTAGAGCATCAGCGCCAGATCGATATTGCCATCCGTCATGTGCCGCGATAGGTGACCGCGCGCGTGCTTGTTCTTGGTCTGATAGATCCCGAAAATGTCCTCGTAGAACCTGGTCGATTTCTCGAGACTGTCTTTGTCGCGGCATTTCAGTGCGATGTGAACGATGCGTGCCATGGGGTCCTCCTGCCGAAAGTATGAGCATCCGCTCGCGCAAACGAAACCATCCGTCGGCGCGGCCCACCCCGGCAATGGACGATTATGCAGCGCCGCGCTTATTCAACGATCACAGCGCCGCAAGCCATCGCCGGCAAATCAAACAATGTGCGCGCTCGTGCAATAGTCCTTTTGCAAATCTTGACAAGACTTATAGTTTTCTGTAAAATTCCGCGTACATACTGAAATTTGGCGGATTTTTTGGGAACCGGCGCGGCATTTGATGCGGCGCCGTTTTTGTTTGTCTGCTCCCGTTCGCGTCTCGCCTGGCGAAAAGTGGCAACGGATTTGCATGCGTGTTAGCAACACGACCATGCAACGCTTCTCATCTCTCCTCGCATTCTGTCTCACCATCGTCTTCGCAGCCGGTTCGCTTGCGGCAGCGGCACGCGCCGATGATTGGCCGAGCCATCCGCTCAGCCTCATCGTGCCCTTCCCGGCCGGCGGCAGCGCCGACGTGCAGTCGCGGGTGATCGCCGAAGGGCTCGCGGCGGCGCTCGGCCAGCCGGTCGTCGTCGAGAACAAGCCGGGCGCCGGCGGCAATATCGCCGCCGCCGATGCGGCGCATGCGGCGCCTGACGGCACCACGCTGTTCATGGCGACCACCGGGACGCATGCCAGCAATATCAATCTCTACAAAAACATCGGCTTCGACCCGGTGAAGGATTTCGCGCCGCTGACTTTGGTCACGCTCAATCCGCAGGTCATCGTACCGGCTCCGCAATATGGCAGCCTCGATCTGCCCGGCCTGGTGGCACGGCTGCAGAACAATGGCGGCGCGAGTTTCGGCTCCTCGGGCGTCGGCTCGGCGACCCATATCGCCGGCGAGCTCTATAACAAGCTGACCGGCAGCGCGGTGGTGCATGTGCCCTATCGCGGCCAAGGGCCGGCGCTCAACGATCTGCTCGCCGGCCGTATCGATGTCATGTTTCCGCTGATCGCGGACACGTTTTCATTTCTGCAGGCCCGGCAGTTGAAAGCCGCGGCGGTGATGAGCGATGCGCGCGCCAAATCGCTGCCGGATGTGTCGACCACGGCCGAGCTCGGCTATCCGAAGCTTGTCTTGAGCCCGATCTGGACCGCGCTTTACACAAATGCCGGCACGCCGCAGCCGGTGATCGACCGGCTCAACCGCGAGCTGGTAAAGATCATCTCGGCGCCGGCCTTTGTGAGCCGCTTCGAAGCCGCGGGCTATGAGATCAAGACCTCCACGCCCGCCGAGCTTGCAAGCTTCGCCGCCTCCGAGACCACGCGCTGGGGGCAGATTATCAAGGAGCTGAATATTCAGATTGAGTGACCGGCGTGTTTACATCCTCGCCTGAAATACATTAGCTTGTTCTCACGAGTGAAGACGACGAGGTTTCAACAATGGCGCTCCTTCTCCTGTTGTTTACTGTCGTTCTCAGCCTGTGCGTTGTCGGATTGCTCGTCATCGCGCTCGCTGCAATTCTTGGCAGCCTGCGCGACAGCTGGCAATTAAAGAAGGTCGAGAAAGACCGCAGCCCCTCGCCCTAGCTCCGCACCACAGCGGCGATCGCAGCCACGGTCAGCGCTAGCCACGCACCGATCAGAATAAGGCCCCCCGACGGCGCGGCAAACGGAAACAGGCGATGTGCCGTAAAGGCGCGCATAGCGATGTCGCCTGAGAACAGCGCGGCGCCGAGCACCCAGGCGGCGAGCACGAGCAGTGCCAAAGGCCGCCACAACAGGCCTTGGTGCACGAGAGCTGCGCCACCGATCACAGCCACGGCGTGAAACAGGAGCATATAGGCCGCGCTGTCGAGGCCTGCGCCCGGCGCCAGATGCGCGCCGGCCGCGGCGAGAACAACGCCGCCCGCGCCCATCAGGCCGGCGAGCACAATCAGTATGGTCACTGTCATTGAAGCCCTGTCCGGAATATCTACTTGCTCCGCCGCACGTCGCCCTTCTTCACGCCGGCCTCGGGAAAGACCCACATCGCCGCGATCATGAGCAGCGCGGTGACGACGACGAAGGTCGAGAAGTCATGACGGACCGGCGAACCGCTCCAATAAGCAAGCACCAGCGCGACGACAAGCGTAATTGCCGAAACCGCAGCTTTGACATCGCTCGGCATGGTGGCCTCGGGCGTTAGTTCGGGCCGACCGGTGCGGCCGCCGCCTCGTCCGGCCGCCGCGGCGCCCCGCGCAGATTCTTCTTCAGGTAACGCGTGTCGTAGCCGTTAAGCAGCGTGCCGATCAGGCCACGCTTGAGATCGGACGTGCCGAAGACCCAATCGGCGATCGGGAACGTGAGATTCATGTTCACCTCCATCATCAGCCGCGCATTGTGATGCGCGGTGTGATGCCGCCGCAGCGTGTTGACGAAAGGACAATGCCGCACGAAGGTGTTCTCGTCGACATGGCAGCAGAAATGCATGAACTCGTAGACCAGGTACATGCCCGTCGTCGTCGACATGAACAGCCAGCCGACATTCGGCGACAACAGCAGGCCGAGAATAGCGGCGGGCGGAATCGACATCAGGATGAACACGACCAGCGCATAAGGCGGAAACACCGTCACCCGCCAATCCTTGTTGTCGCGAAAGCGCATCTCGTCGTCGGTGAAGAACTGGTGGTGATTGAGCGTGTGCCGCTCATAGATCGCGCGCAGGCCTTTGATATTGATCGGCCGGTGCATGACGTATTTGTGGATCGCCCATTCGAAGATATTGGTGAAAAGGAAAGTGAGCGGCACGGCGAGCCACTCAAGCGCGGTCACATTGTGAATGTGCTCGACATAAATATAGAAGGCGGCGGCGCCCATGGCGTAGATGATCGCGATGTGGAAATAGCCGTCATACCAGCCGAGGATGCGCGAACGGTATTCATTGCGGAAATCGATCTGACGCTGACCGATCATAAGCGTTCTCCTTGGACGTTCTCCCTAAGACGCATTTTGTGCCGCGTTGTGCGCTTGCCTGTCACTGTGCCGGCCGACGAAAATCGCGACCTCGTCACCGGTCAGCCGCCAGTCATTGTCGAGATTGGCGATCACATCTTGCATATAGGGCTTGGACAGCGCGACGGCGCGGGTTCCGTCGCCGAGATAGTCGAACAGAATCGCGAGCGCGAGCTGCTGCGGGCTGTCGCCGTCATAGGTCCATTCGAAGCCGTATTTGGTGAACTGCTTCACCTCATAGTGCTCGGGCAAGGGCCTACCGTCGACGGTGACGACGAGACCATCGATGGTGCGCCGGCCTTCATAGATCTTCATGCGCCTGATCCCCCGGGCGCGACGACGAAGAACGTCATGATACGTTCCTCCCCAATGTTGCCTCCCGCAGTCTTGTTTTGCACGAACGGTACAGCCGGCGACGATGCCGATCAAGCATAGGTGCTAACGCCTACGCCGCCTGCTAAACTTGGCGCGAGCGTGCCGCCGGGACGAGCCACGCGCTGCAAGGAATTGCCGGGGAGGAATTCATGTTGAGGATCTTTTGCGCGGCGATGATTTTTGCACTGGCCGGAACGGCGTCGGCGCAACAGGCGCCGCCCGCGGACGCCGTCAAGGAACTGGCGCCGACGGGAAAGCTTCGGGCGGCCATCAATGTCGGCAATGTCGTTCTGGCGCAGAGGGACGAAAACGGAGGAGTGCGGGGCCCCTCGGTCGATCTGGCGCGCGAACTGGCGCGACGGCTCGCGGTGCCGATCGATCTCCACGTCTATGATGCGGCCGGCAAGGTCACCGACGCCGCGAAGACCGGCGAATGGGACGTTGCCTTCGTCGCCATCGAGCCCGCCCGCGCCGAGGGGATCGGCTTCACCTCGCCTTATGTGATCATTGAGGGCACTTATCTGGTCGGCACGGATTCGCCTCTGAAAAGTATCGCCGACGTTGACCATGACGGCGTGCGTATCGCTGTCGGCAAGGGCTCGGCCTACGATCTCTTTCTGACGCGCACGCTCCAGCACGCGGCGCTGGTGCGCTATCCGACTTCGCCGCTGGCGCTTGATGGATTCCTCACCGACAAGCTCGACGCGGCCGCCGGCGTGAAGCAGCAGCTCGTGCAATTTGCGAAAACGAACCCGAATGTCCGCGTGATGGACGGCCACTTCCAGGACATCCGGCAAGCGATGGCGACGCCGCTCGGCCGCGATGCCGGCCTCAAATATTTGAACGGCTTTATCGAAGAGATGAAAGCCTCAGGCTTCGTCAGGAGTGCGCTCGAACGCTCCGGCCAGTCCGGCGACCTCGTTGCGCCGGCCGCCAATTGAATCGAGGCTTGTCGGTCTAGAAACGGTGAATCGGCCGCGCTCGCGGCCGGAATCTTCGTCAGCGACGCGCTCGTGCGCAAAACCGCGAGCGCATTAAACTTACCTGGCAAGCTTAACGGGCGATGCGTTTAAGGGAATGGGCGACACCAAGGCAGCGCGCGACAGTCGCCGCCGGCGAATCGCGCGACGGAGCGCGTTCATAGCGACAGCTATTACGGGCCTTTCGCGAGCAAACAAACAGCAAACAACAAATCGCCCCATTCCGCGGCGGCAAAACGGGGCGAGAATGCGGCACCTCGCGCCACCAAACAAATACATGCCATGCAAAAACAGGCAGCGTAATCGCGCGCGATGATGCTATCAGCTCGCGCGTGCCTCGGCTGTCAATGAGGCACTGCCGTTTGTTCAGCCTCGTCAACCTCACGGTTGGCGGGGCTTTTGTTTGCAGGCGGCACAACAACAAAAGGCAAATCTAACTCAGGAGATCGGGACTAATGAAGTTGACGACACTTACTGTTGCGTTCGCCGCTGTCACTGTGCTCGCGCAATCGGCACAGGCGCACGAACATCATCATCGCGTCTATCACCATGTAGCGCGCAGCCACCGTGATGGAGGTGACGCGTCCTACGCCGGTTACGGATTCTCCGGTCAGCAATATAACACCGAGCCGCAGCGCACGGCTTCCTACGGCGTGGGCGCGCGTCCGTCGGCCTGGTGCGGCTGGGAAATGCGCCAGCTCGTCGGTGGCGATCCCGGCCCGTCGTACAACCTCGCGCGCAACTGGGCGCATTGGGGCCGTTCCGGCCCGGCGGGTGTCGGCGCGGTTGTGGTGTGGCCGCACCATGTCGGCAAGATCGTCGGCCAGGAGAATGGCGAGTGGGTCATCGAGTCCGGCAATGACGGTCACGCGCTGCGCAGCCGCGCACGCTCGATCGCCGGCGCCATCGCCATCCGTTGGGGCTAAACGGCGCCGCGGTTTCGCATTCTATCGGGGACGAAAGGGCCGGCCGGTCGCCGGGCGGCCCTTTTTGCTTCTGGGGAACCGGAGGGGAAGAAATTTCTACGTGTTGAACGTTATCTAATATTCATGGGTATAATGTTTCTCTAAATCCTGAAAAATAGTCGTTTTGTATCGACAGGCCGCGAATAACGAAACGGCTTCGGCTTGGATCGCATCGGCCCGGAGCTTAAGTTTTTCACCCGCGACGGATCCGCATTTGGGTCGTTTCGGCACCTATCCGGCGGCGCTCCGCCCGCCAACCGGATGTTGGTGTTCCGGAACATCTGTATGAGAGACATCCAAAGAGACACGCATGACCGATCTTTCCGTTGACGCACGCCTGCTT
>Ga0210383_10000383_pt1 | contig 42171 bp, 40 predicted proteins | sample IncBWC14OmetaG_FD_160072 | JGI IMG/M metagenome (GOLD analysis project Ga0210383, IMG submission 160072) | Forest soil microbial communities from Barre Woods Harvard Forest LTER site, Petersham, Massachusetts, United States - Inc-BW-C-14-O ...
TGAATGGCCGGGGACGTCCCTGACATTTTAGACCGGTCGCATCCCCGACACTTTTCGCCTGTTTCCGGGGGATGGGCGCAGGGGATGCTTCCCCTGCCCTTGCTCCAGCCCTGGAGAAGCTGCCCCAAATCGGCGGCTAGGGGCACAACCCGTCGTTGCCAGCTACTGGCGAAAAGCCGCTTCGAAGATGGCTTGCACCCGTGCCGTGTCTCTCTTGGCCGCCGCCTTCCGCCGCTGCTTGCGCGCCACCACCAGCCCATCCCGCTTCAGTAACCCGCCGATGGTGCTCGCCGCCGGCTCAAGAAGCTGGGACTTGAACACAGAGACCTAGCCATCGCTGTTCATGTCACGCAGTCCTACATTTCTCAGTTACTGACTGGGAAAGAGGCGCCGCCGAGTCGTCAGCGTGAAGATCTCTATGCCCGAATGGAAACATTCTTGAAGCTCTCGAAGGGGGAGCTTTCCAACCTGGCTACGCTGCAGCGCAGGGAACAACTGACCCGCACTGCTGGGAGGGCCTCCCGAGCCCTTATTTAAAGAAGTGCGCCAGTTGATTCTCCGCAAATGCAGTCCTCCCAGGAAGGGACAGATCAGCGCCATCTTTGAACGGCACCACTTTGGCGAGCTCGAACGCCTGGTTACCCGAACCTCTCGAAAATTCCAGGTCGTTGGGTCCTAAATCGAAACTTACAATTTTTCGACCGTCTTCTGGAGTTCGCGCGCGATCCACTCGGGGTTGCTTCCTGGGTCGAATTGAACTGGGGGTCCGATCTTGACCTTTACCTGGCCCGGCCGCGTGAATTTCTTTCCTGCTTGCTTTACTTCGAACAGGCCGTCGATGCGCATGGGCAAGATTGGGATTTGCAGATTATTGGCTAAAAGGCCAATGCCTGCGCGGAACGGGAGCAGTTTGCCAGTTGTGGTGTGGCGGCCTTCGGGGAAAACCAGGACGCTGTAGCCGCGGTCTACGGATTCTCCGGCGTAGGCGAAGCTCTGGCGGAATCCAGCTTCGCGCGGCAAAGGAAAGAGATTGAGCAACGATACTCCTAGAGTCCACTTTATCCGGTCGTGCGCTTTTCCTACGAAGCTTCGTGTCGCTGGCGGAGTGCGCAATATCTCCAGGGCTTCGCCGCCGGTAGCGATTGTCAGCCTATGTCTTAGGCGCGCAGGCAGAGCGGTCAACACGAAACCGGGATCGACGTCGTCGATGTGATTGCAGACTACGAGGACTGGGCCTTGCGCTCCGTGTAAATTCTCCCGCCCTTCGACGTGCGGCCATCCCAGAAGAAATACTGCGGGGCGCAACAACAGGTAATGCACGGCGAGACGGACCCAGGTGATTGGCCGACGCCGTACCCATCGCGGATAGTGGTAGGGCGTTCGCGCGGGGGCCTTGCCCTGTAGCATGCGCTCCACGTCGGCTACCGTGTTCACGGCTGCGAACCGGGTCTCGCTGAGATCGATCTGAAAGCGGTCTTCGAGCGCGCTGAGCAACTCGACGCGGTCGAGCGAACTTAGATTCAGCTCGGATTCCAGATTCGCATCCGGGGAAAACTGCGATGGCGAGCAGCCGGTGATTCGCTCGATCAATCGCGCGAGCGAACTCGAAGACGTCCGGTCGGAAGAGTTGTGGGCTAGTTGTGCTTGGACTGCCTGCTGAATTACGTTTCTGAGCGGCTTTTGCGTGGGGGTGCGTGGGAAATCTTCCTCCGGCCAGACTACCCAAGTGTGCATGCGCTGGTACTCGGCCAGCGATTCGTTGGCTCGCTGAACGATCGGTGCGGGATCGACAGTGCTGTCTCGCAGGATGACCGCCGGGCAAGGCTCGGCATTTCCATTGCGCGGCAGCGGGATGACGACGGCGTCTTTTACTTCCGGTTGGCGGCGCAGAGCGGCTTCGAGATCGTCGGGATAGACGTTCATGCCGGCGGGAGTGACGATGACTTCTTTCTTTCGCCCCTTGAAATAGAGGTTGCCATCAGCGTCGATTTCGCCGACATCGCCGGTGCGATACCAGCCGTCTTCGGTCGGGACCGGTTGAAGATCTTTTCCGTTCGAGTAACCCGCGGCCACTCCGCCGCCGCGCACCAGGATTTCTCCGTCGGGAGCCAGCTTGACTTCACGTCCGGCGAGGACTTTTCCAATCGAACCTTTGCCCAGGCGAAAGGGGTGGTTCACGCTGATGAGGGATGTGGTTTCGGTGAGGCCGTAGCCCTGAATGGCAGCGTATCCGAGGCGTCCCCAGAATTCCTCGGTGTCGCGGTCGAGGGCGGCGCCGCCGCAGATGAAGGCCCAGAACTTCCATCCGAACTGGCGATGGATGCGTCGGAAGATCCACCAGCGGTGCAGGAAGTGTTTGCCTTCAGCGGCCCGAAACTGTTCATGGAATGCTTCGCCACGGCCTTCGTCTTCGAGATCGCGTTCGATCTTTTCCTTGAGGGATTGCAGCACGCGCGGTACCGCGACCAGCACCGAGACGTGTTCGCGGCGAATGGTGGCGATTACCTCTGCGGGTTTGAATGTGTCGTGGAATATCACTGTGCCGCCCATCAGCGGCGGCAGGAAGATTCCCAGAAATTGCCCGAAGACGTGGCTGAGGGGCAACAGATTCAAGAAGCGGACTGGGTGGACCCATCGTTCGTACTTCAGGTATTTCTGAATTTCTAATTCCAAAGGCGCGATATTGGCGAGAACGTTGCCGTGCGTAATCACGACTCCTTTGGGCTCGGCTGTGGTGCCGGAGGTGAATACGATTTCCAGCGTGTCCGCGGGTTGAGGTTCAGTAGTGGGATAGGTTGTTGGCGAGTGCGCTGCGAGCGCTTCGGGTAAATCCTCTAAAACCAGAGTTGGGATTGTTTGCGTTACATGTTCGCGTGAGCAGACCATCAATTTGGCGTCGACTTGCTGATGGACACGCATGGCGAAGTCCGAGGTGGCCACGTCGTCCATGGGAACGGCTACCACGCCGCGCAGGGCGCATCCGAAAAATGCTGCGATCCACTCGGCGGAGTTCGGCCCCCAGAGCATCACACGCTCGCCCTTGGCGATTCCGCGCGTCTCCAAATCGCGGGCAAAGCGAAAAGCGGTTTCCGCGACTTGCTGGTACGACCAGCGCACGGTGCGATAGCCGGAGGGCTGCACGTAGGCAACGTCCGAGCCCCATTGCAGAAAGCGGTCGAGAGATTGGGCTAGCGAACGCCGCTCCATATACGCAGATAGTAGCGCTTCACGGTCGCGAACGGACTCTTTCAATCGACGCGTTGTCAATCCGAGTATCGTTCTGGGGGTGAAGGAACCGGCATTTTCGCGACTCCCGGCAACAGCAGATTCCTCGCTACGCTCGGAATGACAAAATTTGGGGATCGATAAGTTTGGGGCTCGGAATGACAATTTGGATTGCTCGAAATGAGAATTTGGGTGCGCGGAATGATGATTTGGTGCGCGGAATGACAAAAGGGTTTTGCTTTCACAACGTCGCAATGCCCGATACGTTCGAAGTTGATTCTGCCTAGGAATCCCGGATCACGCCCCAAAGTAAGTTAGGACACTTCCGCATCCCCAGGGGCAGTTGACGCATCTTAATTCAGGCGCATATCATCATCGTTTGGCCTTAAGGGCTGGAACGAGCTAGGAAGAGCTACGATTGTGAAGTTATTATCCATGGACAAAAAGAAACTAGATTATTTCAGAAAGAGACTGGAAACGCGGCAGGATGAGTTGCGCCGCATGGTCTCGCGGACAGAGCAGGATGGGCGCACCGTCGATGAGGGCTCGGCACAGGACATCGCCGACCGCGCGGCCAGCTCTTACACCAAGGAATTCCTGTTTCATCAGAGCAACAACGACCGCCAACTGCTGCAGATGGTGGAGGGAGCCCTGTCGCGGCTTCGCGAAGGCAGCTTTGGGGAATGCATCTCGTGCGGCAAGGAGATTAATGCCAAGCGTCTGGAGGCGGTGCCCTGGACCCGGCATTGCATCGAGTGCCAGGAGAAGCTGGAACAGGGGCGGTTGGAAGAGGCGTCCAGGTAGCCCCCGCCGATAGCCTTTGACGCTGCCGATTTTCGCCTGTTAGACTCAAAGATTGCCAATCCCACGCTGAGCCAAATAGAAGGGAAGTTGTGCGCGCAGAGACCCGGCATCAAATGAAACAGGATCGGTTCAGCCGTGTCACTATCGACGCGGCGGAGAGAACCGCTCACTGGTCCGTAGAACACAAGAACAAACTCGTCATCGCGGCGGTGATCGCGGTGGTTGTGGTGGCGGCTGCTGCCGGGACCTGGTATTTCTTGAACCAGCAGGATCAGAAGGCCAGCCTTGAGATGAGCCAGGCGGTGCGCACCCTGAATACACCGGTGCGTCCGCCCAACATGCCGGCAGAGGCGGAGGCTCCGAGTTTTGCCAGTTCCGCAGAGCGCGCCACTGCAGCTCACAAACAGTTTCAGGCCATCGTCGACAAATATCCGCATACTCATGCGGCTGAGTTCGCGCGCTATTTTCTGGCTCTGACGTCAGCGAGCCTTGGAGATAATGCTTCGGCTGAACGGGATCTTCAGAAGGTCGTTTCGTCGGCCGATGGCGATGTTGCGGCGCTGGCTAAAATGGCTTTGGCGTCGGTGTATCGCAACACCGGGCGCAACAAGCAGGCAGTGGATATCTACAAACAGTTGGCAGCGAAACCCACCAGTACGGTGGGCAAGGTGACGGCACAAATCGAGTTGGCCGCAACTTATCAATCGGACAATCAGCCGCTGGAAGCCAAGCGCATCTACGAAATCATCCAGAAGGAAAATCCCTCGACTGAAGCGGCGCAATTGGCCACGACGAAATTGCAGGAGCTAAAGTAGGAAGCTTCCGGCGTGTGGCTTCCGGTTCTCAGATTATCTCTCCTCGGTTGCAAGACTCCGTTCAGCGGCTGGTGAAAAGTTTATTCCACTCTTCCGACGGCGTGGGCGGGACAAACGCTGGTTTCAGGTTGGCGGCGACTCGCTCCTTGTGCCCCATGCCGACCAGCGACGTTGTTATTCCCGGCGCGGAGCGGGAGAATTGAATCGCATTTTCGGCGTCGTTGTTCAGGCCCAGGATTCGACCCACGAACGCGGGCAGCCCATGGGTGAGTTGTCCTTGTTGCAACGTGGCGCTGCCGATAACCGCAGCTCCCAGCTGCGTAGCGGCGGAAAGCAGCGACTGCTTCTGTTTACGTGAGCTGTGATCGGTCACGGTTTGATTGGCCAAGGCATAAGCCTCGGGCATGGCCAGGCTGAACGGAAGCTGGACAAAACGGAAGTGATGCTCGTCCCCTCCCACTTCGTGCGCAAGTTGTACCGTTTCAGCCAGACTGATGTAGTCGCGCGAAGCTTCCGGTAAACGAAAGGCGCTCCAGGTGGCCATTCCGTAGTAACGGAGGCTGCCCACCTTGACCAGTTTCTCCAACATGGCGAATGCGTCCCGCAGACGCTGGCCAAAAGTTTCGCGGGAAATCTCCGCCAATTGTGATTCGGGATTGTGCAGGTAGAACACGTCGATAGTTTCCAGGCTGAGATTGCGCTTTGAACGCTCGATCTGATTTTCGAGATACGCGGGAGCCATGCAGTGCATTCCACCGACGAGTTGCTGGGGATCGAGAATGCCGGACTCGACGTATTCACGTGTGAAATAAGCCCGCGGGTCGGCTGGCAGATTGCCGTCAAACGACAGATAGCCAGCCTTGGTGCATACGAGGATTTCGTCGCGCTTCACTTCTCCAGATTCGATTCGTTGCCGGAGGGCTGCACCGATGTTGCGCTCCGAGCGCTGATGACGATAATTGATCGCGGTATCCAGAACGTTGATGCCCGAGATCAGCGCGGTGGCGATGGCCTCGGTGTACTCTCGGTCGGCCGCGTCGTCCGGCTCGCCGAGGTAGGTTCCCAGCCCAATGGAAGAGAGCCAAAGATGGTTTGCTCCTGGAACGTGCTGAGGACGGCGGAAGTGTCCGGCATCGTGCAAGGTAGCGAAACGATCACGGTAGCGGGCCGTGCCTTCGGCGGTGGCGTGTCCGGGGAGCATACCGAGACAGTTTAGCAGTCAGCCTTTCTCCGGTTGTTTGGGTCGTGAAGGTCATGCTATGATGACCATAGTCATATGGAGTGGTCATGAAAACGATGCCAGCGGGACAATTCAAAGCTCGGTGTTTGAAAGTCATGGATATTGTGCAATCCACGCGCGAGCCCGTGGTCATCACAAAGAAGGGCCGCCCGGTGGCCAAACTCGTGCCCGCAGAAGAACCCTCAGACGATTTCCTAGGAAAGCTCTCGGGCACCATGAAGATTTTGGGAGACATCACCCAGCCGATTGAAGATGCCGAGGCTTGGGAGGCTTTGCGGTGATCCTGCTAGACACCCACGTAGTTCTTTGGGCAGCCATTGAACCCAAACGTCTGTCGCGAGCCGCCGAGTCGGCTCTGAAGAGGGCGCGCCGCAGCGATGGATTGGCCATCGCTTCGATCAGCCTCTGGGAATTGGCATCGCTTTTTGCGCGTTCTCGCATCCAAACCTACGGAACGGTCGAGGTGTCGGTGCGTCAGGTTCTGGACACCGTCGGCGCAGTGGTGAAACCCATTACTCAGGAGATCGCTGCCCTCGCCACGCAGTTCCCGGACACCTACCCGCGCGACCCGGCAGACAGGCTCATCGGAGCAACTGCCCGGGCGGAAGGACTCGCCCTAATCACGCAGGATGAACGGATCCGCAGCAGTCCGCTTCTGAGGACGATCTGGTAGTTGCCCACACCCGCCCGCGTTATCTTCGTAAGCCTCAACCCACCGCTTACATCTACAGCGAGACATTGCTTGCTCCGCACCACCATTTCCCTTTTCCTCGCTTGTTGAGTACGATGTCTTTCCATATCCTGAACTTCCAAAAGCATGGCAGCCATCACTCTGCACATTAACGGCAGCGAGAGGAAGGTGGACGTTGCACCCGAGACGCCCTTGCTTTGGGTGCTGCGCGACACGCTGGAATTGACGGGCACGAAGTTTGGCTGTGGCGCGGGTTTTTGTGGGGCGTGCACGGTCCATGTGGATGGAGCGCCGGTGCGTGCTTGTTCGACGCCAGTCTCACAGGTCGCGACGAAAAACATCACCACGATTGAGGGGTTGTCAGCGAGCGGGCCGCATTCCCTGCAGCAGGCGTGGATCGAGGAGCAGGTGCCGCAATGCGGATATTGCCAGACCGGTCAGATCATGGCTGCAGCCGCGCTGCTGGCAAAGAATGCTCAGCCCTCGGACGACCAGATCACGCAGGCGATGTCTGGCAACCTGTGCCGCTGCGGGACCTATGACCGGATTCGGCGTGCGATCCATCGCGCGGCGGGCACGGGAGGCGCGCGATGAGCCCGTTCTCCCGCCGCGACTTTCTCACCGCTGGCGTGGCTGCTGGCGCCGGACTCGTCATTGGGTTCTACTTGCCGCATACGAATTCATCAGGCGGAGCAAAAGACACGTTCGCTCCCAATGCTTATTTGAAGATCACGCTCGACGGAAAGATCACGATCGTCGTCGCGCGCTCTGAGATGGGACAAGGCGTGCGCACTTCGCTCCCCATGATCCTCGCCGAAGAACTAGAAGCTGACTGGAAGCAGATCACGATTGAGCAGGCCGGCGCCAGTACGCTGTATGGCGATCAGACAACCGGGGGCAGCGCCAGTGTACGTACAACTTGGGATCCAATGCGGAAGGCGGGAGCCGCCGCCCGCGAAATGCTTATCAGTGCCGCCGCCCTCGAGTGGGGCGTCCCGCGCTCGGGCTGCAAAGCCGAAAACAGCGCAGTGGTGCACGCCGCATCCAATCTCCGACTCACCTATGGGCAGTTGGCGAGGAAGGCGAGCGCACAGCCCATTCCAACCGATGTGCCGTTGAAGCAGGCCAAGGACTACAGAATCGTTGGCACGTCGCTGCCAAGGCTTGATGTGCCGTCCAAGGTCGACGGCACGGCTGAGTTTGGCATTGATTTTCGTCTTCCCGGTATGAAGTATGCTGTGCTGGCTCGTTGTCCGGTGATCGGAGGCAAGGTTGCGAGCTTCGACGACAAAGAATCGAAGAAGATCTCGGGCATCAGCTACGTTGGGAAAATCAGCGATTCGGCCGTCGCCGTTGTCGCTGGCAGCGTTTGGAGCGCGATGGAAGGCCGACGCACTCTGAATGTGCAGTGGGATGACGGGCCGAATAAAGATCTGAATTCGGCCGCGATCTTCGAGTCTCTGAGGAAGTCCGCATCGGATAAGGCCGTAACTCTGTATTCCACCGGGAACGTGTCGAAAGCATCGGGGCGCCGCATCGAAGCCGAATATCAGCTTCCCCTGATGGCACACGCGGCGATGGAGCCCGGCAATTGCACGGCTCAGTTCCGGGGATCGAATTGCGAACTCTGGGCTCCAACGCAGGTTCCCCAGGATGTTCGCGATTCGGTCGCGCAGGCCGTCGGGCTGGATCCCGATCAGGTGAAGGTCAATGTCACTTTGATGGGCGGAGGATTTGGCCGGCGATTGGAACATGACTACGGCGTCGAGGCCGCGTTGGTTTCGAAAGCGGCCAACACTCCCGTCAAGGTGCTGTGGACACGCGAAGACGATATGCGGAACTCGACCTACCGCCCCGCAAGCTATCACAAACTGAATGCGGTGCTCGATGGACAGGGCTGGCCACTGTCCTTCAGCCACCGCATCGTCGCGCCCTCGATCAGCGGGCAAAAAGGATTGCCCACCCCTAATGGAGTTGATCCCGATCTTCCCGATGAGGCCGCGCTGGTCTACACTTTTCCCGCCGCCCTGGTCGAGCATGTGATGGCCCAGACTCCGGTGCCCTTGGGCTGGATGCGATCTGTGTACGCACTGCAAGCCGGATTTGCCAGCGAATCTTTCATTGACGAGTTGGCAGCGACCGCCAAAAAAGATCCACTCGAATACCGGCTGCACTTGCTGTCGAAAGACGAGGACATCAAATACTTCGATACGGTTTGGCATACGGCGCGAATGCGTGGAGTGTTGCAATTGGCAGCGGAAAAGGCTGGCTGGGGAAAATCGCTTCCTGCCGGGCATTATCAAGGGATCGCATGCTTCGGATGCTTCAGCACATACATGGCGGAAGTGGTCGAGATTTCGATGGAGAACGATCAGCCGCGCGTGCATCGCGTAGTCGCGGCGATGGATTGCGGTCAGGTGGTAAATCCCGGCATCCTCGAACAGCAGATTAAAGGTGGCGTGATTTACGCACTCACCAATGCTTTGCGTGCCCAGATCACGATTGACAAGGGACGCGTAGTGCAGGGTAACTTCGACGACTATGCGCCCATTCGCATGAGCGAGGCTCCGCTGATCGAAGCATATTGGGTTCCAAGCACCGAGGGGCCGACCGGTGCGGGCGAGCCCCCAGTACCGCCTTTGGCGCCCGCTTTATGCAATGCCATCTTCGCGGCGACGAAAAAGCGCATTCGGGCGTTGCCGATCTTGAGCTAAAGCGTTTATTTCTTTGTGTAACTTCTTGTCCTCTGTGGTTAAGGATTTAAGGCATCAACCACAAAGGACACGAAGGTACACAAAGGTACGGCTTCCAAAATGGCATAGATGATCAATATCCCCAACTCCGGCTCGATGGGATGCCGGTAGCGTGGATGTGGAAACACGAAGTAATAAACCAGCGGATAGGAAAGAAGCAGCCAGAAGAAAAGCCATGCTCCCGGCTTGTGCTTGCGGAGAGCGCGTCCCAGTCCCCAGAAGGTCAACAGCGAAGAAGCCGCGAATAAGGAAATCCGGAAGAAAAACTGGACAGGATTTTCCGACGCTTTCGGCAAGCCAACCCAGTAGTAGATGAAGCGCCTGAGACTGAGGCCAGCAAATCGCGCGTAATCCTCGCGAATATAAGCCATCGCTTCACGTTTGCGTTCGGCGACATAGGCGAGTTCTCCCAATTCTTGGTAGCGGCGCATTTCGAAAGCATTTTTGGTCGGATGAAGATAATCCATCCATGTCCCGTCGGCCCCGGGTCCGTTCCCCAATCGAAGTTCCGCGCCGAAGTTTGAGCGGATGAAAACAAATTGTCCGAAAGTGTGATAGTTGCGGACGAGCCAGGGCGTCACACAGGCAGCAAATACGAGGGATGCGACCACAACTCCGCCGAGCGAAGGTTTGCCGAGCTTCGTGCGGCGGTACCAGATCCATAGCCCGGAGACGGGTAGAAAAGACACTAGGGCGGTGTTCGTCAGCGCAGCAACGCCCCAGATCAAGCCAAATTGCAGCCACGGCTTCAACCCGTCTTCCTCGTCCATGGTGAGCGTGAGCAAGAAAATCACGGCCAGCAGTAGCGTAGCGAGGCTGGTCTCCCACACCCAGCGCGTACACCAGAAAATCACGGACGGCAACAGCGCCCAAGTCCACGAGCTCCACACCGCGACTTTTTCAGCGAAACATTTTTTCGCAATGAGAAAAATAGGAATGCAAGTAAGCGCAGAAAAAATGCTATTGATGCTGAGCAGGAGTATGGCCGACGTTCGACTATAAACTCCGAACAATCGGAAAACCATCGCGATCAGAAAAGGATAGAGCGGAGGTTCCCAAGCGGTCGGACCCGTCGTCTCATTGAAGGGATTGCTGAAGCCCTGGCCTTGAGCAAGGGAGCGCCCGATGCGGCCCATCTCGAAGCCAAAGCCAAAATTTTTTTCGTTCGCCTGGATCGGCTGGCTCCGGCCCGAGTGAAATCTGTAAGTATGTCCGATCATGATGTAACCGAAGCGCACTCCGAAGGCGACGATCACCATCCAGAAAAAAGAGACGCGGGCGTTCGCCCACCAGTGCTGACGAGCGCTGACAACCATGGGCGTCGGAGTCGTTGCTGCAGAATCCACCATGCAGTTGTAGCCCAAGGGGTTCCTTTCAGCAACTTTGCTCGTATCCGGTTGTTTGTGCTCTCCTTGACACTGCGCTCCTGTGGCCTTTATCCTTAACTTTCGCTCCCTGGAGAAGTTACGCCTCTGAGCGTGCTTCCGCGTTCCTTTGCGGTGTCGGTTGGGGGTGCGGGGGATCTCAATGCTCATCGAAATCAAAGACTTGGAACTCCATCCGATAGATTTTCAGGAGGAGTACCGCCCGAATGTCCTCGATTTGGGGCCCGATCTTCAGCAGAGCACTCCGCTGCACGCTGCCGGACGCGCTCAGCTGATCGAGGAGCATCACGGAAAGCATCAGCGGATCAAGGACATACGGGTTAGCGGCGAACTTTCTACGACCCTCGAATTACCGTGTGCCCGCTGCCTGGAGCCGGTGAGTCAGGATGTACGGCGCAACTTTGATCTGTTATACCGGCCCCTCGGCGCGGATGCTGGCCGGGAGGAACTCTCGGTAACCGGCGCCGAAGCTGAGGTCAGCTACTATCAAGGTGAGGGGTTGCTGCTCGAAGATGCGGTGCGGGAGCAGGTGCTATTGGCCCTTCCTCTGAAGGTGATCTGCCGCGAGGACTGCAAAGGCCTCTGCCCGCACTGCGGCGCGAATCTGAACCTGGAGCAATGCTCTTGCTCTGAACCGATGGAAGATCCGCGGTGGACAGCGCTGAAAGATCTGCGCAGCAAGTTGGAAGACTGATTTTTATCGTCAGTCTAAAAAAAGCGCACGAGCGCGGACGCTCGAGCCCACAGAAAAAAGGAATCTAAATGCCAAATCCAAAACGGCGACACTCCAAAGCACGCACCGGAAGCCGGCGCGCCCACGACTCGCTCAAGAGCCATGCACTGTCTGAATGTCCGAACTGCCACGAGCGCAAGATGCCGCATCGGGCTTGCCCCAAGTGCGGCTACTATAAAGGCCGCGAAGTTCTGGAAGTCAAGGAAGCCAGCTAGCGCCGCCGCCCCATGCCAAGCGTCATAGCCCTGGACGCGATGGGTTCGGACCGCAGGCCCAAGCCTGAGATCGAAGGGGCCATCCAGGCGGCGCGGCATTACGGTGTTAAAGTCCTTTTGGTAGGTCCGGAACCCGCTCTCCGGGCCGAGTTGGCTCGCTATCCCGCCGCTGTCGGACTCCCTATTGATGTCGCGCATGCCAGCGAAGTCATCGGCATGGATGACAAAGCGGTGCAGGCCGTGCGCGCTAAACGGGATTCGTCCATGCGGGTTGGACTTCGACTGGTGCGCGACGGGCGTGCATCGGGTTTCATCACCGCAGGCAACACCGGCGCAGCTATGGCTACGGCGAAAATGGTGCTGGGAGCAATCCCCGGAGTGGATAGGCCCGCGCTGGCAGCTGTATTTCCCACGGCGATCGGTACCGTCGCCAGCCTCCTGGATGTCGGCGCCAACGTGGACAGCAAGGCGCACAATCTCGAGCAATTTGCAGTCATGGGAGAGATTTATTTTCGCACCTTGTTTGGAACCAAACGCCCCCGCGTAGGGTTACTTTCCATCGGCGAGGAAGAAACCAAAGGAAACGAACTGACACGTGAGGCGTTCCAGCTTCTGCAGAAGCTTCCCTTGAATTTTGTCGGCAACGTGGAAGGCCGCGACTTGTATAACGGCAAAGTAGATGTCATTGTGGCCGACGGGTTCGTCGGCAATGTCGCTTTGAAGATTTCTGAAGGCGTCGTCAACCTGGTTCGCTCCACCCTGAAGGAATCGCTGAAGACGACTATCACGCGCCAGGTTGGATATCTGCTGTCGCGCAGCGCGTTTGCTGACTTCAAGAAACGTCTCGACCACACAGAATATGGAGGCGCGCCCCTGCTTGGAGTAAAGGGCGTTTGTTTCATTACCCACGGATCGTCGAACGCTAACGCGATCAAGAATGCCATCCGAGTCGCAGCGGAGTTTGCCGAGCACCCGATTAACGCGGAAATAGAAAGAATGCTGACCGGGATTCGGGCAGCCAGGTCAGCCCGTACTGGAATGGAAGACGTTGCGAGCAACGTCCCTACGACCATTGCATAAAATATGACAACTGCTTCACACAACGGTGACCCCATCGCATTTCTTTTTCCTGGCCAGGGGTCGCAAGCCATTGGAATGGGCAAAGACTTGGCCGAAAAATATGCGGTTGCGCGGCAGACATTCGAAGAAGCCGACGAGACCCTCGGGTATAAGCTCTCCCAGCTTTGCTTCGAAGGTCCCGAAGATCAGCTTCGCCTGACCGAGATCACGCAGCCGGCGATTCTGACCGCGTCCGTGGCAACTTGGCGCGTTTTGAATGAGAAAGGTTTCAAACCCGGTTTCGTCGCCGGACATAGCCTGGGCGAATACTCCGCCCACGTTGTCGCCGGAACTCTGACCTTCGCCGACGCGGTCCGCACCGTGCGCCATCGCGGCAAGTACATGCAGGAAGCTGTTCCCGTCGGCGTGGGCACGATGGCGGCGATTCTCGGCATGGAGTTCGAGAAAGTTACGGCCGTTTGCAGCGACGCTGCCCAGGGCGAAGTCTGCGAACCCGCCAACATAAATTCCCCTGAACAGATTGTCATTTCGGGCCACGTCGCCGCAGTGGAACGTGCGACCAAACTTGCTGACGAACGCGGCGCCAAACGCGCCAAGGTCTTGCCTGTCAGCGCCCCATTTCATTGCTCGCTGATGAAGCCAGCGCAGGATCGCCTGGCCGCAGATCTAGCTTCCACGCCGTTCAGCAAGCCTGCTGCCGGGGTCGTATGCAATGCCGACGCGGTGTTGCTGCAGGACGCTGACCGTAGCCGCGACGCGCTGATCCGCCAGGTAACAGGCTCCGTAAAGTGGGAGCAATCCATGCGCGTGTTGATTGCCCAGGGCGTGCACACTTTCGTGGAAGTGGGTCCGGGAAAAGTTCTCTGCGGCCTCATGCGCCAGATCGACCGCACGAAAACGTGCGTCAATGTCGCAGATGAAGCGTCCTTACAAAAAACACTGGAACAGCTTGCAGTAAAGGCTTAGGACAGTCAGAAGCGTACCGCGATCACTCTGTCACCCAGGTCCACCAGTTGCCGCACTCTATATCGTTTGGCGAAAAGGAGAGAGTCTTGTTGGATTTTTCCACCCACACATAGGCATGTTCGGCGCGAGAGTTCACGGTGACTTGAACAATCACTCCGCTTCCCCCGCTTGGGCTCAAGGAACAATCCACCGAGTAGGAATTCACCAATCCCCACTCTCCGCCCGGACCCCAGTCCCGATAGAAGTCGCTAAACCCGTATTTGGAATATTGGCTGGGATGCTGCTTCCAGTCGGGATCGCGGAACCATACCGCATACGCGGCCTCATAGTTCTGGCTTTGCAACGCCGAAAAGAACTTGCTCGCTGCGCTCCGTTCAGGATAGTCGCGGTTGTGATAAACCACCCACGCCGCGATTATCAGGAAAACCACAACCGCGCAAATCCAGATCCGGCGTCGACGATCGCGCGCGGGATCGTACCGTTCAGCATCCATCAAAGTCATGGCTTCCATAAGCATAACGGAAACCGGCGGGGAACAAAAAGTTCCAAGTTGAATGAGGCAATTGAGTAATTTTGTAATCAGGCATTTTTTCAGATAGAGCTCAGCGGATATTCCAATTTCCACAATCGGAATTATCCCAATCTCTAGAGGGTTCGCTTGAACAGCGGCGTGGCGACCGCCAGGGTGATGAAGGCAAAAAGTGATAGATAAAGCATATCCGGCCAGATGGCGGCCATTCCCGTTTCCTTCAGCAATATTGACTTAAAGCCGTGCACCGCGAAGGTGAACGGATCCACTTTAGCGATGCCCCGCAACCACCAGGGAAAGGCCTGGATAGGATAGATGGCTCCACTGGGGAAAAACAGCAGCGTATTCAGGATTCCAAAGATCGCGCGCGGCACCAGTGGGTCCTCCACCCGGACCATGAGCAGAAACATCATCGTATTGAATGCGATGGAGGTCAGCAGAATCAGGATCATCAGTTGGAGTATGGTGCCAGGATTGAAAACTGTTCCCACTCCCGCCAGCAGCGAACCAATTACCGTAATGACGACTCCCGTCATTACCGCCTTGATCGCTCCCGCGGCGTTAAGTCCGAAAACAAGTTCAGTTTTCGTGATAGGCGTAACCAAATATCCCTCGTGCACGCCGCGCGCCTTATCGTCGATATAGAGCATGCCCCCGCCGATCATTACCGAAACGAACATAGCCAGCGTGATCGAACCAGGCAAGAGATATTTCATGTATTCGATATAAGGATAGAGCTCCACAATCTGCAGGACGGTCTGCTGCAGGATTCGAGGTTCGACCGCAGGCTGATTGAGCGCATTTGTAATGCTGGTGAGTTCGTCCTCAAGCGTCGAACTCATGAAGTTGTCGCTGTTGTCCACGACCAGCGCAATGCGCGGCTGATCCTGCTCGTACACTCGCCGCGAGTACTGTGGCGGAATTATAACGGCTCCTTCGATCTTGCCGTTGCGTACGTCGTCCATCGCGGTCTTCGGATCGTTATAGTAAATCGGTTCGAACGTCCGCATGTTGGAACGCACCGAATCAAAAGCCTCGCGGATCTTGAGTGCTTGAGTACCTCCATCCTGATCCACCAATCCCAGTCTGGCGTCGCGAATCTTTCCTCCGAATGCATTGCCCAGCACGATAAGTTGCACCAGCGGGAAAATCATCGACGCCATCATCAGCGCCGGAGAGCGGAAAAATTTTCGCATTTCACGTTCGACAATGGCCAAAATGTGATTCATGGTTGCAATCCCGGCCTCTGGGGCATGGTGAAGGCGTGCGCCTTCACCAGTTCATCGCGCAACTGCCGCCCGGTGTAATGAACGAAGACGTCGTCGAGTGAGGTGTTCTGCACGGAAAGCGATCTCACTCGCACTCCCGCGTGCACTGCCGCTTCTACAAGCTCTGTCGTGGTCTTCGATCCGTCGCCGGTCAGCACACGGTACATTCCGGCGCCCTCGTGCTGGACAGAAGTTACATCACTCAGCTTTTTCAAGCGATCCTCCCAATCCGCGGGAGCGTTGTCGAACTGCGCCTCGATCACGTTCGATCCCGGCACGCTTGCCTTCAGCGCCGGTGGCGTATCGAGCGCGACCAGCTTGCCGTGATCCACAATCGCAATGCGGTCGCACAGGCGATCGGCCTCGTCCATGTAGTGAGTTGTGATCAGGATGGTGAGCTGCCGGTGACTCTTAATGTTGGTCAGCATTTCCCACACCGCAACGCGAGACACAGGATCGAGCCCAGTAGTCGGCTCATCCAGAAAAAAAATTCGCGGACTATGTACCAGGCCGCGGGCAATCTCGAGCCGCCGCCGCATGCCGCCCGACAAGGTTTTAGTCTGGGCCGAACGCCATTTCGTCAGGTCCACCAGTTCCAGCAACTCGTCAATCGCGGCCTTGCGCTTTTTCGAAGGAACATCGTAGAGCTTGGCGTAGATGTTGAGATTCTCCTCGATGGTGAGGTCCAGATCGCTGGTGAGCGCCTGCGGAATTACGCCAATCGCCCGCCGCGCCGCGTCTGGATCCTTCTGAACATCATGACCAGCGATTCGAGCCGTTCCCGCGGTGATCGGAATCAGCGTGGTCATCATCCGTATCAGTGTCGACTTGCCCGCACCATTCGGCCCCAGCAGGCCGAAAATCTCTTCTTCCTTCACGTTGAAAGAAACATTGTCTACGGCAGTGAAATCGCCGTATTTCTTGACGATGTGTTCGACTTCGATGGCATTGGAAACAGCCGGATCGCCCCCTGAACCATGCCCGTTGCTGAAAGCATCTCCACCCGATCCCTCACGAGAATTGCGATCGCTGATCATGGATGCTGTTCCGCCGACACGTTGTCTTGGGTCGTGCCCTTAAGCTGTTCGGGCGAAACCAAAACTTCCGCCGTCATGCCTGGAACGTACGCGCCTTTCGGATTATCCAGCCGAACCTTGAGCACGATGGTTCTGATATCACGCTTGCGCCGGCCAACATCGCGCTGCGTGGCAAAGTCCGCTTCAGCGGATTTGAAGAACACTTTGCCCGAAGTCATCGTGCCGCCCGGCAATCGAACCCGCAGCGTGTCCCCCAAACCAATATGATCGGCATTGGTTTCGGGGATCGCAGCGCGCACCCAAGTGTCTCCGAGATCGACGATGGTCACGATCGCTTGCCCGGCATTCAATACTTCACCTTCACGGGCCGCGCGGACGGAAACGGTTCCAGTCACCGGCGAATAAATCTTCGTGTAACCCAAACGAACTTCCGCCTGCTTCAGCATGCTTTCCGCGTTCACGACTTGCGCACGCGTAGATTCGACCGTGCTCTGCGCGGCATGCGCTTGATGGATGTTGGCGATCGCGGTGTTAAGGTCTGCTTCGGCAGCGCTTACTTGATCTTTCAGCGATTGCACGAGTGCCCGCTGTGCCGCCAAGTTGCTCTCCGCCTGCACCCGATCCTGATCCGAGGCGACACCTTCTTTCGCCAGTTCAATCGTGCGCCGGCTGTCGCTCTCCGTGCGCTCGAGAGTAGCTTCCGCCTGCAGCAACTGGGCGCGCGCGGATTGCAGTCGCGCTTGCGCATTGGCCACGCTGCTGGTCGTAGACCCCTGCGTTGCCTGCAAAGTCGACTGCGTTTCAGCCACCTTGGACTTCAAACTGTCAATGGTGGCTGCGGCCGCGCGCTCTTCCGCCTCCAATTCCGACGGATCGAGCGCCGCGATCAGATCGCCTTGTTTTACCTGGGTTCCCTCGTCGACCAGCAGCCTCGCCAGTCGTCCCTCGATCTGCGGGCTTACGATCACCTGGTTGGAATCCACCGTCCCGATCAGAATCAGATCCTTGTTGCGGGGAGTGGACAACAGGTAATAGGTCAGCGAGATACTGAAAATCACGCCGAGAATGATCAGGAATTTGTTGCGTACACTCACTGTCGCGCTCCTCGAGACTTTCCGGCAGGACGCCGGAACAACGCCGCCGAAATAAAATCCAGCACCGCCTCCCGGCGCGCAGCCACCCGCTCTGGGGACATAGGATCTTTCCCGCTCATAAGTCGCATCACCGGCGCGCTGGTGAAATAGAAGACAATTACCGCAATCATGGAAGGAACAAAATGCATGGGATCCACTGGTCGGAATTCGCCTGCAGCCTGTCCTCTATTGAGAACTTCGGCGACGCGGCCAAACAGCGGACGAAAATACTTTTTCACAATCTGCTCAAGATGGTTGGCCCTGCACCGACCCGCGCCCATCATTTCGCCTTGCACGATTCGGGGATAAAGCGGATGACTCGCAACGTAATCGAAGTGCGCGCCGGCGTATGCGAGAATCTTCTCGCGCGGCGGGAGATCGCGGGACAACACTTCGCCGACACACGCAATCAACCCTCCAAATACCTGATCGAGCACCGCCCCGTATAACCCTTCTTTGTCCTTAAAGTAGTAGTAGAGAAGGGCCTTGTTTACCTTAGCCGCGCGGGCAATGGCATCCGTTCTGGCGCCGGCAACGCCCTCGCGCGAAAACTCGCGCGTCGCCGCCTGCAAAATGGCAGCGCGGCTCTCTTCGGGGCGTCCGCGAGACCCCAGGCGCGATCTGGAAACGCTCTTCATCGATGTCATTAATTAACTGGTTAGTTAGATTATATCAAAAGAGTAGGACACTAAGCAACTGCCGCGTAGAAAGGGCGACTTGCCCGTCTGAAGTCTGCCGGGCGGATAGCCGCTAATCCGCCAGTCGCAAAACAACACTCTTGCCACTGTCGAGACCCGATCCTGAAATATAGCGCAGCGAGGCCTCGATCAGCTTCCGTGACGCAGTGTGGGTAAGCACCCGCACCTGGTGTTTCCCCGAATCCCTCCGCGCCCATATCGCCTCGGCGCGAGCCACTCCCACATGGTTTCGCTCCAGAATGGTTGTGATCGGCCCGATTGCGCTCGGATCGCTCACCATAAAGCGAAGATAGTGCCTGCTCTCGCAATCGCGAGTGCTAGCATTAATCCGGCCCCCCGGACTCAAAGAGAATCCGCCTTTGTGACACGCGATGTCGACCACGTCAGAAAGCACTGCACTCGCGCTCGGCAGCGAACCCGCTCCCTTGCCCGAAAAAAGCATCTCGCCGACCGCATCGCCGCGAACCAGCACCGCATTATTCTCATCGCGAACGCGCGCTAGTTGATGCGATGCAGGCAGCAATACCGGAGAGCAACCCAGCGACACCGCATCCCCGCTCAATTCCGCCGTCGCCACATGTTTGATCACGAAACCCAGTTCCCTCGCCGCCTGCACGTCATCGGCAGCGATGTCGCGAATTCCTTTCACCTCCACGGCGTCAGCATCCACCTGCGCGCTGAATGCAAGTTCGGTCAGGATCTTCAGCTTCTGCGCCGCATCGTGGCCATCGATGTCGAGCGTCGGATCGGCTTCAGCGAAACCATTTGCCTGCGCCTCGCGAAGCGCCTCCTCGAATTCAACGCCATCCTCAGTCATGCGCGTAAGAATATAGTTGCAGGTTCCATTGAGAATCCCGCTGAGCCGCTGAATACTATTCCCGACCAGTCCATCCCTTAGAGCGCGAATAATCGGAATGCCGCCGCAAACGCTGGCTTCAAATCCCAGGCGAACTTTCTGCGCCTCCGCTGCCTTCATCAGACTGAAGCCATCCAGCGCCAGCAGGGCCTTGTTCGCGGTGACCACGTGTTTCCCGCGCGCCAGCGATCGCTCGATAAAACTTCGCGCCGGCTCGATCCCCCCAACCAATTCCACCACCAGATCGCAACCGTTATTGAGCACTTTGTCCGGTTGCGTAGTCAGAAGCGCGCGATCCACGCCCTGCCGCTCTTTATCGAGATCGCGAACCAGTATCTTCGTGATCCGCAACTCGACTCCAGATCGCTGCCGGATGAGCGCGTCGTTCCTCCCAACCAACTCCACCAGGCCACGGCCCACAGTTCCGCAACCCAGCAATCCGATTTTTAATTTACGAACAGCCATATCCAATCCCATGGAGGTCCGGGCTTTCTCGCCCGGCCGAAGCGTCAAAAAGTCGAACGCTACAAAGCCCCGCCCGCAATCGAAGGCACCAGCAGAACTTCATCCCCATCCTGAAACGCGTAAGCATTCCCACCCAGAAATCGGATGTCTTCCTCGTTGACGTAGACGTTTAGGAACCGCCGAACCTCGCCAGCCTCGTCGCGTAGGTGCGACTTCAAGTCCGGAAACTGCTGGTCGAGCGCCGAAAACAATTCGCCCAAATTTGCCGCCGAACATTTCACCTGCCCGGTCCCTGATGTCAACCGACGCAGCGCGGTTGGAATCTGCACTGTGATATTCATCGCAAGCCCTCCACTATTTCTGAAAACTCCGCAGTCTGTAAGAAAGTTTCGAACTCCGCGAGCTTCGGCCGAATCGGTTCTTCCGCCTCGTACTTGCCCGCGAGCACGTCGGTCGTCTTCAGACCGTTGCCGGTGATGCACAGCACGGTCGTTTCTTCCGGTGCGATTCGTCCGCTACAGTAAAGTTTCCGCGCGCATCCCGTCGTCACCCCACCCGCGGTCTCGGTGAAGATGCCTTCTGTCTCCGCCAGCAACTGGATGGCTTCAATCATTTCCGGATCGGAAACATCCTCCGCCCACCCTCTGCTTTTGGTGATGGCCTTGATGGCGTAGTGACCATCGGCAGGATTGCCAATCGCCAACGATCGCGCCAGCGTCGCCGGCTTCTGAGGTTCTATATCAGCGTTTCCGGCTTTTACTGCAGTCGAAATCGGAGAACATCCAGTCGCCTGCGCGCCGAAAAACTTCACCGGCTTCGCTTCGACCAATCCCAGCTCAATCAATTCGTCGAACGCCTTTTTGATCTTGGTAATCAAAGAACCGCCAGCCATGGGCACGACCACATTATCCGGCAAGCGCCATCCCAGTTGCTCGGCGATTTCGAATCCCACCGTCTTTGAGCCCTCCGCGTAATAAGGACGCAGATTCACATTGACGAATCCCCAGCGATGTTCGTCCGCGATCTGCGAACACAGCCGATTCACCTGGTCGTAGCTGCCCGCGATGCGAACCAGGCGCGCGCGGTAAATCTGCGTGCCCAGAATTTTCGCGGGCTCGAGATCCGCGGGAACAAAAATCCAGGCTTTGAATCCGCTGCGCGCCGCCTGCGCCGCCACCGAGTTTGCCAGGTTCCCTGTCGACGAACACGCGACTGTGTCGAAGCCGAAGCTGCGCGCTTGCGCTAACGCCACCGCAACCACGCGGTCTTTAAAGCTAAGAGTGGGCAAACAGACCGCGTCGTTTTTGATGAACAAATTCTTAGCGCCCAAACGAGCGGCCAACCGCGGAGCCCGAAGCAGAGGAGTAAAACCCACCGGCAAACTTGGCCGATAATCGTGCGGGAGCGGCAGCAACTCTGCGTATCGCCACATGTCGGGCGCGCGGGACGCGATGCGCTCACGCGTGAACCTGCCGCGCACGGCGTCATAATCGTAGAAAATTTCCAGGGGAGAAAAACAGTCGTCGCAGATTGACCGGGGTTGGTTCCCCCAGCTCTTGTGGCATTCCCGGCAACGCAGTTCATACTTCGTGGAAACGTTCGCGGCGACGCCTGTGGTAAAGCCCGTTGAAATGCTCGCAGCAGCGCTCATCATCTACTCACTTTCCGAGCCGCGGGACGAGCCGTCGAAAACTGCCAAAACCAGATTCTCTATGCCGGAAAATTAAAGGGAGGAAAAACAAGAACGAGATGCTGAAAAGGCGGCACCCCGAATCTCATGTCCCCCGTTTCCGGGTGAGAGTTGACACCAGACGACCGGGAGATGACTCCCGATCCGGCTGTCGTGGCTTCTTAGGGCTCGTCCCTCAGCCACTCTTCATGAAATCCAAGGTCTGCTCCGAAGAGCAAACTTGTTTGCGATATTACATCGCTCCCAATCGTGCCGTCAAGTCGATGCCACTAAAACCAAATTTTCATTCCATGCGGGGAAGTAAACTGTCATTCCGAGCGAAGCGAGCAATCTGTTGTCGCCTGTACCCGCGAAAACGCTTAACCTCACCTCGAATCCAATGCCAACGCCGTAGGATGTTTCGGCTGATAGAGACCGATTCTTCCCCCGCCGGGAAGTGTAATCTTGGTGATGGAACCCCACCGCTCCCTGTGAACCTCCGAACACGCCACGCCTTTCTTTTTCAGTGCGGACATCTCCGCCTTAAGGTCGTCGCACATGAGATACAGTTCCTGCCGATCGTTCAGTTCGTCGGGATGGAACGCGGCCTCCGCTGGCGGCAGAGCAAAAATCAACCATCCGTGCCCGGCATCGACTGATTTGAATCCGAGAACATCTCGAAAAAATACGCGATCCGCCTCCGCGTCTTGGCTGTAAACGATGACATGCGCACCGATGATCATGAGGAGAGCCCTTTCCAGCCCGCACTAATATTCCCGCGAAATCATCCGCCTTTCAACCCAAACTGATGTGGGGACAACCGCCCTCAAATTACCTGATGAGCAAAGCTTGGCTCGGGCTGATGGCAACTCCAATTCCTATCAGGATATGGCTTTGGCCATATCGCAAAAGTGTCCTGAAGCAATGCGACTTTCAGTCGCTGTCCTTTGCGACCGAACCCTTTGCCCGTAGCTTCCAGACAATCTGCCGCAGAATGCCGAGCCAGACCACTGCGTCGCGCGCGGGCAGGTTGAGGCGGCGCACCAAGCGACGCATCCGTTCCTCCACGTCAGCAATGGGACGGCGGTCCAGGTAGCCGCTGCCGCGCATTGCTTCGAGCAACGTCGTAGTGATGCGTTCAAGCTCGGCAGATTTTGCGCGCTCCACTTTTTCCGGGGGCCGCGCAGCCTTGGCATCCCGCACCAGTTCGTAGAGGCAAACTGCGACCGCCTGCCCCAGGTTCATCGAAATGTTCGCTTCGCACGTGGGGATGCGCATCAGCCAGTGGCAATGGCTGAGCGCGGCATTCGAGAGCCCGAACTTCTCCGAACCGAAGAGAAGCGCAACCCGGCTCGATCCCAATTGCTTGCGAATGAGCCGCGTCCCATACTCCAAGCGTCTAAGCGGATGCTGCAATTCCCGGTGACGTACCGCCGTGGTTCCGACAACGAGCGTGCAATCCGCCACCGCCTCTGCCAGAGTCTTGTACTCTTCCGCGCTCGCCAGCAATGCCGCAGCCCCGACCGCGGATCGCGCCTCGCGAAACGCCGCTTCGTAAGGATTCACCACCCTTAGATGAAGGAATCCAAAGTTGCTCATGGCGCGAGCCGCCGCGCCAATATTAAGCGGGTTGCGCGCAGCCACCAGAACCACGCGCAAACAATCGAATTCATTCGCAGCCGCCAAGAATGCCTATTCTCCTAACCCAGATTGTCATTCCGGGCGTCGCGAGGAATCTGCTTTTTGTTGGGGGGACGTGTCTCCCGCCAGACACGGAGAGCGGGTGCTTAAAAACCCTCATCTGCTGTACTGATTCTTTTTCTTCTCCGCATGCCGCTCCAGCCCCAACTGAATCAACCGCCCAATTAGATCGGAATACGATACACCCGAAGCCGCCCACAATTTCGGATACATACTGATCGCCGTGAATCCCGGCATGGTGTTGATCTCATTCAAATAAATCTTTCGCGACTTTGGCTCCATCAGGAAATCCACACGCGCCAGCCCCGAACAGTCCACCGCCCTGAACGCTCCGATCGCCAACCGCTGCACCTCTTTAGTTTCAGCCTTGCTGAGCTTCGCTGGAATGATCAGCTGAGAACCTTCGTCCAGATATTTCGCGTTGTAATCGTAGAACTCTGTGCTGGGGACGATCTCTCCCGGCAACGACGCCGCGGGCTGGTCGTTCCCGAGCACTGAGCATTCGATCTCGCGAGCCTTTTGTTTGCGTCCGCCCACTCCTTGCTCGATGACAATCTTACGATCAAACTTCGCGGCTTCCTCGATCGCAGGTCCGAGTTCCTTGCGATCATGCGCCTTGGAAATTCCGACCGACGATCCCAAATTCGCCGGCTTCACAAACACCGGATACTTCAACTTACTCTCGACGAGGTCTTGAATGCGCTTCGAATTCGATTCCCACTCGCTGCGCAGCAGCGTAACGTGTTTCACAATCGGCAGTCCCGCGGCTCGAAATAGCGCCTTCATGATGTCCTTGTCCATCCCCGCGGCTGAACCCAGAACGCCCGCGCCCACGTAAGGCATGTCTGCCAATTCGAGCAGGCCCTGGATGGTTCCATCCTCGCCGAAGGTACCATGCAGCACCGGAAAAATGACGTCAACGTCGATGGCGCGGTCCGCCGCACGACGAGTCAGCGCGTGCGACGACGCATCGGTTTCAAAAGGTGCTAACACATGCCGGTGCGGTTCAGGCGGTACCACTACAGATTCTCCCCTGGCCAGAACCGCAGCACCGGGGGTCGCCTCGGGGTCGCCAGCACGCAGATGTTTTTGATCTTCAAATTTGCCAAGCAGCAACCGCTCGGCATCGGCGGCGGTGACCCATCGGCCCTCCTTGGTGATGCCGATGGGAACGACCTCGTATTTATCTTTGTCAATGGCGTTGAAGACTGACGCGGCCGAGAGCAGCGAGACCTCATGCTCTCCGCTGCGACCACCAAACAGAATTCCGACGCGAAGCTTTTTCATGACCTTTCAGTCTGGACGCGAGGAAGGTTGCTCGTCAAATTACTGGCGGTGATCTTTTGGATTCGCCTGAAAGTCTTCGGAATGTCTCTGGTGGAATAGAGCGCGGAAATCAGAGGTATGTTCCACCTGGAACATTCATAGGGGCGCAAGACGCTGATTCAAAATGGCTTAACTTTAGAAAATGACGCTAATGCAGGCTATGGAATACCCACGAGAGTAGACTTGACAGTTGTACCGCAAGTTAGATTTCCGCTTAGAAACCCCTGATTAAAACGGGACCGCACGGGGGAGGACGCCCGCGCCTGCACTTGCGTTAGAGAATTTTCTTGCCGAACGCTGACAGCGCCAGCTCGACCGCCAAATCCGCTGTACGATTGTGTTCGTCGATTACGGGATTCACCTCGACGATTTCGAAGCTGAGCATGCGGCCGTGGTCGGCGATGATCTCCATCGCGAGATGAGCTTCGCGATACGTGGCTCCTCCACGAACCGGCGTGCCTACTCCGGGGGCGTCTTCGGGATCGACCCAATCCATGTCGAGAGAAACGTGGTAACCGGCCGTGCCCCGTCCGGCTGCGCGTAAAGCTTCTTCCATCACTGTGCGCATGCCACGTTCGTCAATATCGCGCATGGTGAAGACGTGGATACCGGCTCGGCGAACGTGTTCTTTTTCGATGGCGTCGATGTCGCGCACACCGACCAGCACACAGTTGTCCGGACTCACTTTGGGCGAGAAGTTGAAAATGTTGGCTAGTTCCGGAGGACCTAATCCCATAATCGCCGCCAGCGGCATGCCATGGACGTTTCCGCTGGGAGAACTGTCAGGTGTGTTGACGTCAGTGTGAGCATCGATCCAGATCAGGCCGATTTTCTGGTTCTGGCGACGATAGAATTCCGCGACCCCGGCGACAGTTCCCGCGGCGATGGAGTGATCGCCGCCGAGAGTGATCGGCACTTTGCCCGCCTCCAGCGTTTTGACCACGAGCTCCGCGTGCTTGGTGCAGGTTGCGGTGATTTCTTTCAGATATTTTGCATGCGGATCGCCTTCCTTCTTTTGCTCGGCGATGGCGACAGACACGTTCCCGGCGTCTTCAACCACGTGCCCGAGCGCTTCCAATCGTGCCTCGAGTCCCGCTACGCGCACGGCGGAAGGTCCCATATCCACGCCGCGTCGCGACTGACCCAGATCGAGGGGAACTCCGATGACCCGGATTTTTCGGGGGGTAACGCTGGAAAAGGATGGCGCATTGTTTGTCATAGTATTTGCCGAGAATGGCAGACAGCGTACCGCCGATTGCGAATCTATGAATGACAAAATAAATGCCAATCAGAAATCATAAAACTGAAATTCTATCAGGCCCCGCAGAATGACGTAGAGGAAGTGGCATCGACGGTCGAACTGAGCAGCCGGAGAAAAACATGTCCGAGCTACCATTCTTCAATGCCCGGTTGAAAACAACAGAGCGACAAGAAACCAGCAGGCGGTTCCAAGTCCTCGGTTCTCAGTGGCTGCTACGGGTAGAGTCTGTGCAGCATTCTTGGAAACGGAATCGTCTCCCGCACATGCTCGAGCCCGCATATCCAGGCCACCGCCCGCTCGATCCCCATGCCAAAACCCGCATGGGGCACGCTTCCGTACTTTCGCAGGTCTAGATACCACTTGAACGCCTCTTCCGGAAGACCGTGGTCGTGAATGCGCTTGAGCAGCAGATCGTATGACGCCATACGCTGCGAACCGCCGATAATTTCGCCGTAGCCCTCGGGCGCGAGCACATCCACGCACAGGGCCAGATCTGGCCGCTGCGGATCCGGCTCCATATAGAACGCCTTCACTTTTGCGGGATAGCGATGCACCATCACCGGACGGTCGAATTGCGATGAGATATAGGTTTCGTCCGGCGAACCCAGATCCCCGCCCCACTCGAAATTGTTTTCGAGGGCTCCCTTCGCGCGTGCTTCCTGCAGCATCTTGACCGCTTCGTCGTAGGTGATTCGCGGAAACGGAGCCTCGATGTTCTCTAGCTTCGAAACATCGCGTCCGATAGTTTGCAGATCGGGACGGCGATGCTCCAGGCAACGCTTTACCAGATAGCTGAGCAACCCCTCGGCGAGGGCCATGATGTCATCGAGTTCCCCGTAGGCTACCTCGGGCTCGACCATCCAGAACTCGGTCAAGTGACGGCGGGTCTTACTTTTCTCGGCGCGGAAAGTCGGCCCGAAAGAATACACCTTGCCTAGCGCCATGGCTGTGGCTTCGATATACAGTTGGCCGGATTGTGTAAGGTAGGCTTGCTCGTCAAAGTAATCGACCGGAAACAGCGTGGTGGTGCCCTCGCACGCAGCCGGCGTAAGAATTGGCGGATCGGTTAAGGTGAAGCCTCGCTCGTCAAAGAAATCGCGGGCTGCTTTGATGATCTCAGCCCGCACCCGAAGAATCGCAGCCTGCCGGGGCGTTCGCACCCACAAGTGCCGGTGCTCCATGAGGAAGTCGACGCCATGCTCCTTCAGCGAAATGGGGTAAGGATCATTTTCCGGAACACGCTGGACTACCTGCACATTCGAAATGTCGAGTTCGAAGCCGCCGGGAGCGCGCTTGTCGGCGCGCACTTTGCCTTCGACAATTACACTTGACTCCTGGGTCAGACCCTTTACGGCTTCAAAGACTTCAGGCGGGACGGCATTCTTTGGCACGATGCCCTGAATGACGCCGGAGCCGTCGCGAAGCTGCGGAAAGAGCAGTTTGCCGCTTTCGCGCAGGTTGTAGAGCCAACCGCGAATGGTGACGGCCTGGCCTTCGTATTTTCCGATATCGATGATCGTGGTTACGGGGGATGACATAGATTTTGATTTCGTAATTGTCGCTGACGCAGAAACCTAGCAAGCTACGTTTCTACGGTGACCGCTCAATCAGTGGCTTCCAGCTTTTCGAATGTCTCGCTCATTTTTTCGACTGGGTTCAGTTTCTCATCGCCTTCGATCTCCAGCAGCAATGGCGGGGTGTGCGGCGCCGAACGGAGCAGTTCCATGGCTTGTTTCCAGTCGATCGATCCGCTCCCCGGCCAAAGGTGTGAGTCGCGATCTTTGATGTTGTCGTGCACGTGGGTGGAGTGGATGTAGTTCCTGACGGTTTCGAAAGCCTGCGGCACATCGCTCATGATGTGGGCGTGACCAAAATCAAAACACACACCCACATCATCGAAGTGGGCGGAGCGGATAAACTCGACCAGGCGCTCGGGCGTGGACAATTCGTTGGGAATGTTCTCCAGCAGAACCCGCACTCCGAGCGGCTTGGCGAAGGCTCGCAGGTGTTCAACCGAGGTCATGGCTGCCTCGGACTTGCGGTCGTCGAAGGATTCGCCGGTCCCACCAAGATGCTGCACCAGAAAACGAAATGGGATGTGTTCAGCCAACTCAATAGCGCGTTTAATCTCGTCCATGGCTTCAATGCGGCCGGCGCGGTCGGTTGAAGCGATGTTGATTGGGGCCGCTCCGGTTCGTCCCCATTCGTAGTCCGCGTAGAGAGGGGCGTGAACCGAGTTGAGCGTAATGCCGCTGGTGCGGAACCAGTCCGCGATCTCACGCACATGCTGTTTGCGGTTGGCGTAGTCCAAATGCTGGCGCGCGGCAAAGATTTCGACCGACTGCGCGCCACCGCGCACCAGCCCATCCAGTAGACCGGGGTGAAGCCGCTCCTTCACATAGACGAACGTTGAGATTGCTTTCAGCATTGGACCGCTTTCATCATTTTTGTCTCCCACAGGAAATTAGCGATTTCCTCAGGGGCTGAAGCCCGGAACTTTTTAGCTCCGGTGCGGCACGGCTGGCCGTGCCCTTGCACAAACCTTAAGAACGTGGGGCGGACTTCTGAGGCTAGCGTAGCGGGTGAGTGGGAGTCAAATTGCACGAGCTGTCAGCTTTCGGCATTCAACCCTCAGCCTTTTGCCATCTGGCGAGATTATTGCTTCCGGATTCTCTTTTTGGCCTTGACCCCGGACTTGCTTTTGGCTTTCGCGGCTACCATTTTGTACGACTGGCGGATCAGTTCTTCCAACTCGTCGTCGCGAAGAACATCCAACGTCTCCAGCAATACCCATTTGTAGCGGCCCACATAAGGCGCTGGGGCGATCCCGTCCTGTTCGCACAACTCCGCGAACTTCTCGGGCGTACACTTAAAACACAGGCTCTGTGGAACCGAGCCCAAGCTCAACACAGCAAAAATCTTACCCGCCACTTTGAAGCAAAGATCCTCTCCCCACTGCAAGTTTTCGCTTGCCTGCGGAAACGAAAGACAATAGGCTCGGACGGAATCGACGTTCATCGGTTTGCATCACCTGCGATAGACTTAGAACCTTGCGAACAGTCTAGGAGATTGAAATGGAAACCCGGCAGCTTGGCAAGTCCGATTTGAATATCACTCCTGTGGGGTACGGAGCGTGGGCTATTGGCGGCGGTGGCTGGCAGTTCGCCTGGGGTGCGCAGGATGACGATGACTCTGTGGCCGCGATTCACCGGGCGCTGGAGCTGGGAGTCAACTGGATAGATACCGCCCCGGTTTATGGGCTGGGGCATTCCGAAGAAGTCGTTGCGCGGGCGCTCAAAACCTGGCCGGGCGCGAAGCCTTACATTTTTACCAAGTGTGGCTTGCGCTGGGATGCACAAGGCAATATCCAGAAGACTCTGCATGCAGATTCCATTTGCCAGGAGGTCGAGGACAGCTTGCGCCGACTGGGTGTCGAAACGATTGATCTGTACCAGATTCACTGGCCGCCGGAACCGGACTCAGATGAACTGGAAGAAGGGTGGTCCATTCTTGCCGCATTGCAACGGCAGGGCAAAGTGCGCTGGATCGGCGTCTCGAATTTCGACGTCAAACAACTGCGCCGCGCGCAAAGTATTGCGCCTATCGCTTCTCTGCAGCCACCCTACTCGTTGATCAATCGCGGGGTCGAGGATGACATTCTTCCTTACTGCTTGCGCGAGGGCATCGGGGTGATCGCCTATTCCCCGATGGCTTCGGGGCTTTTGACCGGAGCGATGACCCGCGAGCGTATTGCCAGGCTGCCGAAAGACGATTGGCGCAAAACTGATGCTGAATTCAGCGAGCCGAGGCTATCGCGGAATCTTGCGCTGGTGGAGAGGCTGCGCGAGATCGGGAAACGTTACGGCCGCTCTCCCGGCGAAGTGGCGATTGCCTGGACGCTGCGGAATGCTGCCGTCACCGGGGCGATTGTGGGCGCTCGCAATGCACGGCAAGCCGACGGAGTGATGCGGGCCGGGGAACTCCGGCTCTCGGACAAAGAGGTCAACGAAATCGAGGACTTCTTTGAAGAGACGGCGGCGTGACAGTTTGCTAAAAACTTCGTTCTCGAACTCAGCGCTGAAGGCGCCATCGAAAAGACGCTGCTTACGGCACGCCTGAAGGCGAGCCCCGACACGAACCGCCACTCTTTCAGCGAACTGTTTAACGGCGCTGATAGTTGAGTGCCGACTCTACACTTCCTGCCTGGCTTCGCCGAGCGTCACTTTTACATCCATCTTTTTCTTCCCGCGGTAGATGGTGATGCGAACGGTGTCCCCGGCGCGGTGATTATTCATAATCTTCGCCAGTTCCTGTTGGTCTTCGACTTTTTGATCATCAATAGCGACGATCAGGTCGCCACCCACCGTAATCGGAATGTTGCCCAGAAACGCTCGCTCGTTGCCGCCGCGGAGGCCGGCGTTGTCCGCCGCTCCGCCCGGCACCGCTTGCACGATCAGCAATCCGTAATCCGATGCCAGTCCCAATTGTTCTGCCAGTTCAGGATCAATCGGAATCGTGCGCACGCCGAGCGCTGGACGCCGCACGCGGCCCAGAGTAAGCAGATCGTTGATTACCGCTTTGGCGGTGTTGATGGGAATCGCGAAGCCAATGCCTGCGCTCTGACCAACACTCGAAGCGATCATGGTGTTGATGCCAATCACTTCGCCGTGCATATTGAGAAGCGGTCCACCGGAGTTTCCCGGATTAATCGAGGCATCGGTCTGAATGGCTTCGTCAATGGTCATGCCGTCGGGTTCCTGCACGGAGCGGATCGAACTCACGATGCCGCGGGTCAGCGTGCCCGCCAGTCCGAAGGGATTGCCGATCGCGTATACCTTTTGACCTACTTGCAGATTGCCCGAGTCACCTAGCGCCATCGGTGTGAGGTCGGGCGCCTTGATCTGCACCACGGCCAAATCATGCGAGCGATCGGTGCCGACGATGGTCGCCCGATATTTCTTGCGGTTGTGCAGCGTCACTTCGATTTGCCGCGCGTCCGCGATCACGTGGTAGTTGGTTAGGATGTGCCCCTCTTTGTCGATGATGAAGCCAGATCCCTGCCCTTCCTCTGGAACCAGCCCGTAGAAAAAATCGAAGGTCACGGCCTTCGAGGTGATGTTCACCACGGAACCGATATTCTTGTGATAGACACTGATGTTGTTCTGTTCTTCGGCGTCGAGTGCGTCGCTGCCGGCGGCCTCGCTGATTTCAACCTTGTTGGGATGCCCGATCCAGTCTGCGGACCCTGTCCGGCCCGATCGATAGGTAGTGAAGTAGAAAAATGCGCCGGCGATGATCACAGCAAGCAATACTGGTCGAAGCAACCTCATAGTTTCAGAAACCTTCCGCGGATTGACACTCTTCATTGTAATCAATTGTCATTCGACGTCAGGGGCTAGACCGGTAGGACAGCAACACTCAGCTTCCTCCACTCTTTAGCGATGATTGAAACTGGGAGGGGGCATTAAGTTTCGCCTCGGCCCCTCACGGGGCGAGGATGCCCGCGCCTACATATCAGAGAGGCTTTTGACCTCTTTTTTCCGCTGCGCGTTTTAGTTCACCGTAGACTTCATCCACACGCTTCTGAGTTTCGTCCAAAGATCCCGAGTTGTCGATCACATAGTCGGCCGCTTTGATCTTTTCTTCGTCCGGAAACTGAGCAGCCATACGTCGCGAAACCTCCCGGCGGGCGGTTGCTTCGTCAACCCCCACACGCGCGGCCCAGCGTTGAATTCTCTGTTCGGGGCGACAGGTAACGACCACCAGACGGTCAAAACGGTTTGCCGAACCTGCTTCCAAAATCAGTGCCGCTTCCACGATCGCAATGGCCTGCGAATTTTCCCGGCCGACTTCCGCCATCCATTCTTCCTGCCTTCGAATCACCGCGGGATGCACAATGTGGTTCAATTCCTGAACGCGGGGAGATTGGTCTCGGCCCGGCGCGCCAAACGCGGCCTCCGCCAGTCGTGCGCGATTGACCGCGCCATCGGGATTGAGAATTTCCTTGCCAAAATGCCGCACTACCTCCTGGTAAACCGCTTCGCCAGGCTGCATCAGTTCATGGGAAATCGCATCGGCCTGGGTCAGGTGAGCCCCGAGGGCGACAAACATTTCGCCCACTACAGATTTGCCAGAAGCAATCCCGCCGGTCAGTCCGACTTTCAGCAATCCAACCTCATCGAGAAGCCTCCAGTTCTACACAGTAAAGGTTTCCAATCGGAAATTGAAAAACTGCCGATTGAAAATGGTTGTTCTCGCGTGATCCGGTCTTTGGCTTCAAACCCGCGAGAGTTCTCCCACGCGGCCTCCCCGCCGAATCCTTGCCGCTCGCACCGTGTTCGCCATCAACATGGCGATGGTCAACGGCCCAACGCCCCCCGGCACGGGTGTAATCGCACCGGCAACCTCCGCCACACTGGGGTGAACATCGCCCACAAGCGTGAAACCTTTTGCGCGAAATGTTTCTTCTCGCTTGGCGTTTCCAGCGAACAACCGCTCGAACTCCGCTGGATCCGTCACTTGGTTCATGCCTACATCGATTACGGTCGCACCCGGTTTTACGAATTCGCGCGTAATCATGCCGGCCCGGCCAATGGCGGCGACCAGAACATCCGCCCTGCGACAAACCCCAGGCAGATCTCGGGTCTTCGAATGGCAAACCGTGACCGTCGCGTTCCCGTTGATTAACAGTATCGCTGTCGGCTTGCCCACGATATCGCTACGGCCTACCACTACCGCTTCTTGTGCGGCAATTGGAATCCTGCTGCGCTTCAAGATCTCGATAATCCCGGCCGGCGTGCACGGCACCAGCCCTGGTCGCTGCGTGGAGAGGAATCCCACATTCATGGGATGGAATCCATCAACATCTCTTGCCGGATCGACCGCTAGCAAAACTTTCTTGGCATCTACCTGTGGAGGCAGCGGAAGCTGCACCAGAATGCCATCGATCTCGTCACGCCGGTTCAGGTCCGCGATCAATTCGAGCAATTCCTCTGTAGAAACCGTCTCGGGCGGAGTGTGCTGCTCGCTGTAGATTCCGACTTCCGCACTGCTCTTTACCTTGCCTCGAACATAAACCTCCGACGCTGGATTGTGGCCAACCAGAACTACGGCGAGTCCCGGACGCAGCCCCGCAGCCGTCATTGCCTTCACGTCAGAGGCGACCTCCGCTCGAATTTCGCTGGCAATCTTATTGCCGTCCAGAATAGTTGCAGCCATCAGCCCTCGCTTCTCCATCAAGCGCAACTTTATCGTAAACCAGCACAGCCATTGTGCCGGTAGCCTCAGACGTAGCGAGCTACGTCTCTGCAGACCGTCCGCGTGACCTAACTTTCTCTCACTGGGAACTCTGCACTTCCCACTTTCCCGACATTCTCTTCCGCGAACTCTCGCACCCGCTCCAAGGCGGCTTGCAGCTCCGCATGAAACTGTTCTTTCTGAGAATCATCTGCCTCCGCGGGAACGGAAATCTTTTGACTCACGCGCATCAGAGCTCGCGAAAACGGTTTCGGAATCATCGAGCGATCCCAGGTGTTCAGAATCCACGCCCTGTCCACCGCGATATGAAACACTGCCATGGGCACGCCCGTCGCTCGCGCCAGTACCACCGGCCCCGGCTTGGCCACGAATCGCGGACCGCGGGGGCCGTCGATGGTGAACGCCACTGTCCAACCTTGCTCAAGTTCCCGCCGCATGCCCAGCAAAGCTCGCACCGCTCCCCGGCTGGCCGATCCACGCACCTTCACAAAACCAAATTTCCGCATAATGCGGCCCATCCATTCTCCATCAAAACTATCGCTGCTCATAACCCTGATCTGCAGGTTCCTCCAGAGATACATCGCGGGGAGAATGCAGCTGTGCCAAAACGCATAAACTATCGGCCGCGTATCGAGAGTCGGCGGAGCTCCCTCTTCATAGGATGCCGAAAAACGCAGCGTCGGGCCAATCAGCCGGACCACCAGAAATCCCGTCCACACGATCAGCCACAGCAAGAATCTCTGCCACAAAGTGTACGGCCGAGGCTGCGTCGATGGCTCCCCAGATACCGGCGCCGTGGTAACTAAGCTCACTCCGGTATTGTAACGTTCACCGCCAGTTGTGGAGCGGATACTCGCTGAACCACGCGCCACTCGCGCCCGATGCCGATGTCACCTCTTGGCCGTACCGTCGGATTCCAGAATGATTGTGGCCCATCAGCACGATGCCAACTGCTTGGAGCGGAGATAGGCTGAAGGGCTGCCGAGACCGCCTTATGTTTTATCAGCTTTCGCGTATGCGGCTTTCAGCCCGCGACTTGATGGGCTAAAGGCAGGTTCGCAGGACTGGGATAGTCTTGCATTCGCGCGGCCGACGGATGGCGAAACAGCAAAGTTGTAGCCTCACGCTCCGAATCAAGACGAACCCAGATGTATTCACCACAACCCACGATGCGCACTTGTTCGGCGCCCAACTTGAGCGCGTAGCCGCAGGTAACCTGGGCCATCGCAGCCGGGTCGCGCCAGCTTTCAAAAAGCAAATCTCCGGCGCGGGCTTCGTGTCCCAGGCGTTCCAACTCCCGATCCATAACGCTGCGGCTGATCAAACAGGGCTCGGTGCGGCAATCCAACATTTGCTCAACAGCGTAAAGCGCGGTGTAATCTATGCCATCGCAGAAAGCCACGCAGAAAGTGCGAGTGGCGGCCACGAATTGTACCGGCAACATGCGGAAGCGCTCGAGCAGCCGGTAGGGCAAAAGGCGCTCACAGCCGGAATCGCGCGGCGTTTTCCAGGTAAGCACGGGACAAGCCCACTGCAATCCGAGCGCGGCAGTGACCTGTTGTTCGGTGACAAATCCCAGCTTCGCCAGCCACTCCCCGATGCGCTGGTGGGCGCTGCCTTGCTGGGCTTCCAGAGCCGCTCGCAACTGCTGACGGGTAAGTTGCCCGCGGGAAAGCATGAGTAATCCCAGAGGAATGCGATGCCGGACTGGAGAAGGGGTAACCACCGGGGCGCATGCGCGGAAAAAATGTTCCCGCGCGGCGTTTTCAAAGCATTGCGGCGCACAGTAGGAAGAACCCCGCAGCTGGATTTTCCCGTGCCACCAACCGATTCGCCGCCAGGTCCTGCGCAGAACGGTGCAGCCGCGTTCCGGGCAGTGAGGATGCGCCTCGGCCCAATGACTCGGCAAACCCGAAAGCCACGCCCGCCAACTCGCCACACTCATAGTTTCACCTTCAAGTCGGCCATTCTCCGCGCGTTTATCCCGATGCTGACGCCGAAGTCACCATCTCCTGAATCCGTAGCCCGTAATTCCCGTCGACCACGACCACTTCGCCGCGGGCAATCAGTTTGCCGTCCAGCAGCAATTCCACGGGCTCCTCTACCTGGCGGTCCAGTTCCACCACCGAACCCTCGTCCAATTCCAGGATCTCGCGCAGTAGCATGATGCGTTCTCCAAAACGCAGGGTTACCTCGAGCTGCACATCCATCAGTAAGTCGAGGTTGCCTTCCGCAGCTACCCGGGCTTCCGGGGGCTCGTCGGGCTTACTTTCCGGAGGCGGCGCGGCTGCCACCAGCGCGGCATTCAGAGCCGCGCTTAACTGCCACTCCAGCCAAAGCCGGCAACTGGTTCCGCTGCCGGAATCCAGCCATCCGCCCGAGCCCGGCGACCAGGAAGGCGGCGCGCCGGATTCCAGCCGAAGCTGCACTTCTCCCCAGCGCGGCTTTAAGGCCGTAGCCGCATGTCCCGCTACCTGGCGCAATAGTTCCTCGACGGCTTCTTGGTGATCTGGTTTGAATTCCGCCGCCGCATCTTGGGCTTCACTCAGAAAAAGCTGGGCCACCCCCAAAACCGCAGCTCGCGGAATGCGCATGCTCATTTCGCCGCGCAAAGCTCCAGCCACCACGATGATGACGCGCAGGTCACTCTCCTGCGTAGGTGGTGCTTCAGCCGGAGACGCCGGCAGACACTCTACGGCGTAGGGTGATCCCGCAACCTGGCCCAGCACCTGGGCCATGCTCTCAGCCCAGACCTGCATGAACGGAAGGGCTTCGCCATCGGACGATGGAGTGGACAGCGGAGTTGGGGAAGATTCGTCAGTCATGGGGTTGATTTCCTTTCAGATTCGAGGTGGCTTGGTTCAAGCACCTGGGCTGCCCGTAACCGGCCCCGCCGGGCCACGGTGGCCACGAACATCTCGCAGCCGCTCACGCGCAAGGCAGCCGGCTGCTGCGCCGGGTACTTGAGGACGAGCAACGTGCCCGGGGAGAGGCGCGTCAATTCACCGAACCGTACTCCTGGAACGTTCATTTCCAACTCCACCCGAAAAGGGCACACCAGCAGGCGCTGCCGCAGGCGCTGCTCGGAATCCGGCCGCACCCGGGGTTTGGCGCGAACCCAGACCGCCGACAGCTTGCGCAGCAGGGCATTCGACACCACCGCCGGGAAGACCAGGTTCAGCGTCCCCCGGCTTTCCGCCACGGTAATATCGAAACTGAGCGAAAGAGTTTTTTCTTCCGACGGCATCAAACGTTGTACCTGCTCCGCTTGCTGCCGCGACTCGAACTCAAATTCGAGCGCCAACGCCTGCCACGCACTTTGCAGTTCGCGGCAGATGATGCGCATCACAGTCTCCAGAATCTGCTCTTCGATCTCCGTGAGTAAACGCCCGGGCAGAGTGCTGCTGCCTTCGCCTCCGAGCAGCACGTCAATCAGGGGAAAGGCTAGCGCCAGATCCAGTTGCAACAGGGCCGTTGCACCGACCGGGGACAGCTTGCAGCTGGCCAGATAATTCACGTACACATCCACAACGTTCGTGCAGGTATCGAAGGACAAATTCCACACGTGCTCAATGATCATGGCGCGCGTGATTCGCCGCCCCGCATTGCGCATCAGGTATTCCAGCAAAGCAAATTCCTTGCCGGTTAAATCAATGCGGCGTCCCGCCCGCTCGACTCTGCGCTCCACCCGGTCAAGCTTCAGATCCTCGACCGTCAGCACCGACTCCGCCGGCATGTGGCAGCGCCGCAGCAGCGCCCGGATCCGCGCTGACAGCTCTGAGAACGAAAAAGGTTTGCCTAGATAATCGTCCGCTCCCAGATCGAGACACTGCACCCGGTCTTCCACCCGCGTGCGCCCGGTGAGAACCAGGATAGGCATGGTCGGCTTGCGAGTACGCAGATAGCGCAAGATCGCAACTCCATCCAGACGAGGCAAGCTGAGGTCGAGCACCACCAGGTCATAATCGAATTCACCTGCCATGGCGCGGGCTTGCTCGCCATCGTTCGAAACGTCGACCGCGTAGTGTTCGGCGTCGAGGCCCTTCTTCACAAAGCTGGCGAGCGAGGAATCATCTTCAGCGATCAGAATGCGCATAAGGTTTCTCTAACTTCCACTCCGATTCTAGGCAAGAATCAGTTGGATGTTGGAGATTACGCGGCGCACGAAGGGCTCTGCCTTCCGCAAACGGGAACACGGCGGCGGACGAGAATGGAGAAGTGTTCCACGTGGAACATCACGATTCTGTACGTACACAAATATACATATATGAAGCGAAGGCGCTTGTGTTTATTAGAGTTGCGGCGAAAGGCCGGCGTGCGGGATCGTTATTGCACGACCAGTGTGAGCTTTGTCGAGTGAACCAAGTTGGCCGAGCCGGAACTGAAGGTGCCCACAACTGTGAGATTGTAAGTGCCAGGCGCTGTTCCACCGCCGGAGCCACTGCTTGCCATGCCGCCGCCGCAGGCAGACCACGTCATTACCGTAACCAGCACACACAAGAGGGCGAAGCCGCAAAGCAGCCGGCCATATCGCTTACGAGGATCGCTGCCTAGGAGCACGATCCCCGACAAGCCGGAGAGTGCCACCCATAGCGCTAATTTGTTCCGGCCCGGTGCAAACTTGCCAGGATACTTCAAGCGCGCCGACCCTCCCGCCGTCGAAACCGAAACAGTAATCGCCGCTGGCGAAGCCCCATTAAGCTTTACCGAACTGGGAGAAACAGAGCACGAGGACTGTGCCGGCGCTCCGCTGCAGGTCAAGGTCACGGTCTGGTTGAACCCGCCGCCGGGAGCGACCGCGACCGTGTAATTTGCGGCCTGTCCGGGTGCGACTGTCGCAGTCGATGAGGACGACGGAGCCACGGAAAAGTCTTGCCCCGTTCCTGCAAGCGGGACAGTCTGGGGGCTGGTAATGTCGTTGTCGGTGATGGTCAGAAGTCCGCTTATGGTGCCGATTGTTGCTGGATCGAAGAATACGCCGATGGAGCACTTGGCACCGGGCTGAACGGTGCTCCCGCAGACGCTCAGCGCAGTGAAACTGGCGGAGGCAGTCACGTTTGTGATCGTAAGTACGGTGTCGCCGGAATTCGTCAGCGTCACAACCTGCGGCAGGCCCGACGTTCCCACATACTGGCTCGGGAAGGTGACGCTCGGCGGCGAAAAACTGATTCCGAGGACGCCGACGCCGCTCAAGGGCACGGTTTGCGGGCTGCCGAGGACGTTGTCCACGACTCTCACCGCAGCAGTCCGAGGGCCAGTGGCTGTGGGAGTAAAAGTCACGGTGACCTGGCAGCTATTCTGTGGCGCCAGCGACGAAGGGCAATTGTTGTTCTGGGTAAAATCGCCAATATTCGCTCCGGCAATCTGAATTGACGTGATGATTAGCGGAACCTGGCTGCTATTGGTAAGAGTCGTTCCTTGCGGGCTGCTGGTCATGCCCAACGTCTGGATGCCGAAGTTGAGACTTGTGGGAGAAATCGTTATCGCTGGCTCGGCGCCACTGCCAGAAAGCGGAACGGTTTGGGGGCTTCCCTGACCATCATCCGAGATCGCCAATGTTCCATTTTGCAGGCCCACAACGGATGGTGTGAACGTCACGTTGATGAGGCAGTGCCCGCCTGCAGGAAGGACTGTTCCACAATTGTTCGCCTGGGCGAACGGTGCGCCGGTAACGATAGAACTAATGTTCAGCGTGCCGTTCGTACTGAGCATTATGGGCTGCGGCTGGCTGGTAACTCCCACCGTCTGAAAACCGAAGTTCAGGCTTGTAGGTGACAAGGTCACAACCGACTGGGTGCCCGTGCCGGAGAGCGCCACTGTTTGCGGGCTGTTCGGTGCAGTGTCTGCGATGCTTACGGCGGCATTTCTCGCGCCCGTTGCCGTGGGCGTGAAGGTGACATTGATAGTGCAGAAGTCACCCGCGCCGAGAGATGCCGGACAATTATTGTTTTGACTGAAGTCGCCATTGTTCGCGCCGACGATGGTGACGCTCGTGATGGCAAGCGCTGTGGTGCCGCTGTTGGTAAGGACCGTGTTTTGCGGACCGCTTGCCGCACCAATGGGCTCGCTGCCAAAATTCAGGGCCAAAGGCCAGACCTGATCGCCGGGCACGAACTTGGTCACGAAGGCTGCGCTATAGCTATAACAACCTGCGCACGTTGTTTGAAACGCTCCCGGTGTGATGGGAAAGTCAGTGGACGAGGTTTCGCCAACTACGTACGAGCCCCCGGCTGCGTCCATGGCAATGCCCGAAGCGCCGCTCCCGCCGCTGCTTGTGAGATAGGTGGAGTAAACCAGGGACGTACCCGTCGGATTCATCTCGCTCACGAAGCCGCGATAAATAGCGCCCTCGCAGCCTGCGCAGTTGTAGAATGCGCCCGGAGTCGTGGGAAAATCCGTGGAGAGAGTCTCGCCGCTGAGGTAGGCATCTCCCACCGGGTCTAGGACGATGCCGTTCGCTTGGTCGGTCGAACTGCCTCCGAGATAGGTTGAGTAGACCAAGGCCGACCCAGTTGGATTGAGCTCGGTTACAAAAGCGTCAAACGCGCCCCCGTAGCTTGTCTGAAAGGCTCCGGGAGTAACAGGAAAGTCGGAAGAGGACGTCGAGCCAATTACGAAGGCATCACCCGATGCATCGACGGCGATGCCAGTACCTTCTTGGCCGCCTCCTTGCGTGATGCTGCCGCCGAGGTAGGTGGAGTAGACTAGCGCCGAGCCCGTGGGATTCAACTCGGTCACGAAGGCGTCGAAGCAGAGCGAGCTACACGTCGTCTGGAAAGCGCCCTGCGTGACTGGAAAGTTGGCAGATGACGTACTGCCAGTCACATAGGCATCACCGGCCACATCAAGAACGATCGCGCCGGCGGAGTCTGAGCCACTGCCGCCAAGATATGTCGAGTAGACCAGTGCTGAGCCGGCTGCGTTGATCTCGGTCACGAAGCCGTTATCCGGGCCACGAAGTTTTCTTTGGAACGCGTGCCGAGTAGTGGGAAAGTTGGTGGAGGTCGTAAAGCCGGTCACGTAGGCATTGCCTGACGCATTCAGGGCGATGCCGCCGCCAGACTGACCGCCCGGGCTGCCGCCGAGGTAGGTGGAATAAATCAGAGCCGAACCGGCTGGGTTCAACTTGGTAACGAAGCCGTCGTAGCAGGGCACTCCGTCAAGACCACACGTAGTCTGGAACGCGCCCGGCGTAGTCGGAAAGTTAGTGGAGTAGGTGAAACCAGTCACGTAGGCGTCGCCTGCCGCATCGACAGCTATGCCGTAGCCACCATCGTAGCTGTTGCCACCAAGATAGGTTGAGTAAACTAAGGCCGTTCCGGTCGGATTGAACTTGGTTATAAAAGCTGCTCCTTTGGTACCGCAGCCGTACTCGCCCTGGCCGCTGGGACACGTTGTCTGGAAGGCACCCTGTGTGACTGGAAAGTCCCAGGCCCTCGTGTAGCCGGTCAGGTAGGCGTTGCCCGATGTATCGACCGCGACGGCGTAGGCGGAACTGTAGTTGGTGGCGCCGCCGAGGTAAGTGGAGTACGTGATAGCGGGATCGATGATCAGCGTTCTGCGCGAATCGTATTCGCCCAACGCGAAACCTATGCGATGCCCGTGGCGAATGACATAACGGCCGTCGATGGTCTGCCTGGTTCCGTTTATTTCCTGATACACGACTGGCTTGCGCCAACGAAGCTCGCCGCCTTGAAAATGAAGAACTAAGTCTCCATCTTTATCGGTGCTGATTCTGCTGGCCCCGCGAACATCGAACTGGATGCGATGCGGGTCGGCTCCCGGCGATACCACAAAGTCATACTCCAACTGCCGCTGGTTGCCGTAGTAGAGCAAGTCAACTCCGGAATAAATGCCCTCGTACTTCACCTTGGCGTAGGTCGGAACATTGGTGCGCCATTTCTTCGGGTTATTGCCGATGAAGTAGTTGCTTGTCCCGGGCAGTTGATCCTCGCCAGTCACTTTCCCTGGCTGGTTGGCTTTTACGAGGCTCATCCGGAGAACGGCGCCTTTCGCTGACACCGGCACGCTTGGCCTCAGTTGACGACCAGGTAACAACTGCTGAGAGGCCACGCTTCCTTGTGAACTCGTCCGAAGCAACGAGAAAACCGCCGCATCGCCTGTGAGGAAGAGCGTGTAGCCGCTGCCGCGTGACAGAAACTTCACCTTCGCATCCGTTTGGCCGTGGTTGGCCTCGAAGCTCAACGGGAGTTTGCCGTAGCCTTCGACAATCTGGCCTCGCCTTGCCGGATCGGGTTGCAAGCCAGCCAGCGCCGTATTTTCCGGTAGGAGCGGCGGATTAACGAACGGATCGCGGTTCGCCTGCGCCAGTGCGAGCGTGCCGGTGATCATCAAGCAAACGCAGACGAAGCGGACGGGCTTCACGAGGCCCTCCTAGATGGCCAGCTCTAAATCAGCGCGCAGCGTCTCGCTGGGCCGAGCGGTCCACGGCGCGAGTTCGCGTCTGCCATGTTCCGCCTACGGGAGAACCCCGGTCAAGCGAAAAAGTTTCGTAATGCCTGGCCGGGGATGGCGCCTCGCCCAGTTCCCCTACGCTGCGCCTTTGGCTGCGCTCTTCAGATACGCGAGCACCTCTTCGGCGTGGCCTTCGGGTTTCACTTTGTTGAAGATGTGTTTGATCTTGCCGTCGGGGCCGATGATGAAGGTTGTCCGCACCACGCCCATGACTTTCTTGCCGTACATATTCTTTTCCTGGATCACGCCGTAGGCATTGCCAACTTTCTTATCGGCGTCGCCCAGGAGGGTGAAGGGGAGTCCGAACTTATCTTCAAACTTCTTCAGGGCTTTGGGCTCATCGGGTGAAACCCCGAGAACCACGGCGCCGAGCTTCTCCGTCCTTTTGAAGGAATCGCGGAACTCGCAGGCTTCAATGGTGCATCCGGGAGTGTCGGCCCGGGGATAGAAATAAAGGACGACGTAATTCCCGTGAAAATCCTTCAAGGAGACTTCGTCGCCATTCTGGTCAGGCAAAGTGAACTCCGGGGCTTTATCATTGATATTGATATCCATGACTGTCTCTCCTTTTCGATCAACGGCTGAACAT
>Ga0210383_10000384_pt1 | contig 42150 bp, 31 predicted proteins | sample IncBWC14OmetaG_FD_160072 | JGI IMG/M metagenome (GOLD analysis project Ga0210383, IMG submission 160072) | Forest soil microbial communities from Barre Woods Harvard Forest LTER site, Petersham, Massachusetts, United States - Inc-BW-C-14-O ...
TGCTTGCCCCACACCGTGATGTTGTGCCAGTCGGTGCGCTCCTGCCGCGTGCCGCTCTTGTCGGCGTACGATTCTTTGGTCGCGATCGAAAAGCTGGTGACCGACGAGCCCGAATTCGTGAAGCGCGTTTCCGGATCGCGCCCCAGATTGCCGATGAGAATTACCTTGTTTACCGACGCCGCCATCTTCGCCACCTCATCCTCGAAACCTAGCCCCGCCTCGTTCGCAAGGCAAGCCAGCGTGTAACTTCGATGCACAGCGCCTTTCGCAGCCCAACTATCACCGATATAATTCGCCTCGGTGCGGAGGCAGGATAGGGCGATGGCGGCAAGCACTTCCATGACCGCTCCGGTACGCATCGTGGCCCTCGGCGGGCTGGGCGAGATCGGCCTCAATTTCATGGCGATCGAATGCGCCGGGCGCGCGATCGTGATCGATTGCGGCGTGATGTTCCCCGACGAGCCCGCGCTCGGACTGGGCACGTTTATCCCCGAGATGGCGTGGCTGGAGCGCAGTCACGTCGCGGTCGAAGCTGTCGTCCTCACGCACGCGCATGAGGATCACATCGGCGCGCTGCCGCATCTGCTGCGCCGCTTCAATGTTCCCGTCTATGGCACCGACATCACGCTCGCTTTCACGCGCCGGCGCCTCGCCGATGAGGACTTCGACGACGCTGTCGATCTGCGGACAATCACGCCGCGCCACGCGTTCGAAGCGGGACCGTTCATAGTCGAGCCGATTCGCGTCACACATTCGACGCCGAACTCGATCGCGCTCGCCATTCGCACGCCGGCGGGAATTATCATCCACAGTGGCGACTTCAAGATCGACGACGCTCCAGTCGACGGCGAGCTATTCGATCGCCAGCGCTTTGCCGAGCTTGGCGCTGAAGGCGTCGCGCTACTGCTGTCGGATTCAACTAACGTCGAACGCACCGGCCGCTCGGGCTCCGAAAGTTCGCTCAAGCCCGTGCTGCGCGAGCTGACATCGCGCGCGCGCGGCAGATTCTTTCTCTCGGCCTTTTCGTCGCATCTGCATCGAATTCGGCAGGTGGTCGAAGTCTCGCGCGAGTTCGGCCGTCGCGTCGTCCCGCTCGGGCGCGCGATGGCGGAAAGTGTCCGCCTCGGTCTCGACACCGGCCAGCTTCCGTTTGCGCAGGCGATGTTCGTCGATCCGGGCGAGGCCGAGTTCCTCGACGGCAATCGGCTCAGCTACCTGACCAGCGGCAGCCAGGGCGAGCCGCTCTCCGCGCTGGCGAAGCTCGCGAGCGACGCGCACCCGCGCGTCCGTATCGAGCACGGCGACGTCGTCGTGCTCTCGTCGCGCTTCATCCCGGGCAACGAGCGCACCATCAACACGCTTGTGAATCGTCTCTATCGTCAAGGCGCCGACGTAGTTTACGATGCGGTCGCTCCCGTTCACGTATCGGGCCACGCGAGCCAGGACGAGCTGACCGAATTGATCGCGCTCACGCGGCCGCGCCACTTCGTCCCGATTCATGGCGAGTACCGTCATCTGAGCCGTCACGTCGCCCTCGCGATCGCCGCCGGCATTCCCGAGGACGATTGCTTCCTGCTCGAAGACGGCGATTCGCTCGTGCTGAACGGTGGCGAAGCGCGGCGCGGAACCACTGTCGAAGCCGGGCGTGTGATGCTCGAAGGCGTCGACAGTGGCGATCCCGCAGTCGTCGGGGAGCGCCGGGTGCTCGCGCGCGACGGCACGGTGACGGCCATTATCGTGCTGTCGTCGAAAACCGGCCGCATCGTCGCGGGCCCCGATCTGCTTTCGCGTGGGCTCGTCAGCGGCGATGGAACCTCGGCGCACATGCGTCGCGCGAAAGAGGAATTGACGCGGCGCTTGGGTGCACTCGGCGGCTCGCTGCATGCGAACGATCCGCGCGTCAAGGAAGAGATCGTGCGCGCGATTCGGCGCTATTTCAGCGACGAGCTGGGCAAGCGTCCGTTGGTGATTCCCTACGTTACGGAGGTTTGACCGCCATCGCTCGCAAGGAAAAAGCCGTCATCGAACTGCCTCCGCCGCCAGCGGTCGAGGAAGTTTCGATCGCGCCGGGACCCGGCAGCCGCATCGCTCGCGAGCTAGTCGCGCTCGCGTTGCTGGCCTTCGCCGCGTTCGGCGCGGTGAGCCTCGTCAGCGTCGACATCAGCCGCAGTCCCAATCTCGGCGGTCCGGTCGGCGCCGCAATCGCGGCGGCGCTGGGCGGAGTCATCGGATACCAGTCGTACCTCGCTATGTTCCTGGTCGCTTGGCTCGCGCAACGCGTGTGGACCGGCGCCGCGCTCGCGACGATCGCACGCGAGATTGGCGGCGGAATTCTTTTGATTCTGGCGCTCGCCACGGCCGGCGCGCTGTGGAATCTCGGTGACTTGCGGATGGGCGGTGAACTCGGCGCGAGTGTCGCCACTCAACTGAACGATTCTATCAGCGTCGCCGGAGGCCTGATCGCCGTCGCGCTGGGACTCGTCTGCGGGCTGGCCCTGATGCTCCGACGTGCACCGACCGAGTTGCTGGCCGGCGTCGTCGGCAGAATTCGTCCGCGCAGGCGTGGAGACAACTTCGAGCTGGCCGACGGCGACGATTTGCGCGCGCCGTTTTCGCTGAGCGCGGGCGACGAAGTCGATCTGGATGACGACCGCTTTAACGGCAAGCCCTCGCCGCTCAAGGTCCGGCTGCTCGACATTCGCGAGAAGCGCGACAAAGCGTTGGCCTCGAAGCCTCGGCAGAAGGGCGCGTTCAAGTTGCCGCCGCAATCTTTGCTCGACTTGCCGCCTGCCGAGCACACGCAGGTCGATGAAGGCCAGCTCGAGCGCAGTGCGCGCGTGCTCGAACAAAAACTCGCAGACTTCGGCGTCGAAGGCCGCGTGGTCGAAGTGCAGCCAGGCCCAGTCGTCACGATGTACAAATTCGAGCCGGGCTCCGGAATCAAAGTCAGCCAGATCGTGAATCTCGCCGACGATCTCTCGATGGCTCTGCGAGCTGCCGCCGTGCGAATCCAGGCGCCTGTGCCCGGAGAGGCCGTCGTCGGAATCGAGGTACCGAACAAAAAGCGCGAGCGCGTTTTCCTGCGCGAGATCCTCGAAGCCGACGAGTTTTCGTCGACGCAGAGCCAGCTCACGATCGCGCTCGGCAAGGATATCGCCGGACGCCCCGTGGCCGCCGACCTCGCCAAGATGCCTCATCTGCTGATCGCCGGCGCGACCGGCACCGGCAAGTCCGTTTCGCTGCACACGATGATCGCGTCGATCCTTTTCAACGCGACCGCCGACGATGTGCGCCTGATTCTCGTCGATCCCAAGATGCTCGAGCTGTCTGTGTACGAGAATATTCCACACCTGCTCGTGCCCGTCGTCGTCGATCCGCAGAAGGCCGCGTCGGCGCTGCTGTGGGCGACGCAGGAGATGGAGAGTCGCTACCTCAAGATGCGCGAGCTGGGCGTGCGCAATATCGACGGCTACAACCACGCGCTCGCGTCGGGCGCGTCGATAGCTCAACTCAAGATGGCGGGGCAGAGCATCCCGGCGTCCGACGATCCGAATCAGCCTGCAGTCGGCGCGATCGAGCATCGCAAGCTGCCGAAAATCGTCATCATCATCGACGAGCTCGCCGACTTGCTGCTGAGCGAGGGCAAAACTGTCGAGCGCGATATCACGCGCCTCGCACAGAAAGCGCGCGCCGCCGGCATTCACCTGATTCTCGCGACGCAGCGCCCGTCGGTCGACGTGATCACCGGTCTGATCAAGGCAAACCTGCCTGCGCGCATTTCGCTGCAAGTGACGTCGCGCGTCGACTCGCGCACGATTCTCGATTCGATCGGCGCCGAACGCCTGCTCGGTGCGGGCGATATGCTGTTCATGCCGCCAGGCAGCGCCAAGCTGCGCCGCTTGCATGGGCCGTTCGTCGGCGAGCACGAGATTCGCAAGCTCACCGATTTTCTGCGCGAGCAGGGCGCACCCGAGTACCGCATGGAAATCCTCGACACCAAGGCGCCCGGCGATGAAGGCGGCGGCGACGGGATGGGCGGCGAGGTGCAGGACGAGATGTACGATGAAGCGGTGCGAATCGTGATGGAGACCAACCAGGCGTCGATCTCGATGATCCAGCGGCGCCTCCGAATCGGCTACAATCGCGCCGCGCGGATGGTCGAGCAGATGGAGCGCGAAGGAATCGTGATGCCTGCCGATGGCGCCAAGCCGCGCGAAGTCAGGTTACACAGCGCGCGATGAGCGCGTGAAGCCTGGTCGCCCCGATTTCGTCTAACCAACACACGATGAAGCCAATTTGGAAAGCGATCTTTCCGGCGCTCGTGACGCTGCTCGTAGCCGCGGCGCCCGCTCGTTCGGAAACGATGGTTACGGGCGGTCCTCCCGTCAGTAAGGAGCTGAAGCAGGCGCTCGATCGCCTGCAGAAGCACTATCACGACACCAATTCCTTCACCGCGAAATTCACCGAAGAGATCACCTCCGTCGGCGCGCCGACACGCAAACGCAGCGGCACCGTTTCATTTCGCAAGCCGGGGCGCATGCTGTGGGACTTTGAGGATCCGGAGAAGCAAACGATCGTCAGCGACGGCGAGACGCTCTACAGCTACGATCCAGATCTCAACCAGGTCGTCGAAACTCCGCTCAAGCAGGCGCTTAAGTCGAGCAGCGCGACCTCGTTCCTGCTCGGCATCGGCAATATCAATCGCGACTTCAAAGCGGCGTTCCCCGATCCGCCGAAGACGACTGGACTCGTCGACTTGATCCTCGATGCGAAAACGGGCGGCTACAAGATCGAGGTCGGCCTCGATCCGAAGACGTACAACCTGACGACGCTGACGCTCACCGATCAGCTCGGCGACGTGACTAAAGTCGATTTCAGCGACATCCGCGACAACGTCGCGCTGCCCGATTCGACCTTCGCGTTCAAGCCCCCCGCCGGCGCGGACATCGTGACGGCACCTGCCTCGCCCTGACGATCTGATACACTTGGAAGCACGTTGACGCTGATACGCAGGACCGCGATTGCCTCGCGAGTATGCGACGAGTAATTTTATAAGCCCCGTAAGTTCTCCCGGCTCTGTAAATGGAAAAGGTTCACCTACTCACGCTTGGATGCCCCAAGAATCTCGCCGACAGCGAGCTGATGCTTGGCGCGCTGACGTCTGCCGGTTTCGAGATCACGCTCGACCCCGAAGAGGCGCAAGTGCTGCTGGTGAACACCTGTGCGTTTATCGAGGCAGCGAAGAAGGAATCGCTCGACGCGATCCTCGAAGCGGCTGAAGTCAAGAAGCGCGGCTTCGGCAAGCGGCTCGTGGTCGCGGGATGCCTGTCGCAGCGCTACGCCACTGAGCTGGCTGCGACGATGCCCGAGGTCGATGTATTCGTCGGCACCGGCAACTTCCTCGACTTGCCCGAACTGTTGCGCCGCACAGAGGCGCCCGAGTCGCGCCCGATTCCCTATGCCGGCGCGGCGCATCTGCTGCCGACCTCCGCCATCCCGCGCGTGAAGACCGGGGATTTCTTCACGTCTTACTTGAAGATTTCCGAAGGCTGCAATCACAAGTGCGCCTTCTGCATCATCCCGAAGATTCGCGGCCTGCATGAGAGCCGGCCGACTGCCGATCTCGTCGCCGAGGCGCGCAATCTCGCTGCCGGCGGCGTGCGCGAGATAAATCTGATCGCGCAGGATCTCACTGCCTATGGCCGCGACCTCGATCAGCCGTCTTCGCTGGCGAAGTTGCTGCGCGAACTTTCGACTATCGACGAACTCCGCTGGATTCGCCTGCTCTACTGCTATCCGAACTTCGTGACCGACGAGTTGCTCGACGCGATCGCCGATCTGCCTAAAGTCGTCAAGTATATCGACATGCCGTTGCAGCATGCCGACGACACGATGCTGCGCGCGATGCGCCGCGAGCGCTCGGGCTCGGCGCTCGTCAAACTGCTCGCGCGCGTGCGCGATCGAATCCCCGGCGTCGTGCTGCGCACGTCGTTCATCGTCGGCTTCCCCGGCGAGACCGACGCCGCCTTCGAGCGTCTCGTGGATTTCGTCCGCAACGAACAGTTCGATCGCGTCGGCGTCTTCACCTACTCGCGCGAAGAGAACACCGCGGCCTTCGACATGCCGGACCAGGTGCCCGCGCTCGTCAAGCGCGCGCGGCGTGCGCGCCTGATGACCACGCAGTCCGAGATTTCGCTGGTGAAAAATCGCGGCCTAGTCGGTCGCGAAGTCGAAGTGTTGGTCGAGGGCCCGATGCCCGGACGCTCGACGCGGCTGCGCGGCCGAACTTCGGGCCAGGCGCCTGAGATCGACGGCTCGGTCTTCCTTGCGGGCGACGCCGAACCCGGGGAGTTTGTGCGCGCGCGAATCGACAAGGCGCTCAGTTACGACTTGCATGCAACGGTCGCTGGCGCGGCCGCCTAATATACCTCGGAGTCGGAAGTCCAATGTCGAAAGATCCAGTTGCCGCAAACCGACAGAAGTTCCTTGCCAAAGCGCGCGAACAACTGTTGGAGACGAAAACCAAACTGCTCGGCGAGATCGATTCCGAATTGCGCGCCGAACGCGAAGGCAACAAGGACGAAGGCATGGACACCTACGACCTCGCGTCCGAGGAGCGCGACCGCGAGATCAACTTCATCCTGTCGGACCGCGAGCGCGTCAAGTTGCAGCAGATCGACGATGCGCTCGAACGGCTCGACGATGGCAGTTACGGCGTTTGCGAGTCGTGCGGGCTGGAAGTCGCCGAAGAACGTCTCGTGGCGATGCCATTTACGCGGCTGTGCCGCGATTGTCAGCAGGACCAGGAGCGCGAGGCAAAATCGCAGCGCATCTTCGACAACGAGCGCAATGCCTATCGCAAAGTCGGCTCGACCGATGCCGACGACGAGAACGCCTAGCGCTCTCAGCCGTTGTTTACCGCGCCACCCAAAACAGTCATCCTAACCAGGATAACTTGCGTGGGATCGGCAGCCGTTAATGACTGTTACGCGCGCTCCGCGACGATTTCAGCAATCTAGTTAATGAGAATATTTTCCGACATCGATCGCAACGGCTCCGCGGACCCAGCCGGCGTGCGCGAGAGCATCCGCAGCAATCTTTCCGGCGTCGGTGCGACGCTGGCGATCTCGAGTGCGCGCGGCGGCGTCGGCAAAAGCATGCTCGCGGTTAATGTTGCGGCGGCGTTGGCGATCAAAGGCCGCAAGGTGGCAATCGTCGATGCGGACCTGAACTCGCCCAGCATCAGCGCCATGCTCGGGATGAAACCACACCGGCGGCTCCCGATGATCGAGGGAATCGAGCCGGCCGCCGGTCCGCACGGCTTACGCGTCGTTTCCAGCGACCAGCTTCCCGGCGGAGAGCCGCCCCCGATCAGCTTCGCGCAGGATCTTGACGGCGAGCCGGTCGCGCCCGCGCCGGCGCATCCCGCCGAACTGAGCTATCGCGACGCGCTCGGCCGAATCCTGGCGCAATCGCAATTCGGGACCGTGGATCTTTTGATCGTCGATCTCGCCACGGGCCTCGATCGTTTGCATGCGCTCGCGTCGATGCTCGCGCTCGATGGCGTGCTGCTGCTGACTCATCCGTCGGCGCAGGACACCAGCGCCGCGAACAACGCAATGAAGATTGGCCGCGAGATCGGCGCGCCGATCGTCGGCATCGTCGAGAACATGGTCGGCTTCAACTGCGACGGATGCCGCGCGGTTCGGCCGCTATGGCCGGAAGGCGACCTCCACGGAATCGCGCGCGAGGCCGCAGTTCCGATACTGGCCCGGCTCGCGTTTGAGCCGCGCCTCGCCGACGCCACCGATCGCGGCGTCCTCTTCGTGCGCGAATACGCCGCTACGCCCACCGGCAAAGTGCTCGCCGACATCGCCAATCAGCTCGACGCGACGATGATTGCATCGCGCACCCGCGCCGCAGACACCATCGCCTAGCGCGTCATTTCAATCAGAATCGGAGTCGTCGTTCTCGTCGGCCGCCGTCAAGACCGAATCGGCGACGCGCGAGTACTCGAACATCCCGGCTCCTCGATGACCGCCGGTGCGGAAGCTCGCAAATCCGAGCGAAGTGTATATGCGCGATTGCTCGGGCCCGGGCCGCGACAACGGAATGAAGCACTCGACATCGCCTTCAAGCTCGCAAGTGGACCCGTCAGCGTGCGCGATCGACGCGAAGATTCGGTGCGGCGGTTCCTCGACGGACTGCGTTTCGATCGTCAGTCCGCGCAGCTCGCACTGCGACCATCCGCCCGGGCCGAGGATCCTCGCGCTTTGATTTGGCGGCGCCTCCGCGGTCGCGACCGAACGAGCTTCGATCGCCCGCGGAGCTTTCGCATCGTCGAAGGCCGCCCACATCATTCTGCGCGCTGTGAACCTCTGTAAACCGAGTCCGGTGAATGACATTCCTGCGCGTGCGAAGCCGCTTATGTTCCGTGCACCGCCGTCCAGGCAGACCCTTCCCGAAACCCGCCCGAACGCGACGCTCGACGATACTGCGTCAGCGGCAGCGCTGGACGAGGACAAAATCCGATCGAAGTCGAATTCGCCACCCGCCTGATCGATTTCGAATCGCACCTCGACTTCCGTGCCGCCGTCCAACCTCCCCGAAGCGAGCGCGCGTTCGATACTCAGGTACGCAGTCGCGTCGGGCACGATCACAGCGGGTCCGCGGAACGCAAGAACGATCGAGTCGCCTTCGCGCCGAAGCGAAAGCGGACCGTGAGTAACTCCGCTGACGGAACGGGTCGGGCGGCCTTCGGCGGTGAACAGCGCCGCGCGATTGCGATCGAACAGCATCATGATGCGCGCGCCCATGCCGGCGCCGCCGACGTCGAAGCTGGCCATCGCACCGAAATGCGCAGTGGGGTCGTAAAATTCGATGCCGATGCGGCCCGGCGCAGCGACGGTCGCGGCTGCGCCTATTTCGGATTTCGGTACTGCCGGGAGGGGCGCGCGATTTATCGATATCGGATCTCGAGAAACGTGCGGCTTACCGTTTCCTGAGAACACTTCGGCGATTGCTTCTTCGCATCGCGCCCGCAACTCGCCGGGCATTCGCAGCGCGACCGACAGTTCGAGTTGGGCCGCATCAACGACACCGCGCATCGCCGTCTCGGAGATCGATCTCAGCGCGGCGTGCGGACTCTCCCGATGCCGCGCGGTGAAAGCCTGCAGCAGATTCTGCAAACCGCCGCCCGGATAGCGCATACCGTAAGTCGGTTTGATTCCGATGCCATGCAGCCGATCGGCGAGTCCCGCGAGCGGGCCGTTGATAAAATCGTCGCACGCTGAGACGCAGGCGGAACCCGGCGGCCGCAATTCTCCGCCGGAGTGTCGAAGTCCGAGTCCGAAATCGAGGCGCGGCTCGATGATGTTCCATCCGTGGATGAGCAGTACTGTGATGCGTCCGTGGCGCTTGACGATTGCATCCACGCGCTCAGCGATCAGGTCGAGCAGCCACGGTGCGCGCTCGATTATCTGCGACAGCCGGTTGCAGTCGAGCCGGTTGCGGTCCATCGCAACGTTGATCAGCGCCGATGCGCCCAGCCGCGCCGCGAGTCCGCGCGTGATGTCCGCAGTATGCAGGTCGTTGACCTTCGGATTCAGCATCGAGCGCGTCCGCGGTTCGGCGCGTCCACCATGCGGCGCAATCAGAAGCAGCGGAGAATCGGAGTCGATGACTTCGAGCCACGACTCGGAAGCGGCACTCGCAGTATGAGGCTCGGGGTCAGACATTCAGGTAGACACGGCGCGATTCGCCCTGAGTACAAATCGCGCGTGAAGCGCGAACGATGCGATGAAGTAGTACGCGATGTAACTCAGGCCGGCCCACAACATGATCGGATTCACCGCCGGCAGCATCAGGAGCGATGCGACCGTCAGAAATCCCCAGATGATTCCAAGCGTGAGGGTGATCGGGCGCAGCGGCACGGTTCGATTGGGATAGATGTACTTGAGCGGCATGAAGACCATCACGCCGAGAATCAGCAGCACGATCACGTTGAAGACGGTGCCGCTGCCGAGACAGTAAAGATAGAAGGCGACGAGGTTCCAGTAATTCGGAAAGCCGAGGAAGTAGTGGTCCGGCGTCTTGGCCTCGGTGTGGCAGAAGCCGTACACGCTCGCGAGCATCACGAAACACGCTAGGGCCAAGCCCCATGATGAAGTCGGGATGATGCCGGCCTCCAGCATCAGGAACACCGGCGCCACCGTGTAGGTCAGGTAGTCCACGATGTTGTCGAGCAGCGCGCCGTCGAAGGTCGGCACGCGCGTCTTGACCATCAGCCAGCGCGCGAGCGGGCCGTCGCTGCAATCGATAATCGTCGCCGCGCCCATCGCGAGAAATGACGCGCGAAAATCGCCGCGCGAGGCGAAAAAGATCGCGAGCAATCCGAGCGCCGCCCCCAGCGCCGTATATAGATGTACGCCCCACGCGCACGCCGTGAGAAATTTCTGCCTCGGAAGTGCACGCGGCAGATTTGCGGCTGCGCCTGATGTGGTCAAGTCATTTGTCCGGCTTGTAGTCGCGCGGCCCGAAGTATTCCTCGAGCACGGTCATGAACGGTCCACATGCGCGATTCTTTTTCACGAGCTGCATGGCTTCTTCGAGAGACATTTGCCGATATGCACGCAGAAACGCAATCGCCAGCGTCGGCGCGCGATTCATCCCGGCGTTGCAGTGGAGATAAACGCGCGATCCGGGCTCGACCAGATCGCGGAGATCGTGGAGCGCCGCCTCGAGCCGCTCGGCCATCGCGTCCGCACTGCCGTCTTGAATCGGCGTCCGCACGTAATCGATCCCGTGCGCATCGTATTCGGCACTGAGTTCGCGGTTGTCCAATCCGTTCATGCGCAAATCGTCGTCGTCCTGCAGATTGTGGACCGCGGTAATTCCGTAGGTGTCTTTCAGCCAGGCGATATCGGCCTGACTCGGATATTCGCCAACCAGCAATTCTTCCGAAATCACGCTAACCGACGGGCGTCGGCCGTTGCGAGTCGGCCGCGCCGCATGGTCAGGGCGTTTGCTGAACCAATCAACCATCACTCAAATGTAACCATCCGGCGGGTAGGTATTCCAGCGGTGGCATCGATGACGTCAGGGGCCTCACGCTTTGGCGTGGCCCCGCGGCAGTCCGGGCGATCGTTCGGTTCTGGAGGGTGCGCGCTTGACCGCCGCTGTTCCGCTAGACGCAGCAGCGTCCGCTGACGGCGCGATCTTCGAGCGCGAGCCGGAAAGCGCGATGACCGCCGCGCGCATCGAGTCCGCAATTTTGCGATAAGCGCCGGCACCTTCTGAGCTCTGCGCAATTTCGCGAAGCTCAGCCGCCGTGATTGCGCGACCGATGCGCACTTCCACCGGATGACGCCGCGGGACCAGGCTGCCCTTGCCCATCACGTCATGAGTGCCGCGAATCAGCACCGGCAGCACGTCGCATCGGCTGCGGAGCGCGAGAAATCCCGCACCGCTCTTGAACCCGTGAATCGCGCCGTCGGCTGATCGCGTGCCTTCCGGAAACATGAGTACACTGCGCCCCTGCGCCAGCTCGGAGAGCGCATCTTCGAGCGACTCGAGCTGCGCACGCTCGCGGTCGAACGGCATCATCGAGGTAAAGTTCGCAGCGAGAAAGCGCCGAGCGGGCGTGTTGAAGAAGTAGTCCTTGGCCGCGAGCACGCGCAGGTCGTCTCCGATTGCTCCGAGTGCGTGACCGACGAGGCTGAAATCCAGATGACTTGAATGATTGGCGACGACGATGAAATTGCGATTGGCCGGGACATTTCCGCGTCCGAGGATTTTCGGCTTTAGCCATACGTCGAAGATTGCGCGCTCTGCCCCGCGCACCGCAAAGCGTCCGAGCCATTTGAGCGGCGACGGCAGATGCACAGTATAAGGCTCGGCAAACTTCGCGTACGACGGCATGCGCGTACGGCCGTTCCCGTTCGGCTGCGCGGCCAACAATTGCAGATCCGCGACGGTGCGCAAGTCCGCGATTTCCTCCGGCGCAATCTCGCGGCTCGCGCGCTCGCCAATAAGTTCCCCGATTTCAGCCAGCGCGAGCGAGTCGAGACCCAGATCCTCGATCAGCCGCGTCGCCGGTGCGATGTTGACGGGTTCGGTCGCGATTGATGCAAGCGCTTCCGCGAGCCACGTCTCGACTTCAGAGTTGGCACTGTCGGCAGCGGAATCATTCGCACGAACGTCGAGCATCCGCCGCAGCGTCGCAGCCACGTCGGTGCGTTTGATCTTGCGAGTGCGCGTGCGCGGCAGTTCGAGGTCGGTAAAGCGGAGTATCCGGATTCGCTTGTGCGTGCTCAGTTCGCGCGCGACCTTGTCGAAGTCTGTGCGCAGGCGATCCTCGACCGCGCGCCGGCTTTCGCCGCGTGCATAGGCGGGCACGACCAGCGCCGCGACCTGCTCGCCCTGTCCGACCTTGAGGCCGACCACGGCCATCTCCTTAACGTATTGGGAGCGGCCGTAAATCTCCTCGAGCTCTTCGATATAGATGTTGTTGCCGCCCGAATCGACGATGACTTCCTTGGCGCGGCCGACGATATACAAGCGGCCGTCGTCGTCGATACGCCCGAGGTCGCCAGTGTGCAGCCAGCCGTCGCGCAAAACCTCGGCGGTCGCGGCCTCGTTGCGATAGTAGCCCGCCATGATGTTGGGACCGTGCGCGACGATCTCGCCGATCGATCCGGTCGCCGGCATCAGCTTGATCTCGACGCCGTTCAGTGGCCGTCCGACCGCTCCGACTTGCAGCGGTTCGTCGGGCCGCGCGACTGCGAGCACCGGCGCCCCTTCCGTTAGGCCGTAGCCTTCGAGCAGCGGGAGTCCGATGTCGTTGAAAAATTCGGCGACGCGATGGGGCAGGGCGGAACCGCCGCTGACGGCGAGCCGCAACCGTCCGCCGAGCGCGCCATGAACCTGCCGGAAAACGATCGAACCGAAGTTAAGGCCGGAGTTCGCATCGAGGCGGCGATTCAGGTCGCGGAGATTGTCGAAGGCCGCGTGAAAGAAGGGGCCGCGCGCTTCAACCTCGTCGACGATCCGCCGATGGACCGCTTCCCACACTGCGGGCACTCCAATCAGCGCGGTCGGGCGCACGTCGGAGAGCGTGCGCGAGAGAGTTTTCGCATCGACCTCGAGCGGGTAGACAATCGTCGCGCCGCTGGCGAGCGGCAGCAGCATCCCGCAGGTAAACTCGAACGCGTGATGCAGCGGCAGCAGGGACAGCACCACGTCGTCGGCGCCGAGGATGAAGACGCGCGAGAGCATCGCGATTTCGGCGGCGAAGTTGGCGTGCGACAGCATTACGCCCTTCGGCGCGCCGGTGCTGCCCGACGTGAACAAGATCGACGCGAGCGCTTTTCGCTCGGGCGGCGCGGGCGGGGTCTTCGCATCGCCGCGCAAAATGAATGGACGCGCGAGCTCGGCAAGGTCGAGTTCGATGAGCTTCGGATGCGCGTCGCCAAGCGCGGAACCGAGGCGCTTGTGAACGGCGCTCGAGCGCAGCGCGGCTGCTGGCTCGGCGATCTTGCAGATCGGCGCGAGCTCTTCGGCGGAAATCAGCTGGTCGAGTGGTACGGCAATCGCGCCGGCGCACAGAATCGCGAAGTAGCCCAGCACCCAATCGGGCGAGTTCTCGCCGATCAGAAGCACGCGATCGCCCTGCTTGATCCCGCGCGTCGCCAGCAGCAGCGCCGCGCGATGCGCGCGGTCGCGCAGTTCGCGATAAGTGGTCTGCGTCTGTTCGCCCGACGGACGCCGCGCGATCATCGCGATGCGCGCGCCGTAGCGGTCTGCCGCACGATCGAGCATATCGAGCAGACTACGATGACGCGGCAGCGAGTTGGTTCTACCGCGGGTATGGAGATCGAGCTGCGGAAAAATGTGACGCCGCAGGCCCGGCAGATGAATGTTGATCCAGTAGTCGTGCCAATCGATCAGATCGGGACGGAACGGATGCCGCTCGGCGTCGGCCGGCTTGAGCGACGCGTAAAGCGCCCGAATGTTGGTCGCGTGAAAAGTATAGACAAGCTCCTGGATGTAAGGGCGATAGACCTCGACCAGCTCGCGCGCAAGGTCGGTGTTCTCCTTGAACTTGTCGATTCCCGACTCGATTTGTTTCGCGCGCTGATTTTCCTCGCCTACGACACTGCGCGCGAATGCCGCCGCCTGCTTGAGAATCTGCGGAAGCCGCTCACTGGCGAGGTCGTAAGTATTTTGCGAGACGACGACCGCCTCCAGATGCGGCCCCAGCCAGCGCATCGTGCCAGTGCCCTTGCGATGTTCGCGGCGATTGCTGAGCGCGGTTAGCTCGACCAACCGGCGCATGGGGAGCGGATTCCGATCCGACGTGCAGAGCTGGTAGATGGGCTTATGCTTGCGCGATAACAGCGCGCCAAGAATCGGAATCATCGCATGCGCCGCGAGATCGACCGGGATCACGTCGAGCACCAGCTCGGCCTTCGCGGGATAGAATCGGTAGCCGCGGCCCGCGAGGTAAGTCAGCGGCGCGCTGGTGTTAACGCCCTGGTTCCATCCGGGGAACGGATCGCGCAGCGCGCTTTCAATCACCGCCGGGCGCACGACCGTGACGTCGAGCGTGTCGCGATTCGCGAGCACCAACTGCTCGCCGAGACTCTTGGTGTAGCTGTACGTATTCGGCCATCCCCAACTCTGCGCGCGCTTGCGGCCGACATCTTTGAGGCGTTCCTCGACCCACTGTTTGCGCCGATGCTCGACCGCCGATTCGCGGTGATTGCCGTCTTCGTCTTCATCACCGCGAAACTCCGCGTGACGAAGTTGATCGCGCGACTCGGCCTGCACGCGCTCGATTGCCGCCAGCGCGTCGCGAATCTCATGCTCGAGCCGAAACGATTTGCGACCGCCGGGACTCCAGTTCTCGGGGATGTCGTCTTCGTAGCGATGACCGTCGGCGATTCCCGCAACGTAGCACGTCGACACATGCATCATGGCGGCGCCGACTTTGTGGCAGAACGCGATCACGTTGGCGACACCGGTCGTGTTGACCTCGATCGCCTTTTCCAGCGACGCCTCGAAGTTCACCAACCCGGCGCTGTGCACGACCGCATCGAGGCTGCCCGGCTTGAACGGCTTTGCTTCTTCGCCAAGCAAGCCGTCATTGGTGATGTCGCCGGGAACGACGACGATCTTTTCTTCGATGTAGCGATCGAACTTGTCGCCGAGATGCTCGCGCAGAGGCGCAAACACCGGCGAGTCAAGAATCTCGCGGCGAAAGCGGCCGACGCTGCTGCGCCGATCCCCGCGAATGAGCAGGTAAACGCGCTCGATCTCGGGATGCCATCGCAAAAGAATCGACAGAAATACCTTGCCTAAAAATCCCGTCGAGCCGGTCAGCAGGATGCGACGGCCCTTGAGCACCTGCTCAATCGCCGGCATTGACGATGCGTTGCGCTTGCCGTTGCTACTCGACATCCGCGATCACCAGCGGCGGCAGGTGCAGGTAAGTTATCGACGCCGAGCGCCCGAGATCCGATGTCGCCATTGCGATCGCCTCGTCGAGCGTGTCCGCTGCTTCCCATCCGAGGCGCGCCGCGACTTCGGGCTCTTCGCATCCCGCCGCGATGACGCGCCCGACGTGCTGCCGCGCCGGCTCGCCCCAGTACCACATGTAGAACGGATGCACGCCGTGGTACGCGTTGCCGTAGCGGTACATGTGGATGTAGGTCGGGTTGCGCGCGAACTCGCGCTCGAAATGTTTCTCGAGCTCGACCGCGTCAGTCGTCTCTGCGAGGCATCGATGGAAAAACTCGATGTAACTCGGATGATGCTCCGGATGAAATTCGTCGCGCAGGGGATGACAGACGATCATCGTGCCGCCTTCGCGCACCAGCGGCTTGTTCCGATACATGTTGAACAGGTAGCCGAGCCCGGTGCACTGCACGAGCACGGGATTCATGATCGAGTTGACGTTGTACGGACAGATGTACGGCACGCCGACAATCAGAATGTCGGCCTGTCCCTTCACCGGCACCGCGTATTGCTGGAACACTCGTGCGAGCGCCTTCTGATGCACCGCCTCGGTGTCCCCTGCCCACACACCGATCATTCCGTACGGCGCCACGTAGTTGTGGAGCACGCTGCGCCGCATCTCCGCAGACATGTTGCTCATCGTCCACTGAAAGCCCTTCAGCCGCGTGCGATCCCAGTCGGTGAAGTGGTCTTCGTTCTTGTGCAGAAAGTCGAGCATCCCGCCGTACATCCGCGTGTTCACCGCAGTTTCGATCTGAAAAATGTTGACCGACTCGTGAATCAGTTTGCCCATCCGATCCGACGATCGATGCAGGGCCGAGCGCGTCGGGTCCATGTACGAATGCGAATCGCGCAGCGTGCCGACGTTGTGGTGATGCCGCAGGCTCTGGTACGGCGCGAGCCCCACGGCGACTGACTTGTGCCCGCCGTCCATCGGCACGAGGTTGATGTTCAGGTAGATGAGCAGGTCGGACTCGACCGCGCGCCGCGACAGCCACACTTCCTCGCCATGCTCGGTCTTGCCGAGCATCGCAAGCTCGGCGCGATTCTCGGCGTCGAAGTTGTACAGCCGGTCCGGCCAGTACTGCTTGAACGCACGCTCGCCAACGACCCGTCGAATCTCGGCCTCGGTCATCCGCCGATGCAACGACGTCGCGATCACGAGATGCACGTCATCGACGCCGTAGTCGGCTAACGTCTGCAGCACCTGGTTGAGCAGGCGTTCGCGAATGTCGGGCCGGCGCATCTGCGGCAGCGGCAGGCTGATGTCGTCGATCGCAATCGTCACGCGCATGTTGGGACTTAGCTGCGCGAACAGCGGGTCCTGGTTCTCGGGATGGAGCAGGGCATAGCGAATGGCCTGGTCGGGGTCGGCGAGCGGGTCCAGCGGCGGCGGCGGATAGATGACGCGCGTGCCGACCGGCAGCTTCTCGAAAAGAAATTCTTCGCCGTAGGGAATGATGCGGCGCTCGGAGCGTCGATTCACCTTGACGACCAGCTCGCTGCGCGCGCCGACCTCGTGCCGCAGCTCCGCGGTTTTCAGTTCCTTGAGTTTTGCTTCAGGCCGCGCCATCGGAGCCTCGCGTCGATTGTTGGCTGTTGAGGTTGAGTTCCTTGTCGATGTCGGAATTTTCGAGTTGCTCCGAATCCGCTGCTTTCTCGAAATGAATCACCGGCCATTGCCGGCTGAGTGCCGCCGCGCGCAACCTGCGGTCGGGGTTGACGGCGACGGGATGTCCGAGCGCCGCGAGAAACGCAGTGTCGTAGTGCGAATCGGCGTAACCCCAGCAATCCGCCAAGTCGATGTCTTGCTCGCCGGCGTACTTCTCGCACCAGACCGATTTTTCGTCGCCCGCCATCACGGGCTCGGCGAGCCGTCCGGTTGCGCGTCCGCGGCTGAAGACAAACCTGTTCGCCGCAAAGTCTGCGATGCCGAGATGACGCGCGAGCGGCGCCACGATAAAGTCCGGCGATCCCGTGACGAGCACCGGCTCGATTCCCGCCTCGCGATTCGCCTCGATCAGTTCCACCGCTCGCGGAAAAAGATGGCCGACGAGGATGCGCTCGCAATATTCCTCGCCGAGCGAGAACAGCCGGTCGCGCGAGACGCCCTTGAATGCCTCGAACAATACGGTGTTCAACAGCCGCCGGTCGCGCTGCTCCGCGATGTACAGCCGCGGGATTCGTGCGGCGAATCCGAGCAGGTACGAGACGCGCCCGCTCCATTCGCCGACGTTGGCGAGCGTGAAAATCGCAGCATGCACGAGGTTGAGATCGACCAACGTGCCGTCCAAATCGTAGAAGGCCGCTCGGCGCTTGCGCACCTTGGGAGAGTGGCCGTTGGAGGCTTTTCGGTGATTCGAAACTGACATGTCAGTCTAGTTTGGGCCCAAAAAAAGAGCTGCCGTTCGGACGTGTTTCACCTGCGGCTTCGCCTCGTGGCCGCACGAATTTCAACAGCTCGGGGCGCGCGACGCCGCCAAGCCCGAACTGCAGGATTTCCTCGACCAGCGCCGCGGGATCGGTATCGTCGCTGCGCGACAACATCCCGATCACCTCCTTGATTCCGCCGAGGATCGCATACGAAACCGCGCGCGTGTCTGAATTGCGCACCAGGTTCATCTCGATTCCGAGATCGAGCGAGCGTTTGATCAGCGCCGCGATGCGGTCGTAGAAATCCTGGATCTTGTCGTCCAGCTCATGGTCGAAACCGGTCGAATGGTTGAGCAGGATGTCGGTGAGCTCGCGCTCGGCCAGCACGTAGCTGAGCACCCGTGTTAGATTCGCGCGCAGTTGATCGACGGGGTCCGGCTCGCCGGCTCCGGGCCGCAGCCGTTGAATCCTCTGCGTCATCTCGTTGACAACCTGCTCGAGCAATTCCTCGAACAGGTCTTTCTTGTTCTGAAAATAAAGATAGAACGTGCCGCGCGCGATGCGGGCGCGGGCGATGATGTCCGCGACATTGGTCCTGTGATATCCCTTGCGAGCAAAGATGCGCTTGGCGTGGCGCAGCACTTGCGCGCGTCGGGCTTGGCGTTCCATCGCGTTTCTCCGTGCGGAGCGTTTAGCGTAGTGCGGGATACCGCGCAGTGTCAATTAGTGTTACGAAACTCGCGAGGTGATCAGATGAGCGACTCAAAATTCTGGGACAAGGTTCACGCGACCGCCGCGAAGGCGACGTGGGCTTATCTGGCGACCAGTGTCGAAGGGCAGCCCAAGGTTCGCGTCGTGCATCCGGCGTGCGAGGGCGAGCGCGTGTGGGTTGCGACGGGGCGCGCGTCAGCCAAGGCGCGTCATATCGACAAGAACCCCAAGGTAGAGCTCTTCTACCAGATCGGCGCTGACATGATTCACCTGACCGTCACAGGCAAGGCGAAATTTGTCGAAGACGTCGCCGAAAAAAAGCGAGTCTGGAGCGGCAAGGTCTTCGATTACGATCTGTCGCAGTTCTGGCCCGTCGGCCCCGAGTCAAAGGACTTCGGCCTGATGCTGATAGAGCCGGATCGCGTCGAGCTAACGTCGCTGGCGGAGATGACGACCGGCAAAAAGCCGGAAGTCTGGCGCGCGTCGCGGAAATGATCTACCCCCGGACGCGCTCTCTCGCGAAGATTGCGCGCTCCTCTGCCGTCATCTTCTCGCGGATGCGCGAGCCTTTGCCGAGATACCGATACTCGCCGCCCTCCGAAAAATATTCCTCGTACGGCTGCGCGGGGATTGGCTCTGGCGGCGGCGTGTCGGTGATCTTCACGCCGAGGACGTCCTCAACCAAGCTGCTGTCGTACATCCGTACGGCGTCGTAGTCCGTCAGCAGCGCGCATACTTCGACGCAGATGTAACACCCGATGCATTCCTGGAAGCGATCCTGCACCGGCTGCACGCCGCGGCCCGGCACCGATCCGGCCGCCAGGTACTCGATGCATTGCACGGGGCAGAACTCCGGGCATTTGCCGCAGGGGAAGCAGAGGTTTACGTCCATAAACGCGACTTCGCGCGGGCGTTTTTTCTTTTGTCCGACTTCTTCGGGAGTCTCGGGGATGCGGTCTTCCTTGAGACGGCGCTTGATGATCTCGATGGCGCTCATAGTTCTATAGTCACGCCATTTCAGCGCGCCGGGTCAAGCGCCACGCGGAATCGCAGTTACTTGACGGCGAAAATGCGGCCGGTCGACGTTCCGACGTAAAGCATCCCCGACGCCGACGCGGCGGCCGTCGTGATCTTGCCGAAGCTGCGCGACGTCCACACGTAACTGCCGTCGCCCGTGAGCACCGCGCCTATCTCGCCCGTCGCCGCATCGAACACCGCGTCGTCGCCGAGCACGATAAGACCGGCGTCGCCCGGCTTCAGCGACGAATTCTTCCATCGAGTCTGTCCGTCCGCCGAGACGCCGAAAATCGTGTCAGCACCAGCGAAGATTGCTCCGGACGACGCGACCGCCGGTCCCGCCGTAACCGCGTGCGCATCATTCTGATGCCACAACGCATTGCCTGTGCGCGCATCGATCGCATAGACGCCGCTGCTGGCCGATCCAGCGTAAATCACGTCGTCCGAGTACGCGACCGATCCCGAAAATCCGCCGGCGGGCTGGAACGTCCAAATCACCGAACCGTCGGACGCGATCGCTGTCACCGCGCCGCGCGGCGTTCCTGCCACGACACCGTCGGGAGTCACCGCGACCGCCGTCACTGCTCCTACGCTCACGCGCCAGTTCAGCGTACCCGAAGTGCTGACCGAGACGAGGTCGCCGCTCGCCGACGCGTAAATCGCACGATCGTTGACTGCGATCGGTCCCGCGCTTTCGCCAATCTCGAGGTTCCACAACGTCGGGCCGCCAGCGCCAATCGCCGCGAGCGTCGACCCGGACGTCATCGCGATCACCGTCCCGTCTGGCAGAACCGCCGGCGACGAACCGTCCGCCTCGCGACGCATGATCTGCTTGCCTGCGGAGTTGAGCCCGTGCAACACGCCGTCACTCGTGATGAAGTAAATCGATCCGTCGGCGCCCGTTGCGATTCGTCCGCGCATCGCTGCGCCCGCGTCGAAGGTCCACATCAGGACGCCCGCACTGCGCTGCGATAGGTCCGGCGCGCTCGAGACCCCCGGCGTTCCGGCAGCCTTTGGCGTCGGCGTCATCGTCGGCGCGGGCGTCGGACACAGCGCGCACGTATCGACGTCCACGTAAACCCCGACGCCCACGGACTGACTGCTCACTCCCGAACTGCTCGCCTGGATACACACGCATCCCGCAAATCCTGTCGTATACACGCCGCCCATGTCGCCCGACGGCGGCGCCAGAAAAATGGTGTTATCCGACGAGGTCCACAGAGTGCCGGGCGCGGCCGTGATATCTCCGAACTGGACTTTGGGGTTCGTTGCGTTGGGCTTCTTTATGAATGTGCCGATCGCATTGAATGCGACCGTGCCGCCGGTCGGCACACCAGTCGGTCCACCCACGACGTTTGTGCTGGTCGCTGCTGCGCGCGGCGTGACCGTCGGCGTAATTGTCGCCGAGGGCTTGGGAGTCTTGGTACCGGTCTCCACCGGTGTGAACGTAGGTGAGGGCGGCGCGCCGGTCGAGATCGTGATTGCTTCGAGGCCAAAGCCGGGACTCGGCGTGCCCGTCGTGCCGCTGCTACTGCCGCCGCCGCAGCTGAGCAGAATTGCTCCGAACACGAACAACACCACCGGCGCAACCACCAGCAATCTGAGCCACCGCGACAACATCCAGCCAAGAGCTATGACTGATGCGCTCGCACGCTGTCAAGTTGATGCACGATTTCTGTCTCTCGGAACGCTAACGAAATGTCAGATGCGAGCCGCGAATTCGACTTCTCACAGCGCGACGGAATGTCCGATGCAATTCAGTGAATAAAAAAATGGCGGGCATTTGAAGAGGGGGGGGACTCTCCAATGCCCGCCTGTTCGTAGCGGCCGTCCGCGTACGCTGCGGACGGAAACCGGTTAGTTGGGAGGAACAAACCAACCGGCCGGGTGCCAGAGCCGTCTGCACCCATTTATTGAGACGATTCATTTCGGTGATTATTCAAACTTCAAAAATTTTCATTTGCACCCGCTGCCGGTCGGACTACACTCGTCGGCGGAGGATACGAAAAAGCCATGGAATATCGGCGATTAGGTGGTACTGGGCTCAAAGTTTCGGAGCTTTGTCTCGGATGCATGACGTTTGGACGAGAAACAGACGAAAAAACTGCAGGAAAAATTCTCGACCGTTTTATTGAGGTTGGCGGCAACTTTCTCGACACCGCGAACGTTTACGCAGCCGGCGCATCGGAGGAAATCCTCGGCCGCATTCTCGGCGATCGGCGAAAAGATTTGATTGTCGCGACAAAGGTTCGGTTCAACGCCAACATTTTTATGGGCAAACCCGTCGGCCCGAATCAGATCGGCCTTTCGCGCGGCCATATCATGTCGGAAGTCGAAGCCAGTCTGCGCCGCCTGAAAATGGATTACATCGATCTGTACCAGGTCCATTCATGGGACTTCGAAACGCCAATCGAAGAGACGATGCGCGCGCTCGACGACCTCGTGCGTCACGGCAAAGTCCGGTACATCGGCGCGTCGAATTTTGCCGCGTGGCAACTAATGAAGAGTCTGTGGGTCAGCGATAAACACGACTTCGCGCGGTTTGACTGCCTGCAACCGCAATACAGCCTGATATCGCGCGAGATCGAACGCGAGATTCTGCCGCTATGCCGCTACGAAGGCGTCGGCGTCATTCCGTGGAGTCCGCTCGGTGGTGGATTTCTGACCGGCAAGTATCGTTCGGGTCAGCGCCCGCCCGAAGACAGCCGCCTCGCCAAGATGGATATGTGGAATCGGCTCGCCGACGAGCGCAACTACTCGACGCTCGAAGCCGTCGAGCAGGTCGCCAAGGAGCGCGGGCGCGCGATCTCGCAGGTTGCGCTGGCGTGGGTGAATCAGCAGCCCGGCGTCAGCTCGGTGATTTACGGCGCGCGCACCGAAGATCAGAACGAACAAAACCTTGGCGCGATTGGATTTCGCCTCGAAGCTGCAGAACTCGCCGCGCTCAACAAGGCGAGCGCGCTGCCCGTCGAGTATCCCAACGCAATGCAAGCGCGGCTCCCCGGCTATCCGCGCCAGTAGCTATTTTTACTTCCGGTTCCCCTTCCTGCTCGGGAAGGGGTTAGGGGTTAGGTTAGGTTACGGGGCGCGCCCTATAAGGCGCGCCTCTCTTTCTTTTAAGGCATTGTGCAGAGCCTGACGACATGGCGGATCTTGAGCGCAGCCCTTCTCGCCGCGATTTTTCTTTCGGCGCTGATCGCCACGCTCTGGATTCGGCGCGCTTTTCGCACTTCGACCGGCCCTGCAAAATGGGAAACCCGATTGGCCAGGACCGTGCGGCATCTCGCGATCCCGCTCGCCGAGCGGCGGCGCCGGAATCCGCTTTCATCGAGCGCCGGGAATCTCGAGTCGGGCCGGAAGGAATTTTTAGCGCATTGTTCGAACTGTCATGGAGTTGATGGCAGCGGACGAACTCAGATAGGCCAGCATCTATACCCGCGTGTACCGGATCTCCGAGCGGCGCCGTCGCAGGAACTCAGCGATGGTGAGATTCACTACGTCGTCGAAAACGGAGTTCCTTTGACCGGCATGCCCGCCTGGAAAAGCGCTCAGCCGCGATCCGCGGATGGGATTTGGCAGCTCGTTCTTTATATCCGCACCCTGAATCCTCTCACATTTGAAACACAAGCACGCCAGGCCAGTACAGCCGCGCAGGAAAACTACGTCGGTTCGCGGGCCTGCGCTAAATGTCACGCCGCGATCTATGAGCGCTGGAAGAAGACTCCGATGGCAAATGTGGTGCGCGATCCGCGCGAACATCCCGACGCCATCTCGCCGAATCTCGCGACCAACACGGTCTTCAAGTTCTCGAGCGGGCAGGTCGCCTTCGTCTACGGCAGCCTCTGGAAACAGCGCTACTTCGCGAAGGTCGGCGACGACTATTTTCCGCTGCCGGTTGAATGGGACTTCGCTACTCACGTTTGGCTGCCGTACTCGGTGAACGTCGGACAAGACTGGTGGGCCTCAGACTATCCGCTGGACAACATGCAGCGCCCGACGGGGCCGCTGTGCGACGGATGCCACTCAGTCGGTTACGACATTCGCACGAAACAAGTTGCGGAATGGAATGTAGGCTGTGAGCGATGCCACGGTCCGGGCAGCGCCCACGCCGCTCATCCAGCGGTCGACAACATTCTCAATCCCGCGCGAATGGACTATGTAGCCGCGAGCGACACCTGCATCCAGTGCCATTCGCAAGGACGCCCGCTCGCAAACCCGATCGAGGGAAAATACTACGACTGGCCAGTTGGCTTTCGAATGGGACTTAAACTGGCGGATTTCTGGAAGCTCGAAGATCACGTTCTCGGCAAGACCGATTTCTACTACTTTGCCGACGGCACGGCCCACAAAAACCGGATGCAAGGGAACGACTTCGTTCAGAGTGTGATGTACCGTCGCGGAATTGGTTGTTTCGATTGCCATGACGCGCACGGCACCATCAACTACGCGCAGCTTCGCGAGCCGGCTGAAAAATTATGTCTCGAATGCCACGGGCCTGCATCTCCGAACGGGCCGCGCACCGCCACGATCGAGGAACATACCCATCACAAGGAAGGAACTTCGGGAGGCCGCTGCGTCGATTGTCACATGCCGGCGATCCAAACCGAAGGAGTTCCAGGTTCGTTCGTGCACGCGCACACCTTTCGGTTTATATCGCCAGCTGCGACCGACAAATACGGCATCCCAAACCCGTGCACTTCGTGTCACACCGGCAAGTCAACGTCGTGGGCTGCCGCTACTTTGCGAGGTTGGTCCGAGCGTTCCCCCTGGCGCCTCCAATAGATCTCTTTCTTTCGAGTTCCATTCATGCTCCGAAAGGGAACTCAAAATCCGGTCCCGCTTCCCACTATGGGAAAGGGGTTAGGTCGCGAGCCGCCTACGATCAGGCGCGGCCCGGTCGCTCATCCTTGAAACGACGGCCCCATGAACGCGCTCGCCGGCGTAAGCGGTGACTGCTGCGCGTCCTGCCCCGGCGCATTCGCGAGGAACTGGCTGCCGACGGTCAATCCGCCGTCGACGATCATCGCCTGCCCGGTGACGAATTCCGAATCGTCGCTCGCCAGGTACAGTGCCATCCCCGCGATGTCCTCCGGATGCCCCGCGCGCGGAATCGGCTGCCCCTTCGCCATAAACTGCTCCATCGCTTCCTTCATGCCGGGCTGATTGCGATGCAGGATCGGTGTGTTGATTCCGCCCGGGCAGATGCAGTTGACGCGAATCTTGTCCTTGGCAAATTCGAGCGACGCCGATCGCGTCAGGTTGACGACGCCCGCCTTCGCTGCGCAGTACGCATGCAATCCGTTGAAGCCGCGGATTCCCGCCACCGACGCCGTCGAGATAATCGATCCACCGCCAACTTTCCGCATCTCGGGTGCCGCATGTTTCATCCCGAGGAACACGCCGCGCAGCAGGACCGCTTGGCTCTTGTCCCAATCCTCGACTGAAATATTTTCGAGCGGCCCGATCGCGCCGCCGATTCCCGCGTTGTTGTAGATGACGTCTAGCCGCCCGAACTCACTGATAGCGCGCGCCACCAGCGCCTTGATTTCAGCTTCAGCGGAAACGTCCGTCTTCTGGAAGACCGCGCGCCCCGCGTTCTCCTTGCAATCGCGCACCGCCGCCTCGCCGCCCTCGACGTTAAGGTCGGCAATCACGACCGCCGCGCCTTCGCCCGCGAACCTGATCGCAGTCGCCCGCCCAATCCCGCTCGCCGCTCCGGTGATTACCGCAACTTTGCCCTTGAGCCTGTCCATTTCAGATTTCCTCTGGTTGAAAGATTACGTCGCCACGCAACGCATCGTTGGTAACTATCAGACCGTGGCTTGAAACCGCCAACGGTTGAATCCACACTCAGCGCTGGGCAGGATGCGAAGCGCCTTCGCTCTCAAGGGGGAGTAGCCAGATGTGTAACAAGAACGGGTGCGGTGTCCGTTATTACACGCTTCGTCTGTCCGGACAGGCGGAGCAAGTATCTTGAAGTTCCCCTACGCCGGTGAGGTCGCACTCGGTTTGGTGTCTGCTTCGTTCCTGGCGGGCTGCATTCTTCCCGTACCCTGGTTTTATCATCGCTCGCCAGACATCTATGGCGTCCTCACCAATCGTAACGTGCTGGTCGCGCAAGCAAAGGTTCGGTACTCACTCGATCCGACGTCGGTAAACTGCACACCGTCAGCAGCCGAGGCAACTACCTCGGATAGGGGTGAGTTCTATCTCGAGGGTACGCAGTCTTTTTTTCGCGTGTTGTTCATTATTCCTGCGCCTATGGATAGCAGCCAAAAATATCGGATCTGTTTTGAAATGCCGGACGGAATGCGTTCAGAAAAAACTCTTGACGTTTTCTGGGGAGGACCAATCTCTTCGATTCCCCCGGGTACCCCGGCGTTCGTTACAACCGTTTGCGACATCACTGATCCGGACTGTTTTGCACACCCTCAGTAGAAGTATGGGGCGCAAATTGCTTTGCCACCCTCGTTCCACGTTCTGCGTGGCCCGCAGCGCGACTCGAAGGAGGTAACGCCGGCTTTACATCTCGAACGACGGCCCCGAGAAGCCGCTGTCCGGCAGACCCGCCAGCCGAAAGCGCGCATTGCCCGTATTGATTCCACCGTCGACCACCATAGCAGTGCCGCTGATCCAATCCGCTTCGTCGCTCGCAAGGAACAGCGCCATCGTCGCGATGTCTTCCGGCTTGCCCGCACGCGGTATCGGTTGCATCCGCGCCATCGACTTTTCCGATCTCTCTTCGCCGCCGGGAACTCCGCGATGTATCAGCGGAGTATTGACGCCGCCGGGGCAGATACAGTTGACGCGAATCTTGTCGTGACCGACTTCGATCGCGACCGCCTGCGTCAGGTTTACGACCGCCGCCTTCGCCGCACTGTATGCCGCCAGGTAGCCAACGCCGCGCAGTCCCGCGACTGACGCCGTCGAGATGATCGATCCCCCGCCGGCCTTGCGCATCTCGGGGATCGAATACTTCATGCCGAGAAACGCCGCGCGCAGCAGCACCGCGATCGTCTTGTCGAAGTCCGCCGATGCGACCTTCTCGATCGGCCCGACCGCGCCCGCGACGCCCGCATTGTTGAACATGATATCGAGCCGCCCGTATTCCTTGACGGCGCGCGCCACCGCGGCCTTGATATCCGCATCGCTCGTCACGTCGGTTCGCTGAAAAACCGCGCGTCCGCCGGCCGCCGCGCATTCTGCCACCGCGGTCTCGCCGCCCTGCGCATTCAAATCGGTGAGCACGACGCTCGCACCTTCCTTGGCAAACCGCAGCGCCGTCGCGCGTCCCATCCCGCTCGCGGCCCCGGTTATCACTGCAACTTTTCCCTGGATTCTGCCCATTGCATTTCTCCTGCGCGCAAATCGTCGCGCGGTAATTGATATGGCTCGCAAAGTCTCAATAGCAGTGATTTGGGCGAGTCGGGTAGAGCCTCGGCGCAATGTATAATAGCTGCGGCCATGCTCCCCGAAGATGAAAACGACAAGCCGGCGCGACCTCAGTACGGCTCGCTGATCGAGTATCCGAAAGAATCGCCAGCGCCGACCGATAATCCCGAGACACTCGTCCTCGAAGACGAATCCGACGCCGTCGATCAGAAGCTGGCGTCCACCTCGACCGAACCCGGCATCTACATTCTGCGCGATCGCGCCGGCAAGGTGCTCTACGTCGGCAAGGCAAAGTCGTTGCGCAATCGCGTCCGCGCTTACTTCCGCGAGGGCGGCGACGGCCGCTACCAGGTGCGCTTCCTGATGAAGCGGGTGCGCGACTTCGACACCATCGTCACCGCCGGCGAAAAGGAAGCGCTGATTCTCGAGAACAACCTGATCAAGCAATACAAGCCCCGCTACAACATCCGGCTCAAAGACGACAAGTCGTATCTGAGCGCGAAGATCACCAATCACGCATGGCCGCGAATCACCGTCACCCGCAAAATAATAAAGGACGGCGGCCACTACTTCGGCCCGTTCGGCTCGGCCGACGGCCTGCGCGAGACCATCGACGTCATCCGCAAAGTCTTTCCGCTGCGCACCTGCACCGACGCGGTCTTCCGCAATCGCTCGCGGCCGTGCCTTGAATATCAGATCAAGCGATGCCTCGGGCCGTGCTGCCTGCCCGTCGATCGTGAAGAGTACGGCCGCCATCTGCACGCCGCCCAGATGCTGCTCGAAGGAAAAAACCTCGAACTGCTGCGCGAGATGCGCGATCTGATGAAGGAGCATGCCTCGCGCCTCGAGTTCGAGCAGGCCGCGCGAATCCGCGACCGCGTGCGCGCAATCGAAAAAACTGTCGAGCGCCAGACTGTCCTGCATCACTGGGGCATCGACGAAGACGTGTTCGGGATCTATCGCGAAGGCGGCTACATCGAGGCGATCGTGCTGATCGTGCGCGGCGGCAAGCTGACCAGCACGCAAGGATGGAGCTTTCAGGATCTTGAATTTCCCGTGCACGAAATCCTTTCCGATCTACTCACGCAGTACTATTCGGGCGCGCGCAATATTCCCGACGAAGTGATCATGCCGGTCGAGCTCGAAGACGCGGACGTGCGCGCTGAGCTGCTCTCAGAGCGGCGCGGAAAGAAGTGCGAACTTTTTCTCCCGCAGCGCGGCGAGAAGCTGCGCCTGCTCGAAATGGCGATGGACAACGCGCGCCAGAGCTTCGCTTCGCGCCGCGACAACGAAAAGACGCGTGAGAAGATGCTCGAAGACCTGCGCGTCAAGCTCGGCCTGCGCAATTCGCCCAAGCGGATGGAATGCTACGACATCTCGAATCTGCAGGGCTCGATGGTGGTCGGCTCGCAGGTGACGTTCGACGAAGGCGAGCCGCAAAAGAATCTCTACCGCCGCTACCGCATCCGCAGCTTCGAGGGTCAGGACGACTTCGCCAGCATGTACGAAATCCTGAAGCGCCGCCTCGAACGCGCGGTGCGCGAAAAAGAATATCCCGATTTGTGGGTCATCGACGGCGGCAAGGGCCAGCTCAACGTCGCGCTCGAAGTCCTGCGCGAATTCAAGCTGCTCGACCAGATCGACTGCGTGTCTCTGGCCAAGCAGCACGTCCTGAACGACCGCCGCGAAAAGGAAGTGACGAAGTCCGAAGAGCGCGTCTTCGTCCCGCGCCGCAAGGATCCGATCGTCCTGCCGAAAAATTCCACGGCTCTGTTCTTGCTCGTGAGGATTCGCGACGAGGCGCATCGATTCGCGATCACTTACAACCGCGAATTGCGCCGCCGCGCACGCCTGCGCTCGGTCCTCGACGATATCGACGGCGTCGGTCCGGTGCGGCGGCGCGCGATGCTCCGTCATTTCGGCAGTCTCAAGCGCATTCGCGAGGCGACGGTCGATGAGATAGCGGCAGTGAAGGGCCTCAACCGCGATCTTGCCGCTGAGATTCGCCGCCACCTGGACGAAATGACCTCGCTGCTCGACGTCGAAGAAGTTGCGGACGCCGTCGGCCAGACAGATCTTCCGCTCGCGTCGCCGCAGATTCCTGCCGACGAGCCGCACGCGCCAGTCAACGACACGCCCGCCCGCGACTGACTTCGCAGTTCTCTGAAGCACATTTCATTTGTCGCGCTGTCTGCATGTGTTAGCGCATAATCTCTTAGTCAACATTGACCGCACGCAGCCATTGACGCGCAAAGGAGTGCGAACCTATCGCCGCCGCAGCACTTTCAGTCAGACCCGCCAGTTCCCGACCGGTCGGTTTCGAGCCGATCAGGTCTCGCGAGATTCCGCCGCCGATGCCCGCGCTCAGCCTGCCTGAGCGCATTCCGCCAATCTACGCCGTCGCAGTTGCGATTGTCGCGGGCGACGCGCTCGGCAACTTCCACGTCGCAATCCCGTTCGCTATTCCACTCGCGCTCGCCGCAATGGCCCTCGGCGCGTTCCTGTCCGCTCGACGCACGCTCGGCCTTGTCGCCGCATATATTGCAATCGCGTTGGCCGCGAATGCCGCCGTAGCTAACGTCCTCGATCCGCATCGCGGTCCGCATAGTATCGCCGCGATGGTGGAAGGTTCGCGCGTGACGATTGAAGGTCGCGTCTACCGCGAGAGAGAACACGAACCTTATGGCGATCGAGTGTACGTCACGGTCGAGCAGGCCGCCGAGGAGGGCGCTGCGATGTCGCCGTCGATCGGCAATGTTCGAATCGCCGTGCTCGGCGGCGGCGATTTTAGGCTTGGCGACCAACTCCGGCTCAGGGCGCGGATTCACTATCCGCGCAACTACGGCAATCCCGGGGAGTTCGACTACGCAGGGTCGATGGCGCGCGACGGCATCGCCGCGACAATGACGGTATCGAAAAAATTGTTCGGCTCTCCGAACTTTCGCATCGTCGGACACCGGTCGACTTTTCCGGCGAGCAGGATAGAATCGATCAGAAACCACATCGGCGAATTCTTCGATCGAAATCTCGTCTATCCCGAAAACGCCGAGATGCGCGCTCTGGTGATCGGCGATCAGGGCGAAATCGGGGATCCATTGCGGCAGACCTTCGCGCGCACCGGTATGGCGCATTTGCTCGTTATCTCGGGGTTGCACTTGAGTATGGTCGCGGCCGCGATGTTCGCCGCGGTCCGGCTTGCAATGATGCTATTGCCGGCGCTCGCGAACCGCGGCTATGCGAACAAAGGTGCGGCGCTCGCTGCGATGTTAGCGGTATGCGCCTACGCGTCGATCGCAGGGCATCACGTATCGACGGTGCGCGCACTCGTGATGGTGCTCGCCTACATGCTCGCCGTTACAATCGATCGTTCGCGCGAGGCGCTCGCAGCGCTGGCCCTCGCCGCAATCGTGATTTGCGTCGCGCTTCCCGGCTCGACCGCCGACATCGGCTTTCAGCTCTCGTTCGCGTCGGTGATCGCGATCGTACTCGGCATGCGCCGATTCGGCGCATGGTTCGCACGCCGCAAGCGCCTCGGGATGCTGCCCGGCGAGCCGTCGTCGCCGCTCTGGCGATTCATCGAAGCCCCGACCGGCTACATCGCCGTGTCGTTCTGGGCGATGGCCGGGACAGCGCCGCTAACCGCCTACCACTTCAACCAGTTTGCGATTGTCGGAGTCGTTGCAAACGCCGTGGTGGTCCCGATCATGGCACTCGGCGCAACGATCAGCGGCCTCGTCGCGGCCGCGGTGAGCTTTGTCTCCGAGCCGGCCGCGCGCCCGATTCTGCTATTCGGCGCGCGCGCCCTCGCCGCCGGCAACTGGCTGGCGGCATGCTTTGTCGATTGGCCGCTCGCATGGTTCCGCATCTTCACGCCGACCATTCTGGAGCTCGCGATCGCGTATGCATTCCTGATGATTTGGTTGCTCGCCCCGCTCGCCCTCGCAGTAAGCAGAAAACGATCGCACGACGATGTCCCAGCGACGACAATGCCCAGATTCGGCTGGCGATCGTGGTGCGCGATCGCTCTCACAGTCCTGCTGATGGTCGACGCCGGATACTGGACCTACGATCGCTTCTTCAATCCCGACTTGCGCGTGACATTTTTGTCGGTAGGCGAGGGCGACGCCGCGGTCGTGCGATTCCCCGGCTCGCGCGTGATGCTGATCGACGGCGGCGGCTCCTACGGCGGCTTCGATGCCGGCGAGCGAATCGTCGCGCCGTATCTATGGTCGCAAAAGGTCATGCGCGTCGACTACATCGCGCTCAGCCATCCCGACCTCGATCACTTCGGCGGCCTGGATTTCATCGCAATGAACTTCGCGCCGCGCGCATTCTGGACCACCGGCGTGCTCAGCCTCGATGAAAGTTTCGCAAGGCTGAATGAGGACCTCGAGCGCGCCGGCATACCCGTCGTGCAGGTAGGCTCTACGGCGCCGATCAGTTCTATCGCCGGCGTCGCGATCGCGTCGCTCAACGGCGACGCCGCCCTTGCGCGATCCCATAACAACGCTTCGATGGTGCTGCGATTCAGCTTCGGCCGGTCATCATTGCTTTTCACCGGCGATATCGGATCGGCGGGCGAGCGCGCAATGCTCGCGAATCGCGGCGATCTTCGCGCGACGATTCTCAAAGTTCCGCATCACGGCAGCGCAACCTCCTCGACGGCAGCATTCATCAGCGCAGTCCATCCGCAGGTTGCGATAATTTCTGACGGCTACCTGAACAACTTCCATTTTCCGTCGGACGCCGTCGTCGAGCGCTACGCCTCTGAGGGCGCCACCTTGATGCGCACCGACCTTGACGGCGCAGTAATCGTCGATGCGACTCCGGCCACGCTGAATGTGCGAACATTTCGCGCCCACGGTAACGTACTCCACCTCGTCCCCGCCGGGGTACGCTGATGCTGGAGCGGTACTTCAGAACAATCGTTCAGAACAAGAGGTCACATCGGCTGGTGGTTCTATCGACCACACCCATCACTGTAAGCTACATATTGGATCGCGATGGATCTCGAACTCACAGACGCGCAACGCGGCGCCCGCGACGTCGCCCGCCGCTTCGCCCGCGAGAAACTCGGGCCGATCGGCGTCGAGGCCGACCGCTCGCATCGATATCCCACTGAGGCAATCGACGAGCTGGCGCGGCTCGGCATGCTTGGCATCTTCCTGCCTGAACAATACGGTGGCGCCGGCCTCGACCACGTTGCGTACTCGCTGGTGCTCGAGGAACTTGCGGTCGAGTGCGCTTCCACCGCAGTCATAATGTCGGCGCATTGCTCGCTCGCGTCGTGGCCGATTCTCGGCCTCGGCACGGCGCAGCAGAAAAATCACTTCCTGCCGAAGTTGGCCACCGGCAGTTGGCTCGGATGCTTTGCGCTGACCGAGCCGCAAGCCGGCTCCGACGCCGCGAGTCAGAAGACGCGCGCTGTGCGAGACGGCGACTCCTACGTAATCAACGGCACCAAGAATTTTATTACCAACGCGCCGCAATCGAAGGTCGCGATAGTGTTCGCGATGACGCAGCCCGAGAAGGGGAATCACGGCATCAGCGCCTTCGCGGTCGAGACCGACACGCCCGGATGGGCCGTCACCCGCGTCGAAGACAAGATGGGAATCCACGGCGCGCATTCGGCGCAGCTCAGTTTTTCTGACATGCGCGTGCCGCGCGAGAATCTGCTGCTTGAGGAAGGGCAGGGTTTCAAGGTCGCGATGAAGACGCTCGACGGCGGCCGCATCGGGATCGCCTCGCAGGCGCTCGGAATCGCGCGCGCGTCGCTCGAGGCGTCGTTGAGATATGCGAGCGAGCGACTGACGTTCGGCAAGCCGATCGCGCAGTACCAGGCGATCCAGTGGAAGCTTGCCGACATGGCCGTCGAGATCGACGCGGCCCGCTTGCTGACGCATCGCGCGGCCACCTTCAAAGATCGCGGCGAAGCGTGCACCAGGGAATCTGCGATGGCCAAATTGTTCGCCGCCGAAACCGCGATGAAATCCGCGACCGAAGCGGTGCAGATTCACGGCGGCTACGGCTACACCAAGGAGTTCAAGGTCGAGCGCTTCTTCCGCGACGCCAAGATCACCGAAATTTACGAGGGCACGTCGGAGATCCAACGCCTCGTGATCGCGGGCAGCGTGCTCGACAACCGGTGAGGTCACCTTCGTGAGCAACAAAAAGAAATGGCTCGAGACGACCTACAAGCGGGCGAGCGAGCGGCCGGTGCGTTTCTCGACCGTGTCCGACATGGAGCTCGACGCGCTCTACACGCCTGACGACGTGACCGGCTCCTACGACGACGCAATCGGCAACCCCGGCGAGTTTCCGTACACACGCGGTGTGTACGGCTCGATGTATCGCGGGCGTTTGTGGACGATGCGCCAGTTCGCCGGCTTCGGACTCGCCGAGGACACCAACGCGCGATTCCACTTTTTACTGGGCCAGGGCCAGGACGGCCTCTCGACCGCCTTCGACATGCCGACGCTGATGGGCTACGACGCCGACCACGAACGCGCGCTCGGCGAAGTGGGCCGCGAAGGCGTCTCGGTCTCGACCGTCCACGACATGGCGACGCTGTTCGATCGAATCCCGCTCGACCGCGTCACCACTTCGATGACCGTGAACTGCTCGGCCTCGATTCTGCTCGCGATGTATCTGGTCGTCGCCGAGCGCAACGGCATCCCGTGGGATCGCGTCGGCGGCACGATTCAGAACGACATGCTCAAGGAGTACATCGCGCAGAAGGAATGGATTTGCCCGCCGCGCCCGGCGCTCAGAATCGTCACCGACATGATCGAGTTCTGCGCGCGCAAGGTTCCGCGCTGGCATGCCGTATCGATCTCCGGCTACCACATCCGCGAGGCCGGCTCGACCGCCGTCCAGGAGCTGGCGTTCACGATCGCCGACGGCATCTGCTACGTCGATGAGGCCGTGAAGCGCGGCATCGCTGTCGACGACTTCGCGCAGCGCCTGTCGTTCTTCTGGAATCTCCACAACGATTTTCTCGAAGAGGTCGCCAAGCTCCGCGCCGCGCGCCGCATGTGGGCGCGAATCATGAAGGATCGTTTCGGTGCGAAGAATCCGAAATCGATGATGCTGCGGACGCATGCGCAGACCGCCGGCGCGTCGCTCACCGCGCAGCAGCCGATCAACAATGTCGTGCGCGTCGCGATCCAGGCGCTCGCCGGAGTGCTCGGTGGAATCCAGTCGCTGCACACCAACTCGATGGACGAGACGCTCGCGCTGCCCACCGAGCAGGCCGTGATGGTCGCGCTGCGCACGCAGCAGGTCATCGCCGAGGAAACTGGCGTCACCAATACGATCGATCCATTCGGCGGCAGCTACGCGGTCGAAGCGTTGACCGACCGGATGGAGCGCGAGGCCAGCGACTATATCCGGCGCATCGACGAGATGGGCGGGATGGTCAAGGCAATCGAGACCGGCTATCCGCAGCGCGAGATCGCCGAGTCCGCGTTCCACTTTCAGCGGCAGCTCGAGCAGGGAATCAAAACCGTCGTCGGCGTCAACAAATATTCGATACCCGAGGAAATTCCGATCGCGACGCTGAAGATTGATCCCGAAATCGAAGAGCGGCAGATTCAGCGCGTGCGCAAAGTGAAGCGAGATCGTGACTCAGTCGCAGTTAAGGAAGCGCTCACGCGCGTCGCCGAGGCTTGTCGCTCGGGCGAGAATCTCATGGATCCGATTTGCGAGGCGGTGCGCCGCGATGCGACTGTCGGCGAAGTATCCGATATTTTTCGCGCCGAGTTCGGCGTGTACACAGACCCAGGCTGGATTTAAGCGATGGCGGAAAAGAGACTCAGAATTCTGGTCGCGAAACCCGGACTCGACGGCCACGATCGCGGCGCCAAGATTATCGCGCGCGCGCTGCGCGACGGCGGCTTCGAGGTCATCTACACCGGCCTGCATCAGACGCCCGAGATGATCGCCGAGGCTGCGGTGCAGGAAGATGCCGACGCGGTCGGCCTCAGCGTGTTGTCGGGCGCGCACATGACACTGTTCCCCGAGGTCATGCGCCTGCTGAAGGAGCGCGGCGCCGGCGAGGTCGCGGTCTTCGGCGGCGGAATTATTCCCGACGACGACGCGGTCAAGCTGAAGCAAATGGGCGTGCGGCAAATCTTCACTCCCGGCGCGTCCACCGAAGACATCGTCAAGTGGGTGCGTGAGAACGTCGCTGCTCGCACCTAGAGGCCAATGAATTTCGATCTCACTGAAGAGCAGCGGCGTATCCGCGAAACGCTCACCGACTTTGCCGAGCGCGAGATCAAGCCGCACTCGACCAGGTGGGACAAGGACGAAACCTTCCCCCGCCATATCGTCGATCAGCTCGGCCAGCTCGGCTTCCTCGGCGTCGCATTCCCCGAAAAATTCGGCGGTGGCGGCGCCGATACTCTCTCGCAAGTGCTCGTCGTCGAGGGTCTCTCGCGCTACGACGCGTCGATCGGCCTCACCTGCGCCGCGCACATGTCGCTTTCGACCGGCCATATCGCCGGGTTCGCGTCCGACGAGCAGCGCAATCAATACGTCCCCGAAATGTTGCAGGCGAAGAAGCTCGGCGCATGGTGCCTGACCGAACCGAGCTCCGGTTCCGACGCGGCCGCGATGCATACCAAGGCGACGCGGGTCGGCGACAACTACTCGATCACCGGCTCCAAGATGTTCATCACCAACGGCACGGTCGCCGACGTGTATGTCGTCATGGCGATCACCGATCAAGCGCGCGGGCGCGACGGCGTGTCAGCGTTCATCGTCGATCGCGGCACGGCCGGACTCTCGAACGGAAAGAAAATCGAAAAGCTCGGATTACGCGCGTCCGACACAGCCGAAGTGATCTTCGAGAACGTCACCGTGCCCGCGCGCAACCTCGTCGGCGAGCTCGGCGCGGGCTATCGACAGACACTCAAGGTACTCGAAGCAGGCCGAATCGGAATCGCGGGATTCGCCGCGGGAATCGCGCGCGGCGGCTTCGAAGAGGCGCGCGCCTACGCACTCGAGCGCGGGCAGTTCGGCAAGAAGATCGCCGAGTTCCAGGCGATCCAGTGGATGTTCGCCGACATGGCGACGCGAATCGACGCGTCGTGGGTGCTAATCTGCCGCGCTGCCGCGCTCAGGGATGCCGGCAAACCGTTCGCGCGCGAGGCCGCGATGGCCAAACTGTTCGCGTCGGAAACCGCGATGTGGTCGACAATCAAAGCCGTGCAGATTCACGGCGGCTACGGCTACGTCACCGATTTCCCGGTCGAGCGCTACATGCGCGACGCCAAGCTCTCGGAAATCGGCGAGGGCACCAGCGAAGTGCAACGCATGATCATCGCCAAGTCGCTGCTGCGCGACGGCTACCTGCCCGCCTGATCGATTTAGTCTTCCAGCAAATCTTCGCGGATGATCGCGATCTCGCCGGCACCCAGCCCGATCACGTCGCGCATGAAGCCTTCGATACCGCCGTTCTCGTCGATCATCTCGAACACCGGATCGAGTTGTTCTGCCGCCAGCGGAATTTTCTTGAAGACGAGGTTGCTCTCGAGAAAGTCGGCGACGATTCTGTCGCGTTCGACCCCGAGCATCGACAGCAGCATCGCCGCGCCAACTCCGGTACGGTCGCGGCCGGCGGAGCAATGGAACAACAGCGGGTATACGTCGCGCTCGGCGAGCAGTTTGAAAAAACGGCGCCAGTCCTCGCGGAAATGCATCACGAGCGCGAGATGCTCGCGCCCAGGCTCCGGCGCGACGCGCGTGTAACCCTGATCGTTGAACCATTCGTCGCCCATCGGGATGTGCTCCCAACGGATGCCTTGACGCGACGCCGGCACCGGCGTGCCCAAGTGCTTCACTTCGGCGCGGCTCTGTAGCGTGACGAGAGTGCGAAGGTCCAACTGGCTGATGGGACTATCGGCCGGGACCTCCGCGAGATGCGACGACCGAAAGATCCTGCCGGCGCGGACGCGGCGATCCTTGGCAACAGGATGCCCGCCCAAGTCGCGAAAATTCTGCGCGGCGAAACTGCGGAGCAGCTCGAAATCAACGACGACGCGCTGCGGTTCCTTATCTTTCGACAACTGTTATTGTCCTTTTTCGCCGTTCGATCTTATCAGCGCGTGCTTCTCGATAGAATGCGGGCCTTCATGGGACGCACTTGCTTCGTACACTTCGGTCAGTTAATAGACTTGAGTCTAGTTATATGGCCGAGTACATGGAAAGCTCGATTGTCCGTACCGTCACTCCGCCGGTGTCGCGCCGCGAGCGCAAGAAAGGCCGCACGCGCGCCGACATCTACAACGCCGCCATGAACCTGTTCCTGCGCCGAGGTTTCGATTCGGTTACCATCGACGATATCTGCGACAGCGCCGACGTTGCCCGCGCGACCTTCTTCCTGCATTTCCCGGCCAAGGAAGCGCTGCTGATCGAGTACGGCGAGCGCGCCAACGACGAACTTGCATCCGCGATCGGCGAATATCGCGGCAGCGCGACTGCAACTATTCGCATGGCGCTCAAGATGCTGGCCGAGCGCGCCGCGCGGCATCCCGACGTGGTCCGGCTGGTGATGCGTGAAGTGCTGGCGCGCCCGCGCGTGCTCAGCGAACACGACGAAAGCACCGCCGACCTGATTAACCTGCTCGCTGCGGTCATCCGTCGCGGTCAGAAGAGCGGTGAGTTTCGCCGCCGGATTGAGCCGACCGTCGCGGCCCTGACAGCCTGCTCGGCGTTCTTCGCGCTCATCTACACGTGGGTGCGCCACGACGGCAAAATCGACATCGAAGCGGCGGTGGCGGAGACCCTCGACATTATCTTGAACGGGCTCAGTGACAAGAAATCCAAACGCGGTGCGTCTACTGCGTCGACCAGAAGGACGAACATCTAGATGGCAAACACTCATGCGATTGTGCTCGGCGGCAGCATGGCGGGGCTGTGTGCGGCTCGCGAACTGTCGAGGTTTTACGACAAGGTCACCGTCATTGATCGCGACGCTTATCCTGCGGGCGCGCATGAGCGGCCCGGCGTTCCGCAGAGCCGCCATGTTCACGCGCTGCTGATGCGCGGGCGGCTCGAGCTCGATCGCCTGTTTCCCGGCTTCGAGAATACGATGCTTGCGCGCGGTGCGATCGAAATAAATTTCGGCCGCGATTTTGCTGCGCTCCGCGCGGACGGCTGGGCGCTCCGGCGCGCCAATGCGATCACCACGCTGTTCGCAAGCCGCGTGCTGATCGAGGCGACCGTGCGCGAGCTGCTTCGGAAAATTCCAAACGTCGAACTGATCGAACGGGCCGAAGCGGTTGGCTTCGAGACCATGCGCGGCGATGCGCTTCGCGTCAGCGGAGTAAAAGTGAATCCGCGCGACGGTGGCGCCTCGTTCACGTTGACCGGCGACCTGATCGTCGATGCGAGCGGGCGCACGACCAAGGTTCCGTCGTGGATCGAGGCGATGGGCCTGCCGTTGCCGCCTGAGACGGTCGTCGATTCGCACACCGGCTACGCCTCGCGATGGTACAAGGCGAATCCCGATCGGCGTCCTAAGGATTGGTGGTGGAAAGGGATATGGATCGATCCGGTCGCAGAGAATCTCACGACCGCTGGCGTGCTGTTTCCGGTTGAAGGCAATCGAATCATCGTTTCGCTGGCGGGAATCGGTGGCCACTACCCGCCGAGCGACGAGCCGGAATTCACCGCTATGCTGGCAAAGCTGCGCTCGCCGATAATCGCCGAAGAAGTCGCGCTGGCAGAGCCAATGTCGCAGGTCTATTCGTACCGCCAGATGGCGAATCGGTGGCGGCATTACGAGAAGTGGGGCGCGCGGCTCGATGGCTTCGTCGCCCTCGGCGACTCGTCGTGCGCGTTCAATCCAGTTTACGGGCAGGGAATGACGTCGGGCGCCTTGTCGGCAATCATGCTCGGCGAATGCCTTCAAAAACACGGCATCAACGACGTCGAAGTCCCGCGGAAATTCTTCGCAGCGCAGGCGCGTTTCCAGGCCGAGCCATGGGGCCTGGCGACGGCGTCTGATTTCAGAGTTCCAGGCACCGAAGGCAAGCGCCCGATGATGAATCGCGTCGTCGATCCGCTAATCGGCAAAATGTTCCAGGTCGCCAACGACGATCCTGCGATCGGCGAGCGTATCGGCGAAGTAATCAACATGATGAAGCCGCCGTCGGCGCTGTTCGAACCGTCCTTGCTGAAACTGATCGCGAAGGCATGGTCGCGTCGACTCCTTGGTGGCAAGAAGCCGCAGCGGGAAGCAGCTGCGATGCCACCATTAGCGCTGGGAGCCGAAGGCTAGGAGATCTGAAGGGTGCTCCGCTCTTGACTATGGATTTGATCTTCATTCATGGGCCCGCTGCCGCAGGGAAGCTCACTGTAGCTCGCGAGTTGCGGAAGATTACCGGGCTGCCGGTGTTTCACAATCAGCTAGTGGTCGATGCGCTCACTCCGGTGTTTGATTTTGGGAGTCCGCAATTTGTAAGACTGCGCGAGACGATGTGGCTAGCTGTCTTTCAGGAGGCTGCCCGCGCAGGTAAGTCGATGATATTTACCTTTGTCTCTGAGAGGACGGTTACCGACTCCTTTGTGCGTGAGACGGTCAACCTCGTGCAGGCCGAAGGTGGGCAAGTGCTATTCGTCGAGCTGACTTGCCCGCTATCAGTGCAGGAGGAACGCGTCAATGAAGCCTCGCGTGCGGACTTTGGGAAAATTAGATCGACCGAAGTGCTGCGGGAGTTACGGGAGAGCGGTGCCTTTGATGTAGCGGCATTGCCGGATTCGGGGTTGAAGATCGATACCAGTCAGGTAGGTGCGGCAGAGTCGGCGCTCACTATCAGTAAGTTCTTCGGATTAAAGACTGAGACGAGGTCCTAAACAGCCATCACTGCTGGTTCTGCTGGTTCGAACCTTTGGTGGCGTCGCTAGAACTCGGAAGATCCGGTTGCGGATCTATCGTTAGTTCTACCGACATCACTTGCTTGCCGCCGTGACTCCTATACACACCTCGCATAGGTGGAACGTCTGAGTAGTCTCGGCCGACAGCTACTCTTATGTGCCGCTCGTCCACCATGCATCCATTCGTTGGATCGAATCCGACCCATCCTATTCCCGGAAGTTGTGCTTCGAGCCACGCATGGCTGGCCTGCGCGCCTATCGTTTCCATCCCGGCTTTCGCGGATGGCGCCAGATAACCGGAGACGTAGCGTGACGGGATGCCGGCGAGTCGAAGCACACCTATCGTAAGGTGCGCAAAGTCCTGGCATACGCCGCCGCCCACCATAAGAATTTCGTCGGCAGTAGATTGCACCTTGGTCATACCGGGTTCGTAAATAAACTGGTCGCGGACGAAAGCTACGATTCGGTTCGCATAGGCGGCAACGTCTTCCGAGGGGTCGGGTTTCGCGAGCCAGAAAAATTTGCGTATCGGCTCGCTGAACGGAACGTGGCGGCTTGCGTTCAGGAAGTCATACTCTGCGCGATTGCGCGCCAGGTCTTCGAGCAGGTACTCGCCGAACGGCACAGCTGTGGCGGGATTATGCGGGCTGGTTACGCACTCGACGAGAGATTTCGCAACGACGATCAGCTCAGGATGCGGGTCGTGGATCGAAAATCCGTAGACGCGATTGCCGTAGTAGTCGTCGAACTCAACCGTCGAGGCGTCGGGCGTCAAGTCCAAATCAAATTCGAGGCATCGCTGAGTCGCGCCCTCCAGCGGCCGCATCCGCACCTCGTTGTGCGAATCGTAGGCCGGCATCTGGTATTCGAAGCGCGTAGTGTGAGAGATCCGCAGCAACATCACGCCAACTCAGTCGACCTTGAGGTAGCGCTGAAATACCTCGTCGCCCAAGGCCGCGCATCCATCCTGAATCTGGAGGAGGAATTGATGCAACCCTGATCTGATTACCTCCATCGGCCGCTTCGAGTACATCAGGGCCAGCAGTTCTTCGAGTTGCATGGAGGGCGGTGACGGCTCGGGCGCCTGGCTCTTGATGCGGTTGAGCGAAGTCTGGAGCATCGCGAGCGCAAAACGTGCCGAGCGCGGGAAGGTCGGATCGAAAAGCAGAATCTCGATGACGTTATCGATTCTGATCGAATTGCCGAAGCGCTTGCGATAAGCCTCGAGACCCGACGCGCTGCGCAGCACCGCGGCCCATTGCAGGATGTCGAGCGACCCGCCGACGTCCTCCAGCCGCGGCAGCAGAAAGTGGTACTTGACGTCGAGCATCCGCGACACGTCCTCAGTCCGCTCGAGCATTATGCCGAGTTGCATAAAGTCGTACGCGATGTCCCGCGGGATGGTGCTCTGGCGGATGCCCGACAGCCTATAGAAGCTGTCCTTGAGATCGGCGAAGAACGCGAACACGCCGGGCGAGACGAACAGGTCGGGCGTCCATTCTTGCGCGGTGAGATAGAGCGTGTTCAGGTCGAGCCACAGCTCGGACGAGATGTAGTGGCGCAGAGAGATGGCGTTGTTGCGCGCGGTGTTAATGCAGCTGCGGATCGAATTTGGATTGTCGACATCGAGCGCGAAGAAGTTGAGGATCGAAGCGTCGTCGGCAGTCGCGTAGGATTCGGCAAAGAGTTCGCGCTCGCCGAAAATCGCGAGCAGCGGCGCCCACGGTTGCGCGTCGCGCGGCGGACTCTCGATAAGCAGGTGGTAGTTGACGTCGAGCAGCCGCGCGCGCCATTCGGCACGTTCCAGATTGCGAGCGGTCCAGAAAAGATGACTCGCGATTCGCCGGAGCATCAGGCCTCGAGCACCCAGGTATCCTTGCTGCCGCCGCCTTGCGATGAATTTACGATCAGCGAGCCCTCGCGCAGTGCGACGCGCGTCAATCCGCCGGCCAGCACGCGCGGCTTGGCCCCAAGCAGCACGAACGGGCGGAAGTCGATATGCCGCGGCGCCACCTGCATCCCGCTCTCGGAGCCATTGTGAATGATCGTGGGATGAACCGAGAGTGAGATGACGGGCTGCGCAATGAAGGCCGAGGGATCGTTGACTATCCGCTCGCGCGATTCGGCGAGTTCCTGCTCGCTGGCCTTGGGCCCGATGACGACGCCGTAACCGCCGGACGCGCCGGTGGGTTTGACGACGTAACGTTCGAGATTTTTGAGTACCTGTTCGCGCACTTCGGGATCGCGCAACAGGTAGGT
>Ga0210383_10000385_pt1 | contig 42107 bp, 34 predicted proteins | sample IncBWC14OmetaG_FD_160072 | JGI IMG/M metagenome (GOLD analysis project Ga0210383, IMG submission 160072) | Forest soil microbial communities from Barre Woods Harvard Forest LTER site, Petersham, Massachusetts, United States - Inc-BW-C-14-O ...
GGCGTAGGACAACGCTTCTTCGCGGTGATCGAGGGCGTATTGAATGCTCTCGCGCAGGGCGGAGCCGACGCTGGACATCAACTCTGGCCCGAGGCTGCGACGGATCGCATTTCCCCCTAAAGGCAGCGGCAAGCCGGTAACTTTCTGCCACCACTTGCCGAGATCGACGATGCGATGTAGTCCGGACTTGTCGTAGGTCAACTGGCCTTCGTGGATGATGAGGCCGGCCTCCTGCCTGCCATCCAACACTTGTGGGATGATCTGGTCGAAGGGAACGACGTCGGTCTCGATCCCCGGTGCGAACAGCTTCAGGACCAGATAAGCGGTGGTCAATGTTCCGGGAACGGCAATCCGTTTGTGTTTGATATCGGTGACCGAGTACGCGCGCGGGGCTACGATCATGGGGCCGTAGCCATCCCCCACACTGCCGCCGGTGGGAAGCAGGGCGTAGTGATCCTGAATGTAGGGATAGGCGTGAAAGGAAATCGCAGTGACGTCGTAGACGCCTTCCATAGCCTTGCGATTCAGGGTTTCGATGTCGCAAAGCGTGTGGGTAAAGCGCAAGCCTGGCACGCGAACCTTGTTGGTGGCCAGCCCGTAAAACATGAAGGCATCGTCGGAGTCGGGACTGTGAGCGATTGTGATTTCACGTTTGCCTTCGGTGATGGGAACGGGCGAGTGTTCGGAAGTGGCGGCGACGAAAGTCATGATTGAACCTTGTGGAAACGCTGCCAACCGCTGGCCAGCGCGGCGGCGGACATTATCTTAATCACTTCGGCAAAAACAAACCAGTAGAGGCCGAAGCGGATGGCTTGAGCGACAGAATGGGTAAGAATGGCCAGCCAGGAGAGGCCGGCTACAAATAAATAAATTTCGGCGACAAAACAAGCTGTGGCCGCGCGGGCGAACGTCTTCGCTGTATTCTCGAAGATCCAGCCCGCGATGCCGGCGACGAATGGATAGGCCAGCAGGAAGCCTCCGGTGGGACCGAGCAATTGAGCGATGCCTCCCGGTCCGGTGGGACTGAATACTGGCATGCCCATGAGGCCTTCCGCGAGGTAAAGTACCAGGGCGAGGAAGCCGCGCCGGCTGCCGAGCGCAAGACCGACCAGCAGCACGCCGAAGTTCTGCAGAGTCAAAGGCACAGGGGTAAACGGCAGAGGCAGCGCGACGCGGGCACACATCGCCACAAACAGGCTGGCGCCAATCACGATTGCGACCTGACCGATGTGATCGAGGACGCGATCTTGAGTTTCGAGAATCCCGGTTGCTGGTTTGATCATGGCTCGTTTGATCATGACTGCGATCTCCGTTCTGTAAGGACGAAGCAAGCTACGTCTCTACCGGCGCGGCGCTAGAGGCTGTCCACTTCGCGATGGACGCCAGTCTTCCTTAACTCAGCCGTGATCTTCAAGTGGCGGCGCACTCGAAGATAAGCTGCGATACCCGCCCACAGCACAGCTCCGCCGCTGCAGGCGAGAATCAGAAATAACCATATCATCCGCACGTGGCTTAGGATATCAAAAGGAAGGCACGCGTGCCGCCGCTTTTATCCCGGTTCTGCCACCTAAACACCGACGGGGAACGGTTTGGTATGGGTCTCTGCGCTGAGAGAAATGCCAGCGAACCGTCCTTGCAGCAAGGACATAAGTCCCGTGTACCAATAGCCCACTACGAACAGAACCAGAAAAGGAACCGTGATGTAATTTTCGTTGTCGATCGCGTAGTAGACCGTGATCGCGAAGTAGCAGCCGATCAGCAGTTCCAACCATGGCACCCAGCCGAGGCGTCGGCGATAGTTGTTGGCGCGTACTTTGTCCTTTTTGGACTCGACGTGATATTTCGGGGTGCGTGCGAACTCGGACTGTTTTCCCAGTAGCGCTTCCAGCACGGCCCGAGTATTGGTGACGGTGAGTCCGATGCCCAAAGCCATCAGAAACGGAAGATAGAGCAAAGCGCGATACCACTTGCCGGGAAATAGCTCCCGCTGCGAAACCAGATAAAAACTTGAAATCGAAAAAGTTGACGCCATGAACAAAGGCAGGTCGATGTACAGCATTTGAAACCAGCCCTGATAGAAACGAATGATCATGGCCGGGAGCAGCAGCACGGAGAGCACAATCATCAGCGGATAACTGAGGTTCGCCGTCAGGTGATACCAGGCTTCGAGCTTGACGTGGAATCTCTGGTCGCTCTTCAGCACGCGCGGCAGAATCTTCTTGCTGGTCTGGATTAATCCCTTGGCCCAGCGGGCTTGCTGGGTTTTGAAAGCGGTCATCTCGACCGGCAGTTCCGCCGGGCATTCTACATCTTGCAGGTACACGAACTTCCAGCCTTTGAGTTGCGCGCGATAGGAAAGATCTGTGTCTTCGGTGAGCGTGTCATGCTGCCAGCCGCCGGCGTCGTCGATCGCGCTGCGCCGCCACATTCCCGCAGTTCCGTTGAAGTTGAAGAAGACGTTGCTGCGAGCCCGGCCGGAGTGCTCAAGCACGAAATGACCATCCAGCAAAATGGCCTCAACTTCCGTGAGAAACGAATAATTGCGATTGATGTGGGTCCAGCGAGTTTGCACCATTCCAACCTTGGGATTGGTGAAGTGATGGATGACGCGCTGTAGGAAATCTTCCGGCGGAACGAAGTCGGCATCGAAGATCGCAACGAACTCGCCTCGGGCGGTCTTCAATCCCTCCGTCAGCGCACCCGCCTTGAAGCCCTCGCGGTTGGACCGATGATGGTAACTGACCGGAAATCCCTTGGCGGCGTAGTGATTGACCAATCCCCGCGCGACGGCGACGGTTTCGTCGGTCGAGTCGTCGAGCACCTGAACGTCGAGTTTTTCCAGCGGATAGTTCAGGCGGGAAATCGCATCCAGCAGGCGCTCGACCACGAATTGTTCGTTGAAGATCGGAAGCTGGACGGTGACGCGCGGCAGTTCCGGAAAATTTGCCGGCGGATCGGTCGTGCGATTTTTCTTGTGCTTGTAGTAGAGATAAACCAAAACATAACGATGCGCGCCATACGACGCCAGCAGAATCAGGACAATGAAATACGGAATCAGCAACGCCGTGTCAAAAGCGTTAGGGTGATACAGACCCTGAAAAGTCTTATCGAGAAAGTGCTGCCGGATGTACTGCCCAATCCCCTTCGGGGCGACGAACACGGCTAGGAGTTGGAAGGGAAAGAGCATGCTGTTAAAGGGGGAAGCCATCGGTGGCTCGTGGCGAGCGCATCCGAAACCTCGATTGTACCTGAAGGGCCGAAGGACGCGGCAACTTGCTGGACTTCAGTTCAGGAAATAGGTCCGATACAGCGTGTCCCTCTGCACCGGCTTGAACCCAGCGCCGCGGATGATTCGCCGCAACTCTTCTTCTGTGGTGCAGTTGGTCACGCCCGCGGCGCGGACAACATTCTCTTCGAGCATCACCGAGCCTACGTCGTTGCCGCCGAACTGCAGGCCGAGCTGGCAGACTTTCAATCCCTGCGTCACCCAACTCGATTGCACATTGAGAAAGTTCGAGAGGTAAAGCCGGGAGATTGCCAGCACCTTCAAATATTCGACTGCGGTGGCTTCGTCCCAGTGGCGGCCGCCTAGAGCGGTATGCTGGGGCTGAAAGCTCCACGGAATAAATGCCGTGAAGCCGCCCGTTTCTTCCTGCAGCTCGTAGAGCCGTTGAAAATGATTCACGCGATTTTCGTAATTCTCGCCGACGCCGAACATCATGGTTGCAGTAGTTCTCATCCCCAACTGGTGGGCAGTGCGATGCACATTCAGCCAATCGTCGGTCAGGCACTTCAGGCGCGCAATCTTGTAGCGGACTTCGTCGTCGAGAATCTCGGCTCCGCCGCCGGGGATCGAATCCAAGCCGGCATCTCTGAGCCGCGCAATAGTGTCGTGGATGCTCAGTTCGCTGTATTCCGCAATGGCGATGATCTCCGAAGCTGAATAGCAGTGAAGATGAACCTTAGGGAAACGCTGCTTGATGCCGCGCAGCATCTGCTCGTGCCAGTCAATTGTCAGGTCTGGATGCAGACCGCCCTGCATCAGCACTCCTGTACCGCCCATTTCGACGGTCTCGCGAATCTTTTCGTAGATGGTTTCGAACTCGAGGATGTATCCCTCTTTGGCCTTAGGCCCTTTCAGGGGACGATAGAAGGCACAGAAGGTGCAATATTCGGTGCAGAAATTTGTGTAGTTAATGTTGCGATCAATGATATACGTCGCCACGCCTTCCGGATGGAGCTTGCGGCGGACCGCATTCGCTTCCATGCCGATGCCGATCAAGTCGTCCGAATGAAACAAGTCGAGAGCTTGTTGCTTGGTCAGGGTCATGGGCGATCAGGAACTTAATCAACAATTGTAACGGAGGCGCGGCGCTTGTTCAAAATGGGGACGAGCCGCGCATTCCTTTGTGTACTTCGTGTCCTTTGTGGTTAGAGCTTTTAAAAGCATTAACCACGAAGGACACGAAGGTACACAAAGTAAACCATTCTTGTTGCACGCTTATTTAGACCGCAGGTACTGAATCAGCGTAAGAATTCCGCCGACGACCGCCAATCCGATCAGCACGCCCAAAGCCAGCTTGTCGTACTTGGCAAAGAAGCGCAGGATTTGCCTTCCGTAGAGCGCACCGAAGTAGGCTGCGACCGAATAGCGGACTCCGCGGCCGAGCACGAGTGCTCCCAAGAACTTCGCTCGCGAATACTGCATGGCACCGGCCGCCAACAGGAAAGGCACGAATGGAAAAGGCGGAGGCAGTACAGCTGGAATCGCTATGGCGCCGAATCCCCATCGTTCAAATCGCTTGTAGACTTTCGCTGCCTTCCTTTTCGAGAGCCGGCGTTCCATCGCGTGTTTGCCCCCCCTTCGGGCCAGACTGTAAGTGATGTAACCGCCGAGCACTGCTCCGATCGTCGCCATCAGCGCGTAGTAAATCCACGGTTCGCGATGGCGCGCTGCCAGCCAGATGGTCAAAACGTCCATACTGCCGGTCAGGGGGACCACGGAGTTGTCCGCGACTCCCAACAGAACCAGCCCCCAGCCACCTAACCGGCGCAGCCGCACCCAGTTGGAGACCGCAAGCAAGCCGTGGATATGGGGCAGCATTCGAGTGAAGTAGAGGTAGTGTACAGGTGAAGTTGTAAGTATGGAATTGCGACTAGATGACCGCGGCCTTTGCGGCGTCGAGAAAACGCAATTGCGGCGCGGACGGCAAAGCACCGCACTCACGCCCGTACTGAAAAAAGAGTTGCATGCCATCCACGCAATCCGGGTCGAGGGAATAATGAATGTTCTCGGTCAAATAGCTCTTAACATTCCCTTGGCTCAAGCCCAAGCGCGGCCCCCATTCGCGGGCGATGCGATCAAGGCTCTCCGGCAGCAACCCGTGATCGCGCGATTCCTGAAAAACCGAGGCCAGATCCAAATCGCTTGGTGCGTCCTTCAAGGCCGCCTGCCGTACGGCCCAGAAGGCAAAGACAAACGGCTTGCTCGTCAGACGTATCCATTCCTCAGCGAGATCGAAAGTGAGATAGCGGGAGCGATCAATCTTCAACGCGGGATCCCCGATCACGAGCCCAGCATCGTGCGTCTCCAACATCTTTTCGATTTCCGGAGCCATCGGGCTGAACGTTCTGTCGCCTCCCCACCACTTCGCGAAGAGAACCTTCGTCAGCGCGACCGAGGTCATGGACGAAGTATCCAGCGCGACACTCCGAATCTTTTCCAAAGGAACCTTGCTGACCAGCAGAATGGAGCGAACTGCCCGCCGCGAGGCGATGGCTACTCCCGGAAGAACGGCGAGGCCGGGGATGCTCGCGTAGGCTGCCGCAGGAATGATTCCGATATCCGCCGACCCTTCGCGCAAACTAGCCGCACAAGCAGAAGGAATGGTGTAGGAAATATCAAAATCCGACCGAGTCGCAGATGATCCGTGCTCGAAATCCCACATTAAGGGCGCAGTATTAAGGTAGGAAATCGCGGAAATTCGAAGGCGTTTCATCAGGGAGCTAACCGATTCTACCAAAACCCATGTTCATCTTACCTTGACACTGCTTTCCCGACGTGTATAGATGCCCCCAGGGCCCCCTGGAGGTTGCAGTGTCCGAAGCCGTTGCCGCAGTTTGCAAAACCAGCGAAACATCCACGCAATGGTTGGCCCTGGCTCTGACGCCCGGCTTGGGGCCTACCAGAGCACGCCGCGTGATTGAGTTTTTCGGCAGCGTACAAGCGCTGTTCCAGGCGTCGCTCACTGAATTGGAAGCGGCTGGACTTCGTGCGATTTCGGCGCAGTCGCTCAGCACCGGGCGGTCCATGGAGCTGGCGCAGGACGAGCTAGGGAAAGCCGCCAGCGCCGGCGCTCGAATCATCGCTCTGGATGACCCTGGCTATCCGGCGCAGTTGAAACAGATTTATGATCCGCCCCTCGTCCTTTACGTGCGTGGGAACGAAGCCGTGATCTCGCAGCCTGGGATCGCTCTGGTGGGCACGCGCGCGCCAACGCCATACGGATTGGCCATGGCAGAGCGCTTGGCCTGTGACTTGGCCGCGCGCGGCCTGGTAATTTTCAGCGGTCTGGCGCGGGGTATCGATACTGCTGGGCATCGCGGCGCGATTGCGGCCAAGGGTAAGACCGTGGCCGTGTGGGGCACGGGCGTCGATGTCGTCTACCCCAAGGAGAATAAGCGCTTGTCGGACCAAATTATTACTCTCGGTGGAGCCATCATCTCGGAATTTCCCATCGGCACGTTTGCCGCGCCGCAGAACTTCCCGATTCGCAACCGCATCATCAGCGGAATCTCGTTGGGGGTTCTGGTGGTAGAAGCTGCCGAATACAGCGGCACCCGTATTACCGCGCGCTGCGCATTGGAGCAAAACCGTGAGGTTTTCGCCGTGCCCGGCAACGTCACCAACAAGGGTTCCTGGACGCCCAACACCTTGATCAAACAAGGCGCGAAGCTGGTCGCTACATGGGAGGATGTCTGGGAAGAACTTCCGACAGCAGTACGACTTACGCTTCAGCCCGAGGGCGGCAATGAATCGCAGGCAGGGCAAACCGCATCTCTATTCGGGGAAACGGAGCTGTCGCCGCACGAAAAAAAGATTTTCGCGCTCCTCAAGGCTGACGAAGCCACTCACATTGATGAAATTGTGGAACGGCTGGAGCCGGCGTTGTCGTCCTCCGAGATATTTGCGGCGCTGTTCGAGCTTGAACTGGCAGGGAAGGTGAAGCAACTGCCGGGCAAGAATTTTGTAAAAAGCTTTTAGCGGTTGGCTCTTGGCTGTTGGCTTGAATCGTCGAGCGCGTTTTTGTTGTTGGAGGCGGAATGAGGAACTATAAGGATCTGCATGTTTGGGAAAAGGCACACACTCTGACACTCGCGGTGTACAGGGACACACAGCTCTTCCCATATGAGGAACGGTTTGGTCTGACGAGTCAGATTCGGCGCTCGTGTTCTTCTATTCCAGCGAATCTCGCGGAGGGTTGCGGCAAGAGGTCCGATGGAGAGATGGCTCGCTTCGTCCAGATAGCGATGGGATCAGGTGCTGAGCTCTCGTATCACCTCTTGCTATCGAAGGATCTAGGCCTGCTGAAGACCGCGGATTACACACGCTTAGATTCGGAATTGGGCGGAGTCATGCGTATGTTATCCGCGCTATCGCAAAAACTGAGAAACGCTCTCGCGGCGTAGTTCCAAGCCAAAAGCTAACAGCCAATAGCCAAGAGCGGTGAGCTGACAACTTGTTGCCAGCTTGCCATTCGTGCTAGCTTCACAAAAAGCATAGGAATTGATAGGGGACACATTGGCCAAAGGTTTAGTTATCGTTGAGTCGCCTGCCAAGGCGAAGACCATCCAGAAATATCTGGGCAAGGGCTTCACGGTCGAAGCTTCGCTCGGACACGTGAAAGACCTGCCCAAGAGCACACTCGGGGTCGACGTCGAAAATGATTTCGAGACCGAGTACGTCGTCATTCCCGGCAAAGAAAAAGTTGTCGCCAGGCTGAAAAAGCTGGCGCTGGGAATGGATAACATTTACCTCGCACCCGATCCGGATCGCGAAGGCGAAGCCATTGCCGCCCACCTGGCGGAAGAGTTGGGCGACGACTCCAAAGGGAAGAAGAAAAAGAAAAAGAAGAAGGGCGACGAAGAACCGGAACGCATTCGCCGCGTCACTTTCAACGAAATCACCCAGCGCGCGGTCCGGGAGGCCTTCGAGCATCCCCGCGACATCGACCAGAATCTCGTGGATGCACAACAAGCCCGGCGGGTTCTCGATCGCCTCGTGGGCTATCAAGTTTCACCGCTGCTCTGGGACAAAGTCCGGCGTGGTTTGTCCGCCGGCCGCGTGCAGACGGTTGCATTGCGGCTCATCGTCGAGCGGGAGCGGGAGATCAAGGCTTTCGAAAAGAAGGAATACTGGACGATCGACGCCAATCTCGCAGGCCCTAAGCCTCCAGCTTTCGACGCGCGTTTTCTAGGCAAAGGTGAAGAGAAGATCGAAGTCACCAATGGCGAGGATGCGGAGAAGATCCGCGCTGCGTTGGAGAACGCGAACTGGCTTGTACGCACAGTCGATCGCAAAGAGCGCCGGCGTAACGCGACTCCGCCGTTTACGACCAGCAAGCTGCAGCAGGATTCCTCGCGCAAATTACGCTTTAGCGTGAAGCGCACGATGATGATCGCGCAGCGCCTCTACGAAGGCGTGGAACTCGGTGAGGAAGGCCTGGTCGGCCTTATCACTTACATGCGTACCGATTCGGTGCGGGTCTCGAACGAAGCGCTGGCTGAGGTTCGCGAGTACATCAAGTCTCAGTACGGCGATCAGTATCTACCGGAAACGCCGAACGCCTATAAAGAGAAGAAGGCGGCGCAGGCGGCTCACGAAGCCATACGTCCGACCTCGGTGCTTCGCCACCCGGATCAGATCAAGCAGTATCTGAAAGAAGACGAATTCAAAGTTTACAAACTGATTTGGCAGCGGTTTGTGGCCTCGCAGATCACACCGGCGGTTTTTGATCAGACCACAGTCGATATTGATGCCAAGTCAGGTGCGGATACTTTCTGGTTCCGGGTCACTGGTTCGGTGCCGAAGTTCGACGGTTTCCTCAAAGTTTACGAAGAGTCCAAGGAAGGCAAGGACGAAGAAGACGAAGAACTGAAGCATAAACTGCCGGCGCTCGAACCTGGCCAGAAACTAACGCTAAAGGAGTTGAAGCCAGAGCAGCATTTCACCGAGCCTCCACCGCGTTACAACGAAGCTTCGCTCGTCAAGGAACTGGAGGAGCGCGGTATCGGTCGTCCCTCTACATATTCCGCCATCCTTAGCACTATTCAGGAGCGGCAGTACGTCCAGAAACTGGGCGGCAAATTTACGCCCACGGAAATCGGCCTGGTTGTAACCGATCTTCTGGTGGAAAATTTCCCCGATATCTTCGATATCCAATACACCGCGCGCCTTGAAGAAGAACTGGACGAAATCGAAGAAGGCAAAGAGAAGTGGACCGACGCGCTGGGAGACTTCTACAAGAAATTCGAGAAAGACCTCCGCTATGCCTCCAAGCACATGGAGAACATCAAGCGGATGGAGAAGCCCACGGACGAAAAGTGCGAGCGCTGTGGTTCTCCGCTGGTCATCAAGTGGGGCAAGCACGGGTCGTTCTACGCGTGCAGTTCTTACGACAAGGAAGATCCCAACAGTTGCACTTTCACCAAAGAAAATCCCATTAACTTGCCGGACCTGGATTCCGCCGATGTGCAGGAAACTACCCAGGAAGAATATTGCGAGAACTGTGGCCGGGTGATGGTTCTCAAACGCGGACGCTTCGGGCAGTTCATGGCGTGCACGGGATATCCAGATTGCAAGACTACGCGCCGCCTCGATCAGGGCAAAAAAGTTCCAGATATTCCGCTGGACGAAATCTGTCCCAAGTGTGGACGGAACATGATGATCCGCCACGGCCGCTACGGCGAGTTCACCACCTGCAGCGGATATCCGGAGTGCAAGTACGTGAAGCAGAATTTCATCGGCGTGCAATGCCCGCTGTGCAAGGAAGGCGAGTTGGTCGAAAAGCGGGCCCGCAAAGGAAATACGTTTTACGGCTGCGGAAATTATCCCAAGTGTAAGTTCACCTCCGCTCACAAGCCGATTGCGGAGAAGTGCCCCACTTGCGGGAGCGAATATCTGGTGGAAAAGTTTTTGAAGGCCGGTCCAGTGATCGCGTGCCCGAACAAAGAATGCGAATTTGAACGGGCAATACCTGCCGAAGCAGCCACAGTCGGCTAACAGATCGGTTTCCTTTGTGTACCTTCGCGTCCTTTGTGGTAAAGGGTTTTTGAGGACGTTTCTTAAGAAACTGCACCGTTTCCGGGAAGCGCGCATCTCGTACAATGGGGAGCGCTCCTGTTTCCCGGCACACAATGCCTAAATCCTCTGGAGGTTTTTCATGGCGAAGAAGCCTACTGCTGCAGATGCTGAGCTGATCATCAAACTTTATGACCTGCGCCGCGAAGCCGAAATTCGCAAGGCGCGCAACTGGTGGCTGGTAACCTTCTGGCCAGAGAGTGTCGAAGATTTCATGAAGATAGGCGGCGCGATGGGGACGCAAGAAAATAATTGGTTGCGCCAAGTCGGGGGATATTGGAGCATGGTCGCTTCGCTCACCCTTGCCGGCGCGATTAATCAGGAACTCGTCCTGGATCCCAGCTTCAGCGGAGAGATGTTCTTCATTTTTGCCAAGGTAAAGCCGTTTCTCGGAGAACTGCGCACTAAGATGAAAAATCCGCGCATGTTCGCAAACATCGAGAAGCTGGTTACCGGCTCCAAACAGGGTCGCGAGTGGTTGAAGTACGTCGAGGGCCAAGTGGCTGCCCGCCGCGAGGCGATGGCGAAAGCGGCGAAGGCCAGCTAAGCGAACCCCATTGAGAAATTGCGTAATCGGGTAATTTAGAAATCTGGTTCTAAAATTACCCGATTACCAGATTCCACAATTACTAAATCCCACTCTCTACGAAATGTATTCTCGGATGTACTCATCCTTCGACTGCGCCAACTGGTGCGCATCGCCGTCAAAGATCACTTTCCCGTCCCGCAAGATCAGAAATGCCATCGGGACTTCACCGCGGGCTCCCGGCGGCAGTGGACGCATTTCGTTCGCTTTACGGTCAAAGTAATGCGTCGCCATAACGAAGGCATCCTGCAATCGATGGGTGACCAGCAGCGAACTGGTCTTGTAGACGTCGCGCTGCTTGATGATCAATTGGATGATGGTTGTGGAGGTAACCGGGTCCAGGCCGCCGGTCGGAGAATCATAAAGCAAAATCTCCGGTTGCGTAATAATGGCGCGCGCAATGGCGACCCGGCGGCGCATGCCTCCCGAAAGTTCCGCGGGAAACTTGTCCACTGTATTTTCCAGCTCCACGAAGCTCAAGGCTTCGCGCACCCGCTTTTCTACGTCCTCGTCAGAAACGTTTCCTTCTTCGAGCAGCCGGAAGGCCACATTCTCCCGCACCGTCAGCGAATCGAAGAGCGCGCTTTCCTGGAAAACCATTCCGACCTTTCGCCTCAACTCGAATAGGGCGTTCTCCTGCATCTGGGTCACGTCATCGCCCAGAACATAGATGCGTCCGGCATCCGGTTTCAACAGTCCCAACGCCAGTTTCAGGATCGTGCTCTTTCCCGAACCTGCGACGCCAAAGATGGCCTTGGTTTCCCCTTTAGCCAGGTGAAAAGAAATCCCGTCGAGCACGACCTTGTCGTCGAAAGCGATGGATACGTTTTCGAATACGATGGCACTGGTTGCGGCATCCGGTTCGGATGGCAAGCGCTGTTCGATCGCGGTAGGCGGTGCGGCCATGATTCAGCGGTAACCGAAAATCGCCATCAACAACTTGGTCGTGAAGAAGTCCACAAGAAGAATGAACACCGAGGACGCAACCACCGCCTGGGTAGTTGCCCGGCCTACGCCCTGGGTCCCGCCTCGGGCCGTGATCCCGTAATAACAACCCACGGTCGAGATGATAAACCCGAACAGCAGAGGCTTCAGCAGACCCATGAATACATCCTGAAACGTCAGGATCTGCCAGGCCGTGCTCCAATATTGATGAGAGTCCATCCCCAGCAACCCGCGGGCAACCGCGCCGCCCCCGATCATTCCCAACAGATCCGAGATGATCGTGAGGAAGAACAGCATGAACACCGTGGAGATCACTCGCGGCGTGATCAGCTTCTTCATCGGATCGGTGCCCAAGGCACGCATGGCATCGATTTGCTCGGTCACCACCATTGATCCCAGTTCGCTGGCCATACCCGAAGAGTTTCTCCCGGCGACCATCAGCCCGGTCAACACTGGCCCCAACTCTCGAACCATGCCCACCGAAACCAGTTGGCCAAGCAGAGACAGCGAACCAAACCGTTGCAGCGTAGTGGAACTGTTCAAAGCCAAAACCGCGCCGGTAAAGAATCCCGTGAGCACCACGATGGGCAGCGATCCGACGCCGATCAAATCTGCCTGCTGCAGCATGTCGGCAAAATAACGCGGATAGCGGAACAGGTTGGCAACGGATTGTCCCGCGAGCCGGGAATAATCCTGCACCGTTTGGACAGTGTCCTTGGCGAATTCCGTGGGAGAGATCAGTTCCATGCGCGCTCTTTTCGCACTATAGCAGAGGCCGGGGAAGCTTTCAGCTATCAGCTGTCAGCTTTTAGCAAAATGGGTGCGCAATGGCGCAGGGATAACAACGAGGAACACGTACCCGGGGAAGAGCGGAAGTCTGTATACGCCACGAACTGACGGATGAGAGCTATTCTCGCGTTTTCTTCTTAATATCAATGTTCAAGCGCTTGATCTTCTGATTCAAGGTGGAAAGCGGCACGTGGAAACGTTCCGCGGCGTCGGTCTGGTTCCAATTACACTTCTCCAGCATCTCGACGATGATCTGTCGCTCGCAATCTTCCATGATCTCGAACAGCGATGCGTCCGCGCGCCGATCGAGCACGGAAAACGCCGCAGCCCGACCCGCAATATGGTCAGGAAGAAGTTCAGGCCCAATTTCGACGTCGGTGGAGAGCACCACCGCACGTTCGATGACGTTTTCCAGTTCGCGCACATTGCCCGGCCAGGAATAGGCCAAAAGCGGACGCAGCGCCTCCGGGGTCATACGCCGCGTCGGCCGCTCATTTTCCTCCGAGTATCGGTTCAGGAAGAACCCGGACAGCAGTGGAATATCCTCCTTGCGCTGGCGCAGTGGCGGCAGATCGATGGTGATGACATTCAGCCGGTAAAAAAGATCTTCGCGAAACTTGCCTTCGCGAACCTGCTGCTTTAGATCCACGTTGGTCGCGGCGATGATGCGCACGTCGACCTGCAGTTCGTGCACTCCGCCCAGATGCATGAACTTCTTGTCCTGCAACACGCGCAGGATTTTGCTTTGGGTGTCCAGGCTCATGGTGCCGATTTCATCCAGGAAAAGCGTGCCCCGGTCGGCAATTTCAAACAGCCCTTTCTTCGAAGCGACCGCGCTGGTGAAAGCCCCTTTCACATGTCCGAACAGAATCGATTCCAGCAGGTCCGGCGGCATCGAGCCCGTATTGACCGGCACAAAAGGACGATCGCGGCGCGGCGAGTTCAGATGAATGGCTTTCGCGATAAGTTCCTTGCCGGTTCCGCTCTCGCCCTGCAGCAGCACGGTGGAACGGCTAGGCGCGACCTGGGCCACCAGATCGAAAATCTTCAGCATGGGCTCGCTCTTGCCCACGATGTTCTCAAAATTGTATCGCTGCTTGAGCGCGCGTTTAAGTTGGACGTTTTCTTCTTCCGCGCGATGCCGGGCAACCGCCGCCCGCACATCCGCCAGCAACTTCTCGTTGTCCCAGGGCTTTTGGACAAAGTTTGCCGCGCCCGCCTGCATCGCCCGGACCGCATTTTCCACAGTCCCGTAAGCGGTAACCATGATGATCGAAAGCCCCGGATCCTGGACGCGAATCTCGCCCAGCAGATCCATGCCATTGCGATCTGGCAGCGCCAGGTCGAGCAGCACCAGATCGAAGCTGCGTTCGCCGATGCGCGCTAGCCCCTCTTCGCCACTTACCGCCGACTCCACTGCGTAGCCTTCGAGTTCCAGCAGGGTTTCCAGCGATTCGCGGATTGCAGCCTCGTCGTCGATGATCAACACCGAGCCTGCTGTTGGGAGTGAGCTTTCGCCCGAGTTAGGACGCACGATTACCGCCGCTTCAGACATTTACTGCCTTCCTCGTCAGAGGGAAATCCAGGTAGAACGTGGTGCCTTCCCCGTTGCGGCTCTCCACGCGAATCTTCCCCGCATGCTCCTGGATGATTCCGTAGGTCACGGACAAGCCCAGCCCGGTGCCCCGTGCCTGGCCTTCCCGAGGCGTTGTTTTGGTGGTGAAGAATGGATCGTAGATCCGGTGGATGTGCTCCTGCGCAATCCCGGTTCCGGTGTCGGATACCATCACGCTCACACTCTCGCCATTGGTTGTCGCGATGCGTAACGTCCCGCCGTTGCTCATGGCATCTTTCGCATTCAGGAACAAGTTCAGGAAAACTTGCTGCAACCGGCCCGCATTCCCGTGGATCGGCGGCAGGTGCGCACTGCGCTCATCCTGTACTTTGATGCGCGTTACCTTGAACTGGTGCTCCAGCAGCGCCAGCGTATCCGAAATGATCTTATTGACATCAATCGCGGTGAACTCGGTCCCGCTGGTCCGCGAAAAATTGAGCAGGTTATTGACGATCTCGGAAGCCCGGAAAGTCTGCCGTGTGATCTTTTCCAACAGCGCACCCTTCTGCGCATCGCCCTGCAGTTGCTTCGAAAGCATCTGCGCATAGGAGGAAATCACTGCCAGCGGCGTATTCACTTCATGCGCGACACCCGCAGCCAGCAGCCCGATGGATGAGAGTTTGTCGGCCTGTGAAAGTTGCGCTTCCAGCTCAATCCGTTCCGTGATGTCATCCATGATGATCAGCCGGCCAATCACGCTGAAGTCCTTCGTGACCAGCGGCGCGATCGCGACATTCACCACGCGGCTTTCGCCCGTCGGCGTCCCCAGGCGGAACTTATACAAGTTGTGAATGCCCGGATTCTGCCGAACCCGGTAGAACTCCTCCACAAACGCAGCCGGGAAAACCTCGCCTAGAGGCCGCGTCAGCGCCTGCCACCGAGGCAGCGCATACATCACTTCCATCTGCGAATTCCACGACTCGATGCGGTCCGCCAAATCGACTGCCAGCACGCCTACGTTGATCGACTCCACAATGTTCTCGTTGAAGTCCTTCAATCGTTCGTACTCCGCCACCTTCTGTTGCAGCGATGCGTACAATCGCGCGTTCTGGATGGCGATTCCCAGATAGCCCGCCAAGGTTTCCAGCAACTCCACATCTTCGCTGGTCAGGAAATCCCCTTCCACCGTCTTGCCCAGGCCAAGCACAGCGATCGTATGCTTTTGAGCCCGGCAGGGAATGTAATAGTTCAGATCAAGCTTGGCGATGGCCTGCTGCGCCTCCAGCGCCTCCCGCGGAACCTGGTGCGTATTGTCGAAGAACAAATGCCCCACCGCGTCTTCTGGCCGCGGCGTGCCCAGGAAACTCAAATCCAAGCCACTGGTCTGCGTCATCCCAAAAGACTTGGCCACCACGAATTGTTGAGGCGTTTCCTCAGCGACGAACACTGCCATCCGGTCTACCAGCAGCGTTCGCGACAAACGTTCCACCACTGCGCTCAACATCTTATCCAGATCGGTTTCTGAACTTAATTCGCGTCCAAACTCGATCAGCGTTTTCCGGTAGTCATAACCCGTGCGGTAGAAATACTGGTCCATGCGCACCTGGATCCACTTGCGCACCGGATCAAACAGCAGCGCCGTAACCACAATGGCAAGGACCAGCCCGATCGGCCCTGTGCTTGGCACCTGCAAGTGAACCAGTTCAGCCACACCCGCGACCACGGCAAAATAAGCACCCGCGATCGCGCCCGCGGCCAGCGTGTAAACCATGCCGCGCTTGAAGATTAAATCCACGTCCATCAACCGGTAGCGGAAGATGGCGTACCCGAAGGTAAGCGGAAGGACCCCCAGCGACAGCACCGAAACCTTTATCGCCGACACATGGAGCACGGGGAAAAGGTAAGGGATCACATAGAACAACGTGAATGGAGTGATCGCCAAAATCGTGCCCCGGGTGATCCACTTCAACTGCTGGCGCAGAATTGGCGTGCCAGCCCGGCGGTAGTTGTACAGCAGCACTCCGGCCGCAACGATGAAGAACAGGGCCTGACAACCCATCTCCAGCCGGTCAAGATTCCAGCGAAGCACTTCGCTCGCTCGAAGCAATGACAGCGCCAGCACATGCGCACTCAACAGCACCAGCCCCGGAACATAGATCGCGGAGATCGCCCAAGGATGCCTGCGGACGAACCAGTGCCGCTCCGGAAAGGTCAGGGCGAAATGGAGAAACAGAGCAGCCTGGAGCAGTCCAGCGGTGACGTTGCCCCAGTAAATGGTTGAATCGAACCCGTTGAATTTCCCGGTGTAGTGAAACGAGTAGAAAATAAAAGAGACCAGGCAGAAAATATAAAAATGCGTCGAGCCCGGCGCCGTCCAGCGTCGCAACAGAACATACAACCCAATGCCAAGATAGATCAGGCCGATCAGACGCAGCCAGTCGTGCGGGGATTGGTCCGCGGGAACGGGAATGAGCACTACATCCACCGGGACCGATTGCCGTACCAGCGAATACGTCGCCTTCGACCAAGCGCCTACGTGATACAGTTCACGGCTTCGGCTCGCTGCTGTACTTGTCGGACGCTGGTCGATCGCCGTTAGCTGATCGCCCGCCTTGATGCCAGCCCGAGTCCCCGGTCCAACTGCGTCGATTCGGTCCGCGATGAGTCGGCCTTGATGCTCGACCCACCACACGCCATCGTACGGAACCTGGAATTGCCGCTCCGCCTGGAGGTTGAAGCTGGCATAAACCACCGCCGCCGCGGTGAGCAGGGCTAGCAGGATGGCAACAAATCGGATTTGAAAATCCCGGTTCATGGACCGTGCAGGCTCCGCTACCCGCAAAAACAGAAATTCCTGCTGCGTCTTCTGCACTTTCGCTGCCATCAGGGGAGACATAGGCGCGCCTCTAACCAGCCTCGATCCAACAGCTTCCAATATTATAGAGGCTCAACCATATCAAGGCTATGTTTTTTGGAATATACAATGTGGTATTTTGTAACCCAATGACCGATATGGTGTTAGAACGGGCACAGAAAGCATAACTCTATCCAAATGAACAATGCCGAGTTACGGTTAGACTCACCTGACGCTCGCGTACTTCGCCGTTGATTGATCCGCGGTCTCTATTCAGTTCCACGCCCGAGTAGAGCCAGAAATGGTATACTCCTCGACTGCTCTTGGGAGAGACTAATGAAGCTATCCGTAACTGTGCTGGCCTTGACTCTGTTGCTTACAACCGCTACCGCCCAGACTTTCAAAGTGTTCTATACCTTCCACTTCACGGACGGGAGCAATCCCAACGGGGATCTGATCCGTGACTCCGCTGGCAACTTTTATGGCACCACCCAATTTGGGGGCAAGTCCAACCGTGGGCTCGTGTACAAACTGAACTCGAGCGGACAGCAAACGATTCTCTACACCTTCACGGGCACAACCGATGGAGGCATTCCCATTGGCAGGTTACTTCGCGACAACGCAGGCAACCTCTATGGGATTACGTCGCTTGGCGGCGATCCCACGTGCAGTTGTGGGACCGTATTCAAGCTCTCGGAGAATGGATCGTTGAAGGTTTTGCATAACTTCAAAGGTGGTAAAGACGGTTCTCAAAACCAGGGACAGCCCGAGCTTGGGTTGGTTATGGTCAATGGAGACCTCTACGGCTCGGCAAGCTTCGGCGGCGTCGCTGGCTGTGACGGCAACCTCGGCTGCGGCGTAGTCTTCAAAGTCACCCAATCCGGCAAGGAGACGGTGTTATACCGGTTCAACGGCCAAGCGAACGGAGCGTTTCCGCAAGATCTGATCGCCGATAAGGCGGGCAACCTTTACGGTGAAGCTGGCGGCAGCTACGTGCACGGAAACGCCGGCACTGTGTTCAAGATGGACACCACCGGCAAACTGACGACTCTCTACACATTTCCCGGCGGCACGCTTGGGTTTTCTCCGCGATGGCGCTTGACTCGCAATGTAAATGGCGTCATGTATGGCGTTACCCAGTTCGGCGGGGAAGCCCCTTGCGCTCTCGGATCTGCTGGCTGCGGCGTTGTGTTCAGGCTGAGTGCGGCGGACAAAGAAAGTGTCTTACACATTTTTGGCAAGCAGGCGAACGATGGGGAAGAGCCGTCCGGAGCGATCTTGGACGTGGCCGGTAGCCTTTATGGCATGACCTTCTACGGCGGAACTGTAAACTCAACCTGTGCGTTGGGTTGCGGAACCATCTACGGCATCCGGAGCGGCAAATATTCTGTACTCTACCGTTTTACCGGCGCTGACGACGGATGGAACCCCAGCGGAGGCCTAACAAAGGATGCCGCTGGCAACCTCTACGGGACAGCCCTAAACGGTGGCAGCGAGGGGGACGGGGTGGTCTTCGAGATTACGCCGTGATGTCCAGTTCCTAACTTCCAAAGGAACAAAACTGAGAACCGAGAACCGGCAACTGGCAACTGGTTTTGAACAGGATCTGGTTGCGTCACCAGCTTCCCGGGTCGGAACAATTCCAAAAAACGGGAGAGCCGAAGCTCTCCCGCGAAGAATGCCAAAGAGGCGATACTCTTACATAGAGGTTGGCAGCCGGCAAGAAGTTGTCCGACTGCAATCTGAAAGTCGCCGTGAACCAGCCACCACAGGCCAGCGTCGATTCGCGCCCCGAAGTTGCCGAACACTGGATCACTCTGGACTCCATCCCGGGCAGCCCTCGCATGCGCTATCTCAGCGCCGGCTTAGGCCCGCCCCTACTGCTGGTTCACGGTCTACTGGGATACTCATTCTCCTGGCGCTTCACCATCCCAGCTCTGGCGCAACACTCGACGGTCTATGCCATCGACATGCTGGGAACTGGCTTCTCTGATCGCCCACCAGGCCTGGATTGCTCCTTCAAAGCCAGCGCCGAGCGCTTGCTGCGCTTCATGGATAAAACCGGACTTGCCTCCTGCGATCTTCTAGGCACATCGCACGGCGGGGCCGTGGCCATGCTGGCCGCTGCGTTGGCACCGGATCGTGTTCGGCGTTTGATTCTCGCGGATCCCGTTAATCCCTGGTCCGCCCACGGAAAGCGCCTGACTGTTCTGGTCGGCAATGCTCTGGTCGCTCCGCTCTTTGTAAGTGTCGCGCCTCGCATGCCGAGCCTGCACTCGTATTACCACCGCCGCATGTTCGGCGATCCGCGCCGCATGCCCCCCGACAGCCTCGAAGGCTACCTCAAGCCCATGCACATTCCCGGCTCGTACGAATATGCAATCGCCGTGACCCGCACGTGGAACCGCGATCTAGAGGAACTGGAATCGATGTTGCCGCGCATCGCGCAAACCCCGACCCTCCTGATCTGGGGAAGCTTGGACACCGCAGTCGACCCCGCATCAGCCAGGTCGTTGCAGCGGTGCTTCAACGATTGCCGGCTGGTGATGTTCGAGGGAGTTGGACACCTTCCCTACGAAGAGGTGCCCGATGAATTCAATCGCACCGTCGCCGAGTTCCTGTCTCCAAAGTCACGTTGATGCCCGAACAGGCGAGTGCTAACCTCGAAAGCAGAACTCCCGCAAATGAAGCCGGCCAAAACTCCGCAGCTTTCCGCGATCCAGCGCTTCTCACGCTTCCTGCATCTCGATATTCCCGAGGTGTGGGTGCGCTTCCTGTTGGCGATTGTAGGGCTGACCCTGGCTTTCGGTGCGGCCCTGTTTTCGACCGTGTCGCGAGAAGCAGGAAATTTCTGGGCGACTCTCTTACTGGCCTCCGCCGCGTTATTGCTGGCCGTCATTGTGGGCTTGACCACGGTGCCGTATCTCGCCCGCCGCGTAGCTGGCGCCCGCATCCGCGACGCTTTCGATTACGACGTTACCCGGGTCGGAATCGTGTACGTAGCCATCGTTATGGTCATCGGAATCGCCGCCCTGAACACAGGCAACAATTTGCTTTACATCGTCGTAGCCGCGATGATGGGCGCAATTCTGGTTTCTGGGGTCGCCTCGGCTCTGGTGCTGCGCGACCTTGAGTTGGACGTTCGCCTTCCGGAACACGTCTTCGCTGGCCGCGCGATGGCGGGCAGAATCGTGTTGCGTAATCCCCGGCGCTGGTTGCCGTCGTTTTCCGTGAACGTGGTGCCGGTCAAAAAAGACGGCGGCGGAAAACATTGGCAGTGGATGCCCACAACCTTTATAGTTCCGCCCGGGCGTCCGCCGGAAAAGCAGTGGATGCAGTTTCGGGATTACAAACTGCGGCGAGTACCACGAACCGAAGCCGCGCCGCGCATCTTCGAAGGCTCGGCGTATTTCCCCTATGTTCCCGCCGGCAGCGAACTGAAAGCCGACCTGGAGCTGTGTTTCGACCACCGCGGATGTTATCAGCAGAAGAGCTTCGGCCTGGCGACACGTTTTCCTTTCGCGTTCCTGACCAAGACTCGCCAGGTGCCGTTGGCCCGAGAAATCATCGTGTATCCACGAGTGGAACCTGCCGACGAATTTTTCGAGATTTTGCCAATGATCACCGGGGAGTTCGAAACCTTTGCCCGGGGCCGGGGCGATGATTTGTATCTGATCAGGGAATACATGCCGGAAGATTCGGCTCGGCACGTCGACTGGAAGGCGACCGCGAAATCTGGCTCGCTCAAGGTGCGGGAGTTCAGCCGCGAGGACGAGCGCAAGCTGCGCATTGTATTCGACAATCCGGGCGCGGGCGTCGTTTCGGAGAAGGCGTACGAGGACGCGGTCGCGCTGGCGGCGTCGTTGAGTTGGCACTTTGCTGGAGAGAACACGGAAATCTCCTTTGTCTCTCAAGGCTATAGCGGAGAGCCTGATATTTACCGGTTTTTGGCGCATCTGGCGGTGGCGCAGCCGCAGCCCTTGCCGTCGGTGGTCGAAAGTCTCCGGCCTTCCGATGACTACAACATCATTCTTACGACTCGGCCTCGCGGCAGCATTCCCACTGCGCTCTGGGCCTGCTCCTACTTCGTTTTCATTGGAGCCGCCTAAGAGCACCTTTGTGTACCTTCGTGTCCTTTGTGGTTACCGCGTTCTTCGGATATGCAAACCAATAACCACAATGGGCACGAAGGTACACAAGGGGAAGTCAACCTGTGAGGACCAATCTGGGCATATTGGAATTTCTAGTGCGAAATAGGTAAATCTCCCTCTTTTCATTGGCCGCGTTTCGGCATATACTCGCGCCCGTTGCTTCGAAGCGACGGTGCAAGGAGAGCCCCATGCATGTTTATGATTTGATTAACACACAGGATACGCATATTGCCGATGCCAATCAGGCCGTGCTCGAGGTGGCGCGAGCGATGGTCGAGCGCAACATCGGGGCGGTGCCGGTGCTGCGCGACGGCCTGCTGGTCGGCATCTTTTCCGAGCGCGACCTGATGAAGCGTGTGGTAGTCGAAGCACGCGACCCTCGCACCACTCGGGTCGACGAGGTCATGACCGACGATCCGCTCACGGTCACTCCGGGAGAGGATCTCGAAACCTGCATGATCCTGATGCGACGGCACGGTTTCCGCCATCTGCCGGTCTGCGAAGGCAAGCAACTGCGAGGGATCGTCTCCCTGCGCGACATCCTGCTGCATGACCTGAACGAAAAGGATCATGAAGTCCGGATGATGCGAGCGTACATCCAGGCGTCGCCAGAAGTGTAGACAGATCGGTTCGACGCGGGTTGCAGCGTTGCCGTTCTGGGACGGAGTTTACTGTCTAGTACCGGGTACCCCCCTCCCCCTTTGGCTGCAAAATCTTGAAAACAATCGATCAGTTTTGGGACTAGGTGCTAGATCTTTGAGTTTACAGGAGTTACGGGCAAAATCCAGAGAACATGGGAGTTAGGGGTGGCGGGTCGGCACTCGCGTTTCGTTTTGGGACTAGCAAGCTGGGGGCAACGGCGCGCCAGACCAGCAACAGATTGTCAAAGATCTTACATTATCTTGTAGATAATGTGCCTTGTATCAGAGTATCTGGTTTGAAGCGGATGGTCAATCAGAAAAAGGGTTTCGGGTTGGGTTCTGGATTAGGAATCGTGGGTTCGCCCTCGCGTGCGGCAGGCTGGCGGCCAGGCATTGTTTTTTGTCCAAAAACGAGAATGCCTTTTGATGAAAACAAAGGGCTGTTTGCGGAAAAGCGGAATCTCTTTGACAAAGAAGATTTTGGCGGGATAAATTGTCGCGCACTGTAACTCAACTGTACCGCCGAGTTGCAGTGACCCCAGGGGAACCGTCTCGAATTTCATTTCACCGCTTAGGAGGTTTCTCGCATGAAGCTCACAGCCACGTTGCTGTTGACGATTTCACTCGCGGCACCATTCGCGTTGGCCCAAAACCCAGCTATCCAACACATCATTGTCGTTGTCCAGGAAAACCGCACGCCCGACGATTTGTTTCAAGACCCTAACTTGAAAGGTGCGGACATCGTCCTGGCAAGTACGGGAGGAATGTGCGGCACGACGCAGGTTCCCCTGCTGGGCCGACCTCTTGCAGACTGCGCCGACCCCAACCACAGCCACAACGATGGTTGGGTGCCCTCGTATGACGTTGGCAAAATGGACGGGGCCTGTACAACCAAGATGACCTACCCCACTAAGTGCAACCCGAAGTATCCGCCTTATCCGTGCCCAGCTAACAATCAGGGCGCGACCGATTGCACTGAGTACTCCTACGTCAGCGATCCCGCTATCGGGCCCTACTGGCAAATCGCTGAGGATTACGGCTTCGCGAATTACATGTTTCAGACCAACCAAGGGCCCAGTTTTCCGGCGCATCAGTTCCTGCTTTCCGGGACCTCGGCGCCCGGTTCGACCCAAAATCCGGACTACACTTACTTCGCCGCCGAGAACATGTCGAATGGCGCCCACCCCATGGAAGACGCCGGATGCGCCGCGACCTCGGACCAACTCGATGCTCTGATTTCCCCGCCGCCGGCGGACGACGAATCGACGTCAATATATCCCTGCTTCGAGCATCCGACCTTGACCGACTTGCTCGATCAAAACAACGTCTCTTGGAGATACTACGGCGATCAGGACAACTCCATCTGGACAGCCCCGAACGCCATCAGCCATCTCTGCAATAACAGCGTGAGCACCGGCGGGGGCGGCTGCGGGTCGGGCAACGGATCGAACAACGACTGGAACAAAAATGTGGGACCGTACATAGAACTCGCACAAGCGGGCCCACCACCCTCATTGGCACCCTTCCTGCGAGATCTGCAAAACTGTAGCCTGGCTCAAGTCACCTGGGTAATTCCGGACGGCCGATGGTCGGACCATCCCTCGCAGAACATTGGGCTTGGCCCCGACTACGTTGCGAGCATTGTTAATGCAGTCGGAGGGACGGGACCGCCGGTGAACAATTGTGGCTTCTGGAACAACACCGTCATCCTAATTGTGTGGGACGACTGGGGCGGCTGGTACGACCACGTGAATCCAGCCAAGCCAACCGGCCCTGGAATCGGATATTCAAATGATACTGGGGGGCAGTACGTATACGGCTTCCGCGTTCCACTGCTCGTCGTCTCCACCTTCGCTAAGCAACACTACATATCAGGGCCAAAGACGAGCCCTATCTACTACGACTTCGGCAGCATCCTCAGGTTCATTGAGAACACCTTCCTGCCCTCCAACACTTTTATCAACCCCACCTACCCATACGCGGATCAGTTCGTCGCTTTTGGCAAGAATGATCTCTCCGACTTTTTTGGCTACCCAAGCGTGCCAAGATCCGTTTCAGCCGATTACGTTGGTGAACAACAGTCAGCTCTGTACACAGACCCTGTGCAAGTCGAATCAATGTGACGCAACCTGTTTTATCAATTACCAGGGTAGACACGAGGATCCTGACACCTACTAGATCACAGACCGCCGCAGGCCAGGTGCTGGGGGGGCCGGCCAAGCACAGGCTACGGCGTGATCTCGAAAACCACGCTGTAGGCTGTGCCGTAGAGATTGCCCTTATCGTCGAAGATCAATCCGCCCAGCGGCTGCGCGCCATCCGCCCCGTCGAACTTATGCAAAACGGTATACGTCCACGTCCCGTTGCCGGAGGGGGCTAGCATGTAGACCACACCGCAGCCTCCAGAGCATCCGTCGGTGCCGCCCGCAACGGTCGCGCCATAGAGATTGCCCGCCTTGTCGATGACTACGCCGCCAGTGGGGAAGCTGCCGTTCATCGGATTTGGGAAAGCGTACAGCACGGTATGCCTCCAACCCCCGCTCCGCGCTCGCGTCAGCCTGAAGACTGTGCCGCAGTGAGTTTCACCGCAGGTATTGCCCCCGCCTTGCGTCGTGGTGCCGTAAAGATTCCCCGAGCGGTCGAGGACCACGCCAGCATACGGTCCTACGCCGTCCTTGCACGGAGATCCACCTGGGCAGAAGCTGTAAAGCACACGCTCATTCCAGACCCCGCCCGAGGTGGGTTTCAGCCTGAAGACTGAGCCCCCGCCGTAGGCACCGCCGGAAAAGGTCGTACCGTAGAGGTCGCCGGTCTTGCCGAAGATGAGGGCGGCGTATGGAAAATCTCCGTCGGCATAATTGAAGCTGTGAAGTATCGTCTCGTCCCAACCGCCGGAGCCGGGGGTCAATTCGAAAACGATGCCATCACTGTATGATCCGCCAGCCAGGGCCGTGCCATACAGGTTGCCGAGCCCATCCATGATCACCGCAGACGGGTCGCCTCCATCCGGGCAGTGATATTGAAGGCAGAACTCATACAGAACGTTGAAAGTCCAGCCGCCAGAGCCAGACGTCATCTCGAAAGCCGTGCCACCGCCCGTCCCGCCCCCGAAGGCGGTGCCAAATAGATTGCCCGCTGCGTCGAAAATGAGGCCGCCATTTGGACTGCCTCCATCTTGGCCGTTGAAGCTGTGCAGAGTGGTCAAGGTCCAGCTATGCGCGCCCGGCGTCAGTTCGAAAATAGTGCCATCGTTGTGGTCCCCGCCAGCCCCAGTTACGCCATACAGATTACCCTTCGCATCGAACGTTAGCCCGCTGAAAAGTCCGCCTGGAACCGTATGCAGAATCTTGAATTTGGGTTTCGCCGCAGTTGTACCTATCAATGAGGCCACAAGCGCGAGCATCGCCAAGGACTGGCGTACAAGGATGGGAATCCGCTTTCGCAGCATAGCAAACTACCTCATCGCGAACCACGACCGGGGAGACGGTCCAAACCGTCCGCAGGCGGAAACTATAGCACGATTTCAGCCGTGAATCCGATGGATTCTCGAAACGAAACCTAGGTCAAGCTGGTGAATTCGCGAGAGAGCTTTTGGTAGGGGAGAAGAATCGCCGGGCAGGATGAGCCACGGCCAACAAACGCAGAATGCTTTGTCGCCTCCCACCCTTCCGCAGAGACGTGTCCAGTCCCATGACATGCTTTACAGTTTGTCCCGGGACATCCTTTACAGTTTTTACTCGGCTTCGGGGTTCGGAAGCCAGCGTTCGACCGTGGTCGAGCGGCGGCTATTCAGATCCAGTTCACGGACCAGGGTCTGGCAGTAGTACACCAGGACTCGTTGCTCGACTTGCTGCAACTGCACCCACTCTCCGCGCAGCGCCTTGGCGATTTTCCAGCGGGCGCCGTAGGCGTCGAGATTTCCCTGCCGGCCCACTTTCAATACGTGGGCTCCCGTCGGATACTCCCAGCGTGGAGGATGAGGATCGTAACTACGTTCGCTCTTACGCCACACGCTGGCCGGAGTTCGCATGCCCAGGGCTTCGTGCGGACGGACATGATTGTGCTCCCAGCGATAGGCATCGAGCCAGGGCTGCGGTTCTTTTCGGGGCGCGCCCCGCGCCTGCAGCGCCCGTTCCAAGGCCGCCGTGAAAACGTTCGACTTTGCCCTGCGTCTGGGGATGGCGAAAACCGCTCCAATGCAGCTGGATGCCTTGCTTCATCAGCCATACCGTCAGGTGCGTGGCGCCGGTCGGGGCTCGCGCACTCCACCACGGAACGCCATGATCCATCAGCATCGCATCGGGTACGCCGCAGCTGGCAAAGGCCGTCTCCAGTTGCTCGCGCACCAACTCGGCGTGCGCGCTCCATACCGCTTGCAAGACCACGAGGTAGCGGCTGTGATCATCCAACACGGACAACGGGCCGACGGCCGCGTTCCAGCCTTTCGGGCTTTTGAAATCCATTTGCCATAACTGGTTGGGCGCGCCCCGTTCGAATCGGCCTGTGGCCTGAGAGTGCCGGTCCTGATCCCGCACCAAATCGTGACGCAACAGAACCCGGTGGATGGTGCTGCGGGTTAACTCGACCTTCTCCCGCGCCAGCAGGACTTGCAGTTTGCGTGCGCCCCAGTCGGGATAGCGCTGGCGCACCTCCACCACACGCTGCTCGACCTCCGCAGCGGTTCGCGTAGGACTCTGCCGCGGACGCCGGCTGCGTTCTGCGATCCCCGCCAGACCCGCTTCCTGATAACGCTTCCGCCAGAGACATCCCGTGGGACGGGAGATGCCGAACTCCTGGCACAAGGCGGAAAACGACTTGTCCTGTCGCGTCGCCGCCACTACGAATCGAACTTTCTGTTCTTCGACATCCATGGTCTGCCACGGCATCCTTTACAGGAGAAGCCGTTTAGCGCCCTGTGCCGGGAGTTCCGCATCTCTCGTCCCACGGGATGTCTCTCGCGGAAGCGCTATCCAGACGCGGGCTTGGCCGGGATTGCAATCTTTATGGGACGATCGCCGGGCGACCACGTCGACTTCAACACGACCTTCGGATCAGTAATACGAGATGATGCCGTAACTTGGCCCTGTTCAATGGGGTGCAAGAAAAGAACCGTGTTGCTGTTGTAACATCCCCATTTCACTTATTGATCCGCAGTGGCCCAATTCTCGATCATCAGCACGGCGGATTATTAAAGTCAGTGAGATCAATTCTTGGACTCGCTCGGAGTGCATCTCTGCAAGGATATCGCCGCAACGCACAATGCAACCCATAATAGGGATCGCCTGCACGTACTTAGAAGGACTTACGCAGCCGTCCGTGACCTGCAAGTTGTTGAATGTGTAAGATAGCCACACTCTGAAAAGGCTGGCGTCGGCGGTTCAACTCCGTCCCTGGCCACCACATCTTTCAGTGACTTAGCAGCCCAGCCCGAAATTTCACACCTGTGATTTCACACCTGTGGTTGCTCGCTAAACTACTAAGCGAAAAAAAAGCGAACACGCTAAACTCTTCGCGTGGACGAGGGCCGCATACGCGTGTTTTGATCAGGTCTGTCGTCAACCAGAACGTCTGGCCGCACCTTAGACCAGGGCCACTTCGTCCCGCTCAATGCTGAAATGATTCGAGCAGACTGTCGAAACTACTCTGTCATGCGGGTTGCAAAATTGTCTTAAGCCGAGGATCTTAGAGGAGCAACAAAACGACAGATTTCGGGTTCTACTTTAGTAGAGTGCGCCAGTATCCGTCCATTTCTCTTTACTTGTTGACCGTTTGCCTGGCAGGCCCAGCGTCTGCATCGCAGCAGACGACAAATCCATGGGCCACGATTCCGCGGCCGTCGCGCGCGGTTTCGGCTCCGTACGACTCCCAAGCTGAACGCCAGCTTCTTGATCTTGCGAATCAGGCCCCATCACAGAACATTGGGCTTGGCCCCGACTACGTTGCGAATATCGTAAATGCGGTCGGGGGGACGGGACCGCCCACGAACAATTGCGGCTTCTGGAACAACACTGTCATCCTGATTGTGTGGGACGACTGGGGTGGCTGGTACGACCACGTGAACCCCGTCCCCAACCATTGGCCAAGGAAACCTCGGGTACCCGAATAATACTGGCCAGCAGTACGTGTATGGGTTCCGTGTGCCTCTGTTGGTCGTCTCCACTTTCGCAAAGCAGCATTACATTTCAGGCCCAAAGGCAAGCCCCATCTATTACGATTTCGGCAGCATCCTCAAATTCATCGAGAACACTTTCTTGTCGTCCAGCACCTTTATCAACCCGGCTTATCCCTACGCCCGATCAATTTGTTGATATTCCCCCGACACGGACCGCCGACCTTTCGGACTTTTTCGACTGCTTTGGGCCACAATGCCACCCGTTTCAGCCGATCACCTTGGTGAACAACAGTGCGCTTTGCAACCAGACCACATGCGGGTCGACGCAGAACCAGTGTAACGCGGCCTGTTTTATCAACTACATCGGCAAGCACGAGGACCCTGACACTTACTAAGATTCCCGACCGCGGCTATGGTGTGACCTCGTACACCGCGCCGTATGCAGTACCGTACAGGTTGCCTTTCTCGTCTAGGACCACATTACTGGGCGGCAGGCCCCCACCGTTACCGATGAATTGGTGCAACACGTTGTATTTCCACTTGCCATTTGCGCCGGGGCTCAGTTTGTACAGCACGCCACAACCGTTATAGCAACGCCCGTTACCGCCCTGTGCGGTTGTTCCGTAAAGATTACCGGCTTTGTCAGAGACCAGCCCGCTGCTCGGATAGAACCCGTTCGCTGGGTCTGGGAAAACCCAAATGATCTCTTCCTTCCAGTGCCCACCTGAGGTCGAGACCAACTTGAAGACCGTGCCGCAGAATTCGCCGTCGCAAGAACCGCCGCCCCCGCGGGTTGTACCATAGAGGCTTCCCGACTTATCGAAAATGACGCCCTCGGAGGGACCCGCGCCGTCGGTTCCGTCGAACTGCCACAATTTTCTGTGCTTCCAACCACCAGACCACTTGCTTAACTCGAAGACTGTGCCGGCCTCGGCATTGAAGGTGCCAGCCGTCGTGCCATAAAGATTGCCAGCGGCGTCGAAGATTAGCGCCCCCGACGGGTCAAAGCCTGTTTTGGTACCTTGAAAGTCGTAAAGTACCTGCTCGGTCCAGTCGCTCGCGCCTGCGGGTGCCAGTTCGAACGCGACTCCTTCGTCGTAGGTGCCGCCTGCAGCCAATCCGAATAAGTTGCCGGTGCCGTCCATGGCCAAGGGACCGGGGAACCCTCCGTCGGGACAGTGGTACTGCACACAAATAGTCGTAAAGTGTGGCAAACGTCCATCCGCTTGCCCCCGGCACCATCTCATACGCTACGCCTCCACCCTGAGAACTTGGTCCTCCCAGGGCGGTGCCATAGAAATTCCCCGCCGCGTCGAAAATGAGGCCGCCATTTGGGGTGCCTCCATCTTGGCCGTTGAAGCTGTGCAGCGTCGTCAAGGTCCAGCCGTGGGTGCCGGGCTTCAACTCGAAAATGGTGCCCTGTTTATCGTCGCCGCCTGCGCCAGTTACTCCATACAGATTGCCTTTCGCATCGAACGTTAGTCCGCTGAAAAGTCCGCCCGGAACCGTATGCAGAATCTTGAATTTGGGCTTGGCCGCAGCTGTGCCTGTCAAGGAGGCCACAAGCGCGAGGGTCGCTAAGGACCGCAGAAGGATGGGAGACCGCTTTCGCAGCATGGCAAACTACCTCGTTGCGGAACGCGACCGGGGAGGCCGGTCAAAACCGTTTACGGACAGGAACTATACCACGATTTCCATTCAAAATTGTTTCGCCCGGACACCTGTCCGACTAACCTCCTAGTGCCACTCCGAGAATTCCCAACCATTTGCTATCCTCCGTGGATGTTGGGTGGGTTGGGAAGAAGGTGAGTGGATTGGAACGAGGTTGACTGGCGGCAGCAGGCGAAGCGACGGCGCTCGTTTGGCCTAGCGGGTTAAGGGGAGGGTTTTCCACTGAGAGCTTTGGTCCCTGCGGGGCCTGAATCGAGGTGGCAGATTCTAATCGCAGCGCTGAAGCGTGGCGCCGCTCAAAATCTTCTCCCTGCGGGGCCTGAGTCGCTTCTGCGGCTTGGCGGCACGGCTGAAGAGGCTGCGGAAGAAGTCGTCGAGGACGCAAGAAGCTTACCTCAGGCGCTAAAGCGCGGACACAGTTTTCAACTGTTTGGCGGCCGACTGAAGTCGGGTCCTTCCCAAAACCTGCGTGAGCCGGAGTTTTTCCGCAACCACTGGAAGCCGTGCTCTCCCGGAATCTTGCGGGGCTTGGGCGGTTTGGGGCGCGTTGTCTGCTCCCAAATGGCTGACGGACCTTTGCTCCGCCTGGACCCTTCGACTGCGCTCTGGGTGGGCTCGCGAGGGTGCCCGTCCCCACGCGAGCAGGGGCGCTCGTCCTAAACGGGCATGGCTGGCCCCGATGGTAACCATCCTATGGTGCGAATCTGACGTGTGCGTTGCGTAAGCTGGAATCTATCTCGCTGGGAACTAGCTGTTTAGAAAAGCTGGTGGGGGTAACTGTTACCTTAGGTTACTTTCGTCCATTGACCGCTGTAACAGAACTGGTAAGGTCAATCTAGAAAAAGAGGGTGAAGCAATACCCGTTCGGCAGTTTGGAGGAATGCGCCAACCCCATGAGTGCCAACATCCAACTCGCGTTATGGGTTGCCCACCCGGTCCTGGAGTTATGCCTGGCTGGAGTGATGTTCTGGCGGCGGCTGCATCGGACGTTTCCAATCTTTTTCGCCTACGTCGTTTTTCAGGTAGTGAACTTCCTGGTATTGTTCCCGATTTACCGGTCGAACGCGATTATGGCTTATTTTTATGCCTACTGGATCAGTGCGGCGATCAGCCTGGCGATTGGGTTCAAGGTCATACACGAGATTTTCCTGGATGTGTTTCGTCCGTACCACACGCTGAAAGATCTGGGAACGGTGCTGTTCAAGTGGGCTGCGCTGGTCATGCTACTGGTGGCGATGGTGGTGACGGCGGCCAGCCCGGCCGGTGGGGATACGCCTCTGGCCCAAGCGGTCATCATCGGGCAGCGATGTGTCAGAGTCATTCAATGCGGGCTGATTTTGTTTCTTCTGGTTTTTTCCAAGTACCTGGGAGTTTCCTGGCGGCAGCACAGCTTCGGCCTGGCTCTAGGACTGGGTGGATACGCTACGGTCGATTTGATTGGACTGGCTCTGTTTTCGGGAGGACAGATCCATCCGCCCACGGTGAGCCTGGTCAATACGACGACCTATAGTGTCGCCATTCTTGTCTGGATTGCGTATGCCTGGGTGAAACCGGCGTCCCGCGAACCATCTGCCAACCTGCTGATGTCAATGCGCTGGGACCAGGGTCTTAGCGACCTGCATAACCCGGCGACAGGCGACTCCTTGATTCCGATGTTTGAAAGCATGGTCGACCGTGCGTTCTCGGGGGCTCCGAAAGAGATGCACCAGGAAGAAATCGAAGACAAGGTTGTTGTTAAGAAAATGCCTGCACCCGAGAAAACCACGCACTCCTTTTCTGCTCACGCTGTGACCAAGGGTTAAGCGTGGGTTTTGTCTCAATCCTGGACAGCCGCTTTTCTGATCGAAAAAAAATTTCAAGAAACAACGGGCCAGAATCGTTTTAACCCCGGCCATGCTATCCCTTTGAAGAATTGGGGGAAGAAACGCATTGGTCGAGTCCTCCGCAGGGCTTAACGCGGGCGGTAGACCGTCATGGTTAAAATAATTTCGGATGAGAACTTGACACGACGCGCTATAATGCCTGCCCAGTGAGGGTCGCCGCTCCCAGGGGACCCGTACTAGGAGAACAATCCATGAAACGTGCGGTCAGGATGTTGTTCCTGATGGTAGGTCTGGTCTGTGCAATCTCCGCGCTTGCTGCTCCTGTGGTCCCTACACAGGAAGACGGCGCGCCGGTACCGTGTTGCACGGGAAACGGATGCCGCTAAGGCATTCCGTTTATTTTACGAGCTGCCGGTAGGCAGCATTCGAATTCAGCAGGCTGACGATTGCAAAAGCAACGTCAGCCTCTTTTTTTGTTTTTGTTTTCGTGTGATTCGAGCAGATCAGCGGTTGATGTGATCCGGCGTAGGCTTTGCGCCAGCTCTTGAAGGTCAGAAGTCGGCGGCTGGCAGGTAAATCCAGCACAGACTACAGCCACGGTTTTCCCTTCCTTGACTGCCGATAGCTGCGGAATTGTTTCCGCCAACGCCGGTGGAAGATTCTGCGCGACCGCCTTGCCCGGTGGCAGTTTGAGTACTGCTTTACTGGCCGAATACGGCGCAACTGCAGCGTCATTGAGCCGATCGGCTAGTTCATCATCTCCCATGATTACGATCTGCGTATGGGGCTGCGAAAGGTGCACTGCGGCGATTCCATAGGTTGCGGCGAATAGGCCGTACTGCCCAGCCATTCCCGCGAGGACTTCGATGGTCTGCTCGGCCCGGTCGCGGAGAGCTGCCTCGTTGGTGTAGGCGTGGAGCCGGAGCAAAGCAATCGCTGCAACCGAGTTGCCCGCCGGAGTGGGTGAATCCTGGAAGGGCTTGCGGCGGGTGCCCAGAACGCCCAGAATCTTCTGCTTCGGAGTCGTTTCGGTATCGAAGAAGCCGCCCGAAACCGGATCGAAGAAACGCTCGACCATGGTATCCGCGATGCGTCTGGCGAAATTGAAATAGCTGAGATCGGCAGTGGCTTCGTAAGCGTCGAGGCAGGCAACGACAGTGAACGCGTAGTCGTCGAGCACGCCCCGGATTTGACGGCGTTCCGCCGTGGCATCGGAATACGCGAGCACATGCAGCAGGCCATCTTCCGCGCGCCATGCTTCGGCAAGGATGCGATCGAGCGAGCGCAGTGCGAAATGTTGCGCGCCTTCGAGCTCCAGCACTTTCGCAGCTTCGAGATACGCCGAAATACAAAGCGCGTTCCATCCGGCGTAAACAGTTTTGTCGACGTAGGGAGTGGGCCGCTTCAGGCGGGCGGTATACATCTTTTCCTTGGCCGATCGCAGCAAGCTTCCGACCTGGTCTTGCGGCAGACTCAGCCGTTTGGCGATCTCTTCCACGGAGGCTCGCTGATACAGCACGTTCTTGGCGGGATTGTGGTGCATCTCGCCAATTTCATTGATGTCGTAATGCAGGCAGGCCACTTGCGCTTCCTCTTCGGTGAGAACGGACTGGGCTTCGTGCAGAGTCCAGGTGAAATAATCGCCGTCGTCGTCCATGGAGTAGTCGGCGTCCTGGGAAGCGTAGAAACCGCCGTGGTCGCGGTCGCTGAGCCATTCGTCCATCCATCGAATAATGTCTCGGGCTACCGCTGCGAAGAATTGTGAGCCGGTGGCTTGATAAGCATGAACGTAATTCTTCAGCAGTTCGGAATTGTCATAGCACATCTTTTCGAAGTGCGGCACAATCCAGCGTTCGTCGACGGAGTAGCGATGAAATCCGCCTGCCAGTTGGTCGTAGACCCCGCCACGGGCCATCTTTTCGAGGGTGGTGACAAACACGTTGCGCAGTTGTTCGTCCCCGCAGCGCACGTATTCGCCGATCAGCAAATCAAGACCAGCCGGATGAGGGAACTTGGGAGCGCTTCCGAAGCCGCCATTTTGGGGATCAAACATCTTCAACGCTGATTGGACGATGGTGTCGATCACGGCGGGAGAAAACTCGGCGCTTTTTCCAGCAAAGGATTCCGCGTGCGAGATGGCGCCCTCGACCATCTTGGCTTGTTCGATCACGTCGGCGTTCTTCTCGTCATACGCGTTTGCGATGGAGAGCAATACGCGCTTGAAGCTGGGACGTCCGTAGTGGTCATCCGGAGGGAAGTAGGTTCCGCCATAAAACGGCTTGCCGTCAGGAGTGAGAAAAGCGGTCAGCGGCCATCCGCCTTGCCCGCTGATTGAACTGACGGCGACCTGATAGCGGCTATCGATGTCGGGACGCTCGTCGCGATCAACCTTCACGGCGATGAAGCGCTGGTTGATAAGCTCTGCGATTTCAGGATTGTCGTAAGACTCACGGTCCATGACGTGGCACCAGTGGCACCACACCGCGCCAATGTCGAGCAGGATGGGTTTGTTCTCCCTCTGTGCGATGGCGAAGGCTTCCTCGCCCCATTCGTGCCAGTGGATGGGCTGATGCATCGCGGAGCGGAGATAGGCGGAAGACGCCTTGGAGAGGGAGTTGAGGGTGGTCGTGGTCATGACTCCTTCAGTTTAAACGTTCGACGCGGGCCGTGCCTGTCCCATCGCTGATTGTAGATTTGGACCGGCGAGAGCGCCCGTCCTCCACAAACTTTGTGAGCTGTAGTAGGCTGCCTGTGTTCCCCATGAACGCCGAATCCACTCCCCAGCGGCAAACGCCGGACTCCCTGATGCTGTACGGCTTCTGGTATCGCGCCCTGCCCAGCGGTCAGGTCACGCGGAACCGTTTGCAGAAGGCCATGCTGCTGGAGATGCCCCTGGTCATCGGCCGTGATCGCCAGGGAAAAGCTTTTGCGCTACGCGATGCCTGCCCCCACCGGGGTATGCCGCTATCGTGCGGCAGGTTCGATGGTCAGCAGTTGGAGTGCAGCTATCACGGCTGGAAGTTCGATGCTCACACGGGCCAGTGCCGGCTCATTCCTTCGCTGACTTCCGACCAGGAGTTGAAGGTGGACCGCATCTACGCCGGCAGTTACCCCTGCGAGGAGAGCGACGACTACGTTTGGGTATTCATTCCTGAGCCTTCTCCGCCGGGAGCTGGTTTTAGTAAAGCAGTCGAGCCGTCTTTTGCAGCGCCGCGCGTTCCGACTTTTGGGGCCAAGTATAAGATCGCGTACCTGACGGCTGACCTGCCTTGCAACGTGGACCATGGGATCATCGGGCTGATGGACCCGGCACACGGGCCGTTTGTCCATCAAGCATGGTGGTGGCGCAGCCGGCATAGCATCCACGAAAAACAAAAGAATTTCGAGCCCATCCCCATGGGATTTCGCATGAGCGCGCACACGCCCAGCTCCAATAGCGCGCCTTACAAGCTGCTCCGGCTTTACGCGGATGCGGACTCGATCACGACCACGATTGATTTCGTTCTGCCCAACCTGCGCCTGGAAACGATTCGGGCAGGGAAATACTGGTTCTCGAGCCTCACTACCGTGACCCCCATCACCCGCACCCACTGCCGCATCGATGTGGTGGCTTGCTGGAACATTTTTCGTTGGGTTCCTTTCGGACCGGCGCTGCTTAAGTTTGTGTTTGCGAAGTTTGTCGAACAGGACCGGCAGACGATGGAGAATCAGTCGGAAGGCTTGAAGCATAACCCGCACCTGATGCTGATCGACGATGCGGATCGTCCTGCAAAGTGGTATTTCCAGTTGAAGGCGGCGTATCTGGAGTCACGCAGTAACGGCGCAGAGATGCGTCATCCGATGAGTGGGGCGGTCACGTTGAAGTGGAGAAGCTAGAGTCCTCTGTCACGAGTCTGGCATCGAATCAATCCAACCGGGATCGTTAGACCTGCAAACAAGAAAGAGGATTGAACACAACATGTCGGAGCGAGAAATTGAAATTCCCATGCAGGGCGGATCTTGCGAAGGTTTTCTCTATTGCCCCGAGGGCGAGGGGCGCTGGCCGGGCATTCTTTACCTGACTGACATCGGCGGCATTCGTCCGTCGAACCGGGAGTCGGCCGGGCGCTTGGCCAAGGAGGGCTACGCAGTTCTATTGCCCAACGTTTTCTATCGTACCGGGCGAACGCCCCTCCAGCCGGCTCTTCGGACTCTGGCGACGGAGGAAATGAAAAAGCAGCGCATGTCCGAACTGACTCAGCCGCTGCCGCCCGAGCGCATGGAGGACGACGCATCTGCCTACGTCGGCTTCCTCAGTTCCCAGGATTGCGTTCGCGAGGGCAAGATGGGCGTCGTGGGATATTGTTTTACCGGCAAAATGGCTTTGTACACGGCCGCAGCCCAGCCCAACGTAATCGCCGCCGCGGCGTCTTTTCACGGTGGAGGCCTTTTCACCGAAACGCCTACCAGCCCGCATCTTACTTTGCCTCGCATCAAAGCGCGCCTGTACTTCGCGCACGCCACTAACGATCGCAGCATGCCGGAAGAGGCGATCGCGAAGCTCAACCGTGCTCTGGAGAGTTGGGGTGGGAAGTACGAGAGCGAAACTTACACGGACGCGTATCACAGTTGGACGTCCTCGGACAGCCCTGTCTACAACCCGCCGCAGGCCGAACGTGCGTTCCGAAAGCTTCTGGATCTGTTACAGGAAACGTTGAGCTAGGGCACAGAATTACTTGATGATTGCCGAGGTTTCGCTGGTTGCGCGAAGCGCTCCAGCGGTCGCTGTTACTCATCTTTTACCAGCCAGTCCAATGCCTCTTCGCGGGTCTTGAACGTCGGCAAGTCCCGCTGGGAAAAATTCTTGATGTGTTCGTAGAACACTCGGGGCAGGTTTTCTATTCCTACCCAGGCAGACTTCTTGAGATGAGGCCGGTCGAAAACGGCGCTCTCCTTAAGACTGGTGATGGCTTCGCGATCGAATTCGGCTCCGGTGAAATCCGCAAGCAGCAGGACGGAGCCCCGCGGCTCTTGCATGACATAGTGGGGAACGGTGCGGGAAATCTTCAGCAACTCGGCGGCCGAGCAATGAGACACGTCGATCAGCAGGATGGCTTTGCCCTGATGCGTGATCAGCCGTATGCGGTCTTCCATAGGGGAACCGAGTCGCAGCCGTGCGCGAAAGCTAAGAAACTGTCACCCCAACAACGTCTCGACCACGTTATATACTTCCGCGAGCGCGGAGTCCAGCGCTTCCTCACCAAATGACCTTGAGTCCTTCGTAGAGCCCAAATTTCTCATCGGAAGTCACGATTGGAATCCTCTCGGACTGGGCTTGGGCGATAATTTGGCGATCGAAGGGATCGCGGTGGTGAAGTGGCAACCCGAATAACTGAAAGGCATGCTCCGCTGAGTAGGGCAATATTCGAATGTCTAAATCCTGAATTGCTTGACGCGCAGTGGCCGCCGAGAGCCGCAGCTTGCCCAGGGATGCTTTGATTGCGATCTCCGCCAAGGAAACCGTGCTTAGCTCGAGAACATTGTGTGGGTTGTGCAAGGCGGCAGCCGCGCGCTTGCTTAGGTGTTCGGGAGATTCAACCGCGTAGATAAGGACGACAGTATCGAGAAGCAGGCGCACATCACTCCCGGCCCGCGAGGAAGTCTTCCACCTCGTCGTCGGGGATGGGCTTCCACCAGTTTGGATCGAGAATTTGAACCTTGCCCTTGAGCGTTCCCAGCGTGCGTTTCTTGCGAGCCGGTTTCTTGGTGCGCACGATGTCCACGACAGGTACTCCTCGACGGCAAATGGTGACCGGCTGGCCGTCTTCGACAGCCTTAATCAGCTCGGGCAATTTGTTCTTGGCGTCGGCAACGCTGACTTGCATAATTCCATGATAGCTACCTTAGATAGCTATGTCAAGAAAGTGCGGGCGGACTAGGTCAGCATGGACTCCACTACGGCGTATGCCTCACTCAGCGCCGCATCCAGAGCTTCGGGATTTTTCCCGCCGGCCTCGGCCAAGTCGGGGCGACCGCCGCCTTTGCCGCCGACTTTTTCTGCCACTTTGCCAATGACCTTGCCTGCTTGAATGCGGCTGGTCAGGTCTTTCGTTACGCCCACGATCAGAGAGACGTTGCCGTTGCTGGTTGAGCCCAGCACGACTACACCCGAGCCCAGCTTGTCGCGGAGTTGGTCGACCAGAGTGCGCATCTGCGCCCGTTCGAGATTGTCCACGCGGTGGGCCAGCACTTTGACGCCGTGGACATCTTTGATCTTGTCGGTGACCGAGGCGACTGTGGATGAAGCTGACTTCATGCGGGCCTGATCCAGTTCGCGTTGCAGACGCTTGATCTCGGAGTCTTTTTTGTCGAGTTCGAGTTTTAGAGCCTCGGCAGGGGAAGCGGCTTCCGAATGCGTGGCCAGGCTCGCGACTACGTTTTCGAGCTTGTGATCTTGTTGGAAGTGGTGGAGCGAGCCCTCGCCGGTGACGGCTTCAATGCGGCGCACTCCAGAAGAAACGCTGCCTTCTTTCAAAACTTTAATCAGGCCGATTTCTCCAGTGGCGTTGGTGTGCGTGCCGCCGCAGAGTTCGGTCGAGAAGTCTCCGATTTTGATGACGCGGACCCGGTCGCCGTATTTTTCTCCGAACAACGCCATGGCTTTGTATTCGTTGATGGCGACATCGATAGGGACGTTCTCGATGACTTCGATCTTCTCGTTGCGGAGGACTTCCTTGTTGATCAGGTCTTCGATGTCTTGCAGTTCTTCGTCGGCAACGCTGGTGAAGTGCGAGAAGTCGAAGCGCAGGTGGTTGGGAGCGACCAGCGATCCTGCCTGCTTCACGTGTTTGCCAAGAACTTCGCGCAGGCCAGCCTGGAGCAAATGCGTGGCCGTGTGATTGCGCATGGTGGATTCGCGGACTTCGGCGTTCACCACGGCCGTCACGACGTCATTGACCTCCAAACGTCGGCGAGCCTTGACTTTGTGGAATCGGACTCCTTGGATCGGGCTGAAACACCCCAAAACGTCAGCAACAATTGTGTTGCCATTAAAGTCGTAGAACCAACCCACATCGCCGACTTGCCCACCAGATTCTGCGTAAAAGGGCGTGTGATCCAATATGACTTCGCCTTCTTCACCCGGATTTAGTTCCCGTGCGAGCGGAGCGCCCAGTCTGAACATTCCTCGAACTACGCAATTGGCCAATCGCGTTTGGCCGTAACCCTCAAATTCGGTTTGCGGCAGGTTTCGAAGCGCGGCCGACGCAGTTTGCTGGGTTCCACCTCTCCAAGAGGCCCGCGCACGTGTCTTCTGCTCCTCCATGGCTCGGTCAAAGCCGGAGACCTCTAACTGGTGGCCTTGATCCCGGGCGAGCTCTTGCATGAAATCAAGCGACAGTCCGAACGTGTCCCACAGCCGGAATGCCTCGTTTCCCTCTATTTTGACGGGGGGAGCGTCTCTGGCGAACCACTGCTGTCTAAAACGCTGTGCGCGGCTGGGCCCAAGTTCCCGCTCCACCGCCTCGAATAGCAACGAGGGGTCATTGCGCCTAAGAAATAGGCCGAAGGACTCCGTAAAAACGTGCGAGCTTGAAGGTTTTTCCTCGTCTAATTCCCAAAGCAACCGTTCGACGTTCTTTTTCCGCAGAAGATTGTCCCATTCTTTCAGGCCTTGCTCGATAGTGTGAGCAAACTGCCTCTCCTCTGCCTGTACTACTCTGCTAACGTGTTCTGCGGTCTCTGCCAGCTCAGGATATGCATCTTTCATTTGGTCACGCACGACGAACACCATTTGGTACAAGAACGGCCCGCGCGCTCCTAGCATTCGTCCATGGTTCATTGCCCGTCGCATGATTTTGCGTAGCACGTAACCACGGCCTTCGTTGGAAGGTATGACACCGTCGGAAATAAGAAAAGTAGCGGCACGCGCATGGTCAGCGATCACGCGCAGAGAGGCCGCGCCGTCCGATGCAGTCCTTCGGCTCTCCTCGTCGAGCTCCTTAGTAAGGTCAACCCCACACAGCTCGGCTCCCCTTCCCAGTAAGGGCGTAAACAAATCCGTGTCGTAATTCGAAATCACACCCTGCAGCACCGCCGCTAGGCGCTCCAAACCCATGCCCGTATCAATCGATGGCTTGGGCAGCGGGTTCAGCTTGCCGGTGGCGTCGCGGTCGAATTGCATGAAGACGAGGTTCCAGATTTCGACGTAGCGGCCGCAGTCGCATCCGAATGCGCAATCGGTGTGGCTTTGGTCGGATGCGGCTGGGCCCATGTCGTAGTGAATTTCGCTGCACGGACCGCAGGGGCCGGTGTCGCCCATTTGCCAGAAATTGTCTTTGGCGCCGAACTCGAAGATGCGATCTTTGGCCACTCCCTGCGCGGCCCACAGATCGTACGCTTCCGCGTCGCGGGGGACGCCGTTCTCGCCTTTGAAAATCGTAACGTAGAGTTTTTCTTTTTCTATGGCAAACCACTCGGGGGAAGTGATCAGCTCCCAGGCGTAGGCGATGGCGTCTTTCTTGAAATAGTCGCCGAAAGAAAAATTGCCCAGCATCTCGAAGAACGTGTGATGGCGGTTGGTGAAGCCGACGTTTTCGAGGTCGTTGTGTTTCCCTCCGGCGCGGACGCATTTTTGCGACGTGGTGGCTCGTTTGTAGTCGCGGGTTTCAAGGCCGAGAAAGACGTCTTTGAATTGGTTCATCCCGGCGTTGGTGAAGAGCAGGGTGGGATCGTTGGCAGGAACGAGCGAGGAGGAATGGACCTCTTTGTGTCCGTGCTGGACGAAATAGTCCAGGAATTTGCGGCGAATTTCAGAGCCGGTGAGCATGGAAAATCAATTCTAAATTAAAACCGCAGAGGCCACAGGGACCGCAGACGAGATCTTGCATTCGCAAGACTCTGCGGACTCGGCGTACTCTGCGGTTCGTTCCTCGGTGTAATTTCTTACTTCACAGCGTCTGCGGTTTTGTCTGCGGCCTTTTCCGTGCCCTTCGCTGTATCTTTTGCGGCTGTCTTGGTGGCGTGGCCGGTCTTGGTTGCCGCGGTCTTGGTTGCGTCCGCAGTCTTGTCGGCTGCCTTTGTGGTGCCTTTCGCCGTGTCCTTGGCCGCTACCTTAGTGGCATGGCCGGTGTCTTTCGCCGCCTTATCCGTGGCGTGAGCCGTGTCTTTTGCCGCCTTATCTACGTCATGGACGACGTCTTGAGAGAAAGCGAAGGTGGTGAAGCACAAGACTGCAGCAGCAAGAATCGTGGACAACATAGTTTTCATATGGCCTCCGTTTGGTTGGATGGAAATGATTTGGAAAGTATGTAGCATTCGGCGCAAGAAATGCAACACGATTCGTGAGCCCGGTACCTTTGAGCGTCACTCCAGTTCCTCCTCCAGCGCGCTGAGGGTCTCGTCGTCCACATCCCACTTCTTGAGGATAGTGAATATCGTCTTCGAGGCGAATCCGGCGCGGGTGAGTTGGCGAAAAATTCGTGCCGCGTGCTTCTGATCTCTCGGTTTTTCCAGACGTTTGCGCTTTAAATATTCGCGGGCCTGCTTTTCGTCACTGACTTCGTCGTAGACGGCGTCAACGGCTTTCTCGATGACTTCGCTGTGGACGCCCTTTGCCCTCAGATCTGTCATCACCCGGCGTCGGCCAAATTTTTCGTTGTCGCGGCGGAAGGACGAATATGCAGCCGCGTACTGAGCGTCGTTGAGGTAGCCGCGATCTTTCAGACGGCGAATGACGAGCTCTACGAGCGTCTGTCCGTATTCGGTATCCGCTTCGACGCGAGGCCGCAGCAGACGCTTCAGTTCCGCAACCGACCGCGCGCGGCGAGCGAGCGCTCCGACGGCGTATTCGTAGAGCTCGTTTTCGGAATCGGTTTTTTTCGGACGAGCAAAAGCCATGGCCAGTAACACGTTACCTTGCCGGGTGTTTTTCCAGCGAGGAAGTCTGCATGCAACTACGTTACAACTTTTTACCTTCGCTGTGGTGACATTGGGAACTTTATCCCGTCTATTTGCGTAGTACGGAATGAGTGAGGAAGCCAGTCATGCTAACCATCGATGTGGAAAAAACGGGCGATGTAGCGGTAGTGAGATGCGTCGGACGGATCGTTCGCGGCGCCGAAGTTCGCACCCTGAGAAATGCAGTCTTCGCGGAAAAAGACATTCGCATTGTGGTGATCGATTTATCGGACGTGGAGATGCTCGATGCTGGCGGGTTGACTGCGTTGCTATCTCTGCAGCAATGGGCGCAGAGCCGTAAGGTGCAACTCAAGCTGGTGAATCCGTCGCACTTTGTCAACGAAGTATTGATCCGCACCGGGATGGATCGCGTGTTCGACATTTCCAACTTTGAGCGTGCGCTTTTCGTGCTTAGCGCGTCGGAATGTCGTTACTCCAAATACGCGATTTGCTAGCCGCAAGCTCTTCATTGGGCCGGAACTTTCCTTTGGCTTGGCCGCTGAGGTTAAAGTTCCGGCTCCCTCCGAAATAAGAACGGGCGCGCTTAAGGCGCGCCCTAAGTGTTTCAGGAGGATAAATCAGCGGCCACCGTAGCCGGTTTGTTGCATGGCGTTTTTGGAAATGTCGCTGGTGGAAGAGATGCCCTGCATACGCAGCTTGAAGTCGTCTGCGTTGGAAGCGCTC